>JAEEGJ010027954.1_pt1 | contig 11269 bp, 8 predicted proteins | sample 8958761 | NCBI WGS metagenome assembly JAEEGJ01 (sample SAMN16246546, study PRJNA631951) | gut metagenome | biome: gut microbiome; feature: rumen; material: RS-attached | host: Bos | place: Iran: Karaj | collected 2018-10
GTCTAAATCGAGCCTTCCGTAAGTTCTGAAGTTTTCTAAATGTATGCTTCTTATGAACATTATCTTCTGATAGGAAGAATAAGATAAATGTACTTTTCACCTTCAACAGGCTTGATAATGCAGGGTCCCTGACCGCCGTTAACTTCAACCTTGATTTCTTCATCATCAATATTCTTAAGTACATCAAGAACATATCTGGAATTAAAATCTACATCGATGAGATCGCCTTCGAGGCTGATAGAGATATTCTCCTGGAGATTACCTCTTGCAGATGTAGCCTGAACTGTGAGCTCTGAAGGATTGTTGGAAAGGAATCTAACAGGGCACTTGCGGTCGTCAGTCATGATGATCAATGAAGCTCTGTCGACAGCATCAAGGAACTGCTTACGGTTGATAGTGATAACTGTCTTAGGATTCTTTGTGATGATGGAATCGAAATTAATGAACTGACCTTCGATAAGGCGTGAAACCATTCTTACGTTGCCGATATCGAATAAGAGATTCTGCATTGATGTGTAGATATTGATCTCAGCATCTTCGTCATCACTTAAGATCTTGCTCATCTCAGTAAGAGCCTTACCGGGAACGATGTAGTTGATCTTAGGGAAGTCATTGCCCATATCTTCACGGTTGATAGCCATTCTGAAACCGTCGATTGAAACAACAGAAAGAACTGAACCGTCAGATACGATATTAGAACCTGTAAGAACAGGACGTGAATTGTCACGGGATACAGCAAAGATCGTGTGATTGATCATATTCTTAAGGATCTTCTGACCCATAACGATCTTCTCGGCACCTGTCTCATCGATCTCAGGGATCTTCGGGAACGGTTCGGGATCAAGACCTGCAATCTTAAATTCAGCCTGTCCGCACTTGATCGTTGTCTGGAAATTGCTGTCTGAAATGATATCTACCTCAGGCTCAGGAAGTTTTCTGATGATATCACCAAAGAACTTTGAATCTATAACAACTGCGCCCTTCTCAGTAACACTTGCTTCAACATCAGCCTCAATGCCTGTCTGGAGATCATAACCTGTAAGTTTGATCTTATCGTCATCTGACGCTTCAATGAGAATGCCGTTAAGGATATTTACTGTACTGTTAGTAGTAACAGCTCTTTGAACTATGGATACATTATTTACCAAGTCATCTCTGCTGCATGTGAACTTCATATGAAGGGAGCCGCCTTTCATTAATAATTAAATATCTCAAATATTATACACTCAGTAATAGTAAAAATATATAGTTTAACGATGTTACAGAACTCGATTTTTAGGACATTTTCGAAAATTACAAGGCCGCCCTCTGTAGTATTTAAAGTTAGCTCGTATTAGCCTTATTATGTTCTGTCTAAATGTTCAAAACTATAGGAAAATGCGTTGTTTTCAAGGAATCTGTCAAACAAAAGAGTGTATAAAACCCGATCTCTTCATGTAGAGAAAAATACCCTTTTGAACACTGTTACATTTATGCACAACCCGTCTACAGGAAATCTACAGCAAGTTTTGAACATAAGAACAATTATTGTTCAAATCAGGTAATGAGCTTATATATCTCCTCAGCCTGCTTTTTGAGGTCCTTGTCCTCATCTACATTGTCACAGCCGTGCATGACAGTAGTATGTTTACGGCCGCCGAAGATCTGTCCGATCTTCTCATATTTGAGTTCAAGATAATCGCGGCAGATAAACATAGCGACATTACGGGCAGTGGAGATCTCGGCACTTCTGAGCTTTGAAGTGAGCTTATCAGGTGTCAGATCATAGTAATTTGCCACTGCATTAATGACGATATCAGGTGTCAGATACTTCTTATTTCCTGTTACCAGAGGGTCAACGATCTTTCTGATGTCATCTAAGGAAAGATCACCGTTGGCAAGTGTTACATAAGAAGAAATAGTATTAAAAGCGCCGTTAAGCTGTCTGATATTTGTAGTTACGTTTTCGCAGACATAATTAACTATCTCATCGGACAGGGTAAAGTTCTCGTTTTCAAGCTTGCTTAAGAAAATAGCCTTACGGGTCTCAAAATCCGGCGGCTGGACATCGAACATGATACCGTCCTGAAAACGGGAAGTAAGTCTGCTGTTGAGCTCTGTAAGGTTAGCAGGTGCCTTATCGCATGTAATGACGATCTGCTTGCCTGATTCGATCAAAGCCTCAAAAGTATTAAAGAATTCGGTCTGGACACTGTCCTTTCCGATAAGGAACTGGATGTCGTCGATAAGGAGGACATCTACAGTGCGGTATTTATTTCTGAATTCCGTGTAATTCTTGTTCTGGATGCATGCGATAAAAGCATTTGTAAAGGCTTCGCATGTCGTGTAGATAACTTTCTTTTCGGGATGCTGCTCGATAACGGCATTGCCGATGGCCTTCATCAAGTGGGTCTTTCCGAGTCCTGAATTGCCCCAGAGGAAGAAAGGATTTCTTTGCTTCTGGCCGGGCTTGGCAGCAACGGATACAGCCGAAGCATGTGCAAAACGGTTACAGTCGCCTACGACGAAGTTCGCGAAAGTAAACTCGCCGTTAAGACCTGTCGGTGTTACGACCTCAGTCTTAGCCTGTCTTGCAGCTTTCTTGCCGGCATTTATCGTTGATTCAAGGGAAGGAATGTCATCCTGCTTAACGAAATTTACTGATAAAGGCTTATCATCATTTACGGTCTTGATCGCATTTTCGATGATCTTGCCTAACTTCTGACCCTTAACGAGGCCTAATGAAAAGTCATCTCTGGCAGCTAAGATCAGCATGTCATTATCGCAGTGAGCAACGCTCATCTTGCAGAGGATGGAATCATAAGTGACTGAATCTATATTCGGATCATACTTAAGAAGACTGAGCGCCTTGTTCCAAACAGAACTCTCCATGTAACCCCTCCGTAACAAAAATGACGTGCGGTTAACATAATATCACGGTTTAAAGGTATAATGTATCAGCAATTTATATTAAATTTCTTGGAAAAATCGGGCAGGATAATGAAACGCATAGACCGGAACAAAGAAATAATAGAAACGAAAACAAATAATAAGAAGAAGACCACGGTTCTCATAATTGCCTGTGTAATTCTTCTTGTTGTTGGTCTGGTCTTTCTCATGATCGAACCGATCAAGCGTTATAACAGGCAGAAGATAGCGAGCGAAGCTCTTGCGGCGGTATCCGAGAAAATCGATTCCATCGAAACATCTGAAACTGTTGATTCCACTGAAGAGGTCAAGATTACCTATACTGTGCCTGCTACAGGTAATGAAGTGCCTGGTGAAGAAGAAGGCTACGATATCGGCGGTGAAGAGTCCGAAGAAGCAGGGGTTTTGGAAGAAACCCCCGATACAAGCGCATATGTCACCTTGAATTCCATAGGTATCCTTAAGATAAATGCTATCGGCGTAAATTATTCTGTCTGGGACGAGGCCACAAAGGTGTCCTTAAGATACGGTCTCGGCCATTATCCGGCCTCTGTCATGCCGGGAGAAGCCGGAAATGCGACAATACTGGGACATAACTACAAGAATGGCACCATGTTCCATAATCTGGGCAAGCTCAAAAAGGGCGACAAGGTGGTCATTAAGTCCAAAAACGGCAAGGAAATAACCTTCGTTGTCGAAGAATCCAAGATAATAAGCGCGGATGACCTGAATAAATATATCGGAGCAGATGTTTCCTCTGATCCCCAGCTCACGCTTGTAACATGCACTTACGAATACGGTAGAAAAGGCTGGAGAAGAGTAGTTATCTGCAAGAAGCAGTAACAACTTCATAAAATCCCCCACAATTCTTATATTTCTGTTATAATTTGCGCGGAAATAATAAAACTCATTAAAACGATTTGATTTTTTGGAGGAATTAATATGGTAACGGCAATCGTTGGCGCTAACTGGGGCGACGAAGGAAAGGGCAAGATCACAGACCTTCTCGCAAGTGAATCTGATATCGTAATCAGATTTCAGGGCGGAGCAAATGCAGGACACACCATTATCAATGACCACGGAAGATTCGCTCTTCACCTCATGCCTTCAGGTGTTTGCCATGAAAACATCGTAAACATCATCGGCAACGGTGTTGCTTTGGATATCAGAAAATTCATCAACGAATATAATTCAATCAGAGAGCAGGGCTTAAATCCCCAGCTTCTCGTATCTGACAGAGTTCAGGTCGTTATGCCTTACCATGTTGATTTCGATAAGTTCGAAGAGGAAAGACTCGGTGGCAAGGCTTTCGGTTCCACAAAGTCAGGTATCGCACCTTTCTTCTCCGACAAATATGCAAAGATCGGTTTCCAGGTTTCCGAGCTTTTCGACGAAGAGACATTGAAGGAAAAGATCAACAGAGTTCTTGAGATCAAGAACGCACTTCTCGTAAATCTCTATCACAAAGATCCCATCAATGCAGATGAGCTCCTGGCTGAGATGCTCGAGCAGGGAAGACTTATCAAGCCTTTCGTTACAAATACTCAGGCTTATCTCTATGAAGCAATCAAGAATGGCAAGAAGATCCTTTTGGAAGGCCAGCTCGGAACAATGAAGGATCCTGATATGGGTATCTATCCGATGGTTACATCTTCTTCCACACTGGCTGGCTACGGCTGCGTTGGCGCAGGCATCCCGCCTTATGAGATCAAGAAGATCGTTGTTGTTACAAAGGCTTATTCTTCAGCAGTCGGCGGCGGCGCATTCGTTTCCGAGATCCTTGATGAAGCAGTTGCCAAGGAATTAAGAGACCGCGGTGGCGACAAGGGTGAGTACGGTGCTACAACAGGTCGTCCGAGAAGAGTCGGCTGGTTTGACTGCGTAGCTACACGTTACGGCGTAAGACTCCAGGGCGGTACAGATGTTGCCCTCACAAACCTTGATGTACTTGGTTACTTGGATAAGATCCCTGTCTGCACAGGATATGAGATCGACGGTGTTGTTACAAAGGATTTCCCTAATCCCACACTCCTCGACAGATGCAAGCCTGTTATCGAATACCTGCCTTCATGGAAGGGCAAGGGCGAGATCAGAGGACTTACCGAATACGATAAACTCCCTAAGGAAGCCCAGGATTATGTCGAATTCATCGAAAAGGAGATCGGCGTCCACATCTCGATCGTATCGACAGGACCCGTCAGAGAAGAGATCATCCGCAGGTAATTTTCCTTCCCTCATAAGGAGGTAATTCACGATGAAAACCAGAAAAAATAAAGCTGTAGTCGTACTCATGACTGCGGCTTTGTTGCTGACGTCACTTTTACCTACAGGCTGCGTCAGCAGGGAAAACAAAGACATGACGGCTCTTCAGTATAAGATCGAAGAGTTCCTGGATAAGTTCGCTTCAGGAGACAAAAATGCCATTGAAGATCTTGTTGACGGCAGATTCGACTATCAGATCTCTTCTGCAAAAAACAGCGAACTCCTTTTAAAGATCGCTTCAAAATCCGGAATAGAAGAATATGAGAATTTTGAGATAGACCGGAAAGCCGGTAAGGCCAAAGTCAGGGCAAAGATCTCATATATCGAGATCGGAAAATTCGGCAGGGATAAAGAGAACAGGAATCTTACCAAAGAAGAATATCTCGAAAAGATCGACTCTTACAAAGAAAGAAGCACGGCGCATTTTACATTCAATTTCGTGCTGGATGACGGAGACTGGCTTATAAAAGATATCTCGGCCGAGAGGTATGAGAAACTTTTCAATCGCCCTTACTCTCTGTCGGTTCAGCTGATCAGCAAGGATCAGGCAAAGAAAGCCTGCCTTGATGTTTTCGATAAGCTTGCAAAAGGCGAATTCAAGCAGCAAAGTTTTACATATAACACAGACGAACTTATGGCATTCAATACCTGGGGAAGGACAGAACCCGTCATTATGGATGCTGTCACGGATTTTGCAAAAGAATATTTCTCTTTCATTGTCTCCAACGGTCTGACTGTCGAGGAGACAAAAAACACCATGCAATATAAGGTAACCGGGTATGCTCCTTCAAAAGAGGCTCTCTTGAGCTACTTAGCGAGCGACGAATATACCGTTACGACCTGCAAGGCTACCATAAGAGCGGAGATCGCAAAAAATGACCAGGCCCGTCAGGCTGTTTGGGATGCTTATATTGCTGAGATTTACACAGATCTTGCAAAGCAGATCCCGAATCTGATGGGTGAAGAATACAGTGCAATATTGAAGGTCAACGCTACAGGCGATAAAGTCAGTATCACCGTAAGAGGCAGTCTGTTTAATATAACGACAGATGATATCTTTGCAGCTCCGAAATACGATTATTCTAAGGAAAAAGCCTGCCGCAAAAAAGCGATACAGTCGCTCTACGAAGCCGGTGAACTTACCAGAGTGCAGTACGACAAGTACATGTCTGAATACAGAAACGACGGCGGCAACAATACCGGCAGGACAACTCCCACTCCAACAACTACTACGGACACCACTTCAAATACCGCAAAAAGAAATGGCACCGGCTGGTATCCGAACCAGGCTGTAAACGTCAAGGAGGAGACTCCGGATTGGTCTAACGGTAATCTTATCTACGGCACATCAGATCCTGATAAAAACGGAATCAGCATGCTTTACAGCAAGGAGCCAGGCTGGCTTAATACGGCAGGATACAACATCTCCGATAACGGCATTACCGTCATGGTCAAATACGATAAGAAGTTTGCCAAGGGAACAGAGCTTGAATTCGACTGGGATATTAACGGAAGCACACAACAGTATGGCGTACCTTTCGTTGTTCCTGAGGACGGTGCAGACGAGTTTTTCTTCACCATTCCCGCAAAGCTCTTATCTTCGGGAAACACTGCTGAGTTCAGATTATGGGAAAAGGGCCATGCGCACGTTATCGCGTATGTAAAACTTACCAAAACATAAAACTCATAAGGTCTAATGTTTTTCGCTAATAAGCAAAAGATTTCTTGTTTTCGCAAGGCTGAAGCAAGAATATAATTAACCAATAAGATATATATATTCTGGAGGAATTCCCATGCCCAAGGAAATTCTCGTCCTCGATTTCGGAGGACAGTATAACCAGTTGATCGCAAGAAGAGTCAGAGAGCTCTCGGTCTACAGCGAAGTAAGACCTTACACGATGAGCATAGAAGAGATAAAGGAACTTAATCCTTCCGGAATCATCCTCACAGGCGGTCCTTCCACAGTTTACGAAGATGACGCTCCGAAGTGCTCACCTGAGCTCTTTAAGCTCGGCATCCCGGTACTTGGTATCTGCTACGGCGCACAGCTCATGAACTACCTTTTAGGCGGCGAAGTTAAGTCAGCTCCCGTCAGAGAATACGGCCACACAGACGTTACCATAGATACAAATGCAATGCTCTTCAAAGACGTCCTTCCTAAGACAGTCTGCTGGATGAGCCACACTGTTTATATCGCAAAACCCGCTCCCGGATTTAAGATCACTGCTCACACAGAGGTTTGCCCTGTAGCAGCTGCAGAGAACGTCGAAGATAATCTATACTGCGTTCAGTTCCACCCGGAAGTTGTTCATACAGTCGAAGGCACAACGATGCTCGCAAACTTCGTTAAGAATGTCTGCAAGTGCAAGTGCGACTGGAAGATGGATTCATTCGTTGAGACATCAATTAAGGAGATCCGCCAAAAGGTCGGCACAGGCAAAGTTCTCTGCGCTCTTTCAGGCGGCGTAGATTCATCCGTTGCAGCAGTTCTCCTCTCAAAGGCAGTAGGCAAGCAGCTCACATGCGTATTCGTTGACCACGGACTTTTGAGAAAGAACGAAGGCGACGAAGTAGAAGCAGTTTTCGGACCTGAAGGTCCCTACGATCTTAACTTCATCAGAGTAAATGCCCAGGAGCGTTTCTATTCAAAGCTCGCAGGCGTTTCAGATCCTGAGACAAAGAGAAAGATCATCGGCGAGGAATTCATCAGAGTATTCGAAGAAGAAGCAAAGAAGGTCGGCGCTGTCGACTTCCTCGTTCAGGGCACCATCTATCCTGACGTTATCGAATCCGGCCTCGGCAAGAGCGCCGTTATCAAGTCACACCACAACGTAGGAGGACTTCCTGACTGCGTTGATTTCAAGGAGATCATCGAACCGTTAAGATTCCTTTTCAAGGACGAAGTAAGAAAAGCAGGCTTGGAGCTCGGCATCCCTGAAAACTTAGTATTCCGTCAGCCTTTCCCGGGTCCCGGTCTTGCAATAAGAATCATCGGTGAGGTTACAGCTGAGAAGGTAAAGCTTGTTCAGGATGCAGATGCAATCTTCAGAAGAGAGATGAAGCTTGCCGGCTTCGACAAGTATGCAAACCAGTACTTTGTAGCACTCACAAATATGCGTTCCGTAGGATGCATGGGCGACGAGAGAACATACGATTACGCATGTCTCCTCCGCGCAGTTACGACCACAGACTTCATGACAGCTGAAGCAGCAGAGCTTCCCTGGTCACTCATCAACAAGGTAACTAACAGGATCGTAAACGAAGTTAAGGGCATCAGCCGCGTCTTCTACGACTGCACGGGCAAACCGCCGTCAACGATCGAACTCGAATAATGAAAAAACGCTGGAAATGCCCTAAAACAGGGCATTTTCAATTTCAATGTCAACAAAATGTCAACATAATATGGCACCTCACTTGTTTTATGTCAGGGTGTGCCTGTTTTTATTTACAGGTTCTGCAACTCAAAAAGTTATCAAGAGAACTTAACTCGGATGATATAATTATCTTGTCTGAGGGAGTGATCCCTTAGTCGAGATAATCATCAGGATAATTGACAATGGATTTTCAAGATTTTTATTCAGGAAATGCATTTGATGCTTATAAATATCTGGGGGTTCACTCAACTGATTCGGGATATGTTTTCCGAGTTTATGCTCCTGCTGCAAAGAAGATATCTCTGATCGGAGATTTCTCTTTTTGGGACGAGATCCCGATGAGTAAGATCTACGACGGACAATTTTGGGAAGTGTCAGTTCCTGAAGCAAAAGAAGGTCAGCTTTATAAGTACAGGATCTACAAAGATGATCAATCCTATATCGATCACTCTGATCCGTATGCTTTCTATTCTGAGAGAAGACCGGGTACGGCTTCTGTCGTTTACGACATTGAACATGATTTTACAGATGATAATTGGATGGATGACCGCTCTGACAATATCGATAAGCCATTGAATATCTATGAGGTTCACGCCGGTTCGTGGAAACGTAAAGAACAATGGGACGGAGAATCCGATCCTGCGGACGGGTGGCTGAGTTACACCGAGCTTGCGGATAAGCTTATCCCCTATCTTAAAAAACATAACTATAATGCGCTTGAGTTGATGCCTTTGGCAGAGTATCCCGCAGATGAATCCTGGGGATATCAACAGACGGGATTTTATAGTGCTACTTCAAGATACGGAGAGCCAAAGCAATTACAGGATCTAATAGATAGATGTCATGCAGTCGGTATTGCGGTGATCCTTGATGTTGTTACCGTTCACTTTGCCGTAAACGATTATGCATTATGGAATTTTGACGGAACATCACTCTACGAATACCCTCACCCGGCAGTGGGATACAGTGAGTGGGGAAGCTGTAATTTTATGCACTCAAGAGGCGATGTCAGATCTTTTTTGCAATCGTCATGTGCTTTTTGGCTTGATAGGTATCATTTCGACGGGTTGAGGTTTGATGCAGTAGGAAATCTCATTTACTGGCAAGGAAACAGCGGACGTGGTATTAATGAGGATTCTGTTCGATTCATGCAGTGCATGAACAAAGGACTTAAGAGCTTGTTCCCTGATGTAATGCTGATCGCTGAGGATTCGACTCCATATTCCGATACCACTCAAAGTGTTGATGACGGAGGACTCGGATTTGACTACAAGTGGGATCTGGGATGGATGAACGATACACTGAGGTATTTGGGTACTGATTTTGCAGATCGCGATAAGGAGATCGGTAAGATCTTGTTTTCGATGGAATACTTTAATAGTGCAAAGTATCTTCTCCCTTTATCTCATGACGAAGTGGTGCACGGTAAGGGGACGATCGTGGAGAAGATGAACGGCAGTTTTGATGAACGAATAAAGCAAGCCAAGCTGTTATACCTCTATATGTTCACTCATCCCGGTAAGAAATTGAACTTCATGGGGAACGAGTTGGCCCTTACACGAGAATGGGACGAGAGAAGACAACTCGATTGGGAGTCTTTGGAAGATAAAGTCCATAAAGATTTTGCCGACTATTGTGACGAGCTTAACAGGATATATCTTGAAAATGATTATTTATGGTGTAAAGATCACGAGCAGTCGGGATTCAGATGGATAAGCAAAGGCTACGACGGAAAAGCTGTGCTTATATATGAACGAATCGGAACGGTCAAAAAATCTGTTGTGATACTCAATTTTACAAACAGAGAGATCTCTCTTGATGCGTCTTCTATAGCGGATCTTGTTTTGATGCTTGATACTCTCGGTGACGAGGGAACGGGATATGACGACACGGGAACGATTACAATAAAACCCTTTCAAGGTTTGTTATTTGAAAAAGATATATAGTACTAGTCGGAAAAATCATCAGGATAATAGACTAAGACAAATCGGAGTTTATCGGTGGAGAGAATGGAGGCTTTTGTAAATAGATGATAAAACTTGAAACAGAACGATTATGCCTGCGTGACTATGTAGAAGCGGACTTTGAGGCATATTATAAATTAAAAACAGATGATCGGACGATGTACTATATGCAGGACATCAAGCTGGATGATCGCGAAACGGCTCGAGTCGAGTTTGAGGATTTGCTTTCTGACATGAAAAATATCCATCGTAAGTATTATTTTTTTCATATGGAATTAAAAGACACTCATGAACAGGTTGGAAGCATAGGGTATACAGTAGTAGATGATACACCTGTAGGGAAAATAGTTCATCTTGGATACTTCACTTATCCTAAATTCTGGGGGAATGGATATACCTCTGAGGCTCTTAGTAAGGTTTTGGAATTTGCATTTACAAAGGACAGTGTGTACAGAGTTACAACAGGTTGTCTTAAAGAAAATTTCGGCTCTGAAAGAGTTATGCAGAAGAACAGAATGATAAAAGAAGCAGAACATGTTGATTATGAATGGCATGATGGTCATATGAAAACGCGTTTGGAATACAGACTTCTGAAAAATGAATGGGAACAGTTTGGTTAGCATGTCAGCAGAGATAAATCGGAATTCGACAAGGAAGGACAAACTTATGAAACATTGTGGAACGCAAAAGCTAGAGACAGATAGACTGGTTTTAAGAAGATATGTGAATGAAGATGCTGCAGCGATGTATAATAATTGGGCA
>JAEEGJ010027957.1_pt1 | contig 11267 bp, 9 predicted proteins | sample 8958761 | NCBI WGS metagenome assembly JAEEGJ01 (sample SAMN16246546, study PRJNA631951) | gut metagenome | biome: gut microbiome; feature: rumen; material: RS-attached | host: Bos | place: Iran: Karaj | collected 2018-10
TCAGAGGGGGAATGACAGTAGGGACGCTTCAGTTTTGTCACCTGAATTCGGTGACAAAACTGAAGCGTCCCTACTGTCATTAAATATTATTCAGCTTTTTCAGAAACTTCTTCGCTTTCTTCGGTCTCTGCCTCATCCTCAGCAGGCTCGGGAAGTGTGATTTCAACTTCTTCGATACGCTTCTGGTCCATTCCGAGAACCTTAAGAACCGTTCCATCTTCGAGAACAACCTCTTCACCGTCCTGAGGCAGGTGATCAAGGTGCTCTATTACGATACCTCCGATGGAATCATATTCCTCACTGGAAAGGTTGGTTCCCACGGCTTCGTTGAAGTCATCGAGGCTTAAGGCACCTTCAACGATATATTTTCTGTCTTCAACCTTCTGGATGAGTTCCTTTTCATCCTCATCGTACTCATCCCTGATCTCTCCTACGATCTCCTCAAGAAGGTCTTCAAGAGTGATCATTCCGACCGTATCGCCGTACTCGTTTAATACGATCGCAATGTTCGTAGTCGAAGTTCTCATCTGATTGAGAAGTTCCGCCGTATTCTTGTTCTCATACGTAAAGAACGGCTCTCTCATCATGTTTTCGATATGATAATCTTCCGCCGATTTCACGAACACGAAATCTTTTATATTGATTATTCCGATAACGTGCTCTTTGCTCTCGCGGTATACCGGAAGTCTGGTGTACATGTTCTCCTTGAAGATGTTCATGACCTCACGGTATGATGCCGTTTCGTTAACCATGACCATATCGATTCTCGGGATCATGATATCTTTAGCCTTCGAGTCGCCGAAATCGATAAGATCGATGATCATGTCTTTTTCATTCTCTTCGATCACACCGTCCTCATGAGACGTATCAAGAATCGTTCTCAGATCACCTTCCGTGATCGACGGCTCCGTTTTCTTTGTGTTGATTCGAAATATCCACATGAAAACGAATGCAACTTTGTCGACTAAGAAAATGACGGGTGTAAAAAGAAAAAGATAAAGCTTAAAAATATAAGCATAGAACAAAACGATCTTATCGGCTTTAACCTTAGCCCACTGCTTCGGGATTATCTCACCGAAAATAAGTACCACGATGGTAAGTACACCTGTTGCTAAAGATACAGCCCACGAAAAACCGCTCTCTAAGGCAAGAGTAGTGGTAAGTGCGGAAGCCGCGATATTTACAATGTTGTTCCCGATTAAGATGCCGCTTATAAGTTTGGAATATTTACTTAAAATTTTAAGTACGCAGGCGGCCTTTTTATTCCCCTCGTCCGAAAGTGATCTTAATCTTATTTCATTTGCACAGTTAAATGCGGTTTCGGCAGACGAAAAAAATGCCGATAAAATAAGTAAGAAGATCAGGACGATTATTTTTACGAATTGATCCACAATATCCTCACAAAAAATATTTTTAGTCTATTATATGAGAACTTGCAGACATTGACAATTATTTTTAAAGATTTAAAATATATGTAAAGGGGAAAAACATGCTGAATACGGTTAAAAAGATTTGCGAAAATTCAAACAGAATTGCGTTCGTAACCGGGCTCGGTTCAGTAGTCGAGTGCGGAGGCAGGGATCTGTGGGAATCAGGTCTTTTTTATGCGCTCGAGAAGAAGTATAAACTCTGTCCGGAAGATATGTTATCGGCTGCAGAATATTCTACGAGAAAAGAAAGTTTCTATTCTTTTTACAAGAAAGAAGTCATTTCCTATCTTCCCGAACCTGACGAAACATACGCAATAATTAAGAAACTTGAGGAAGAAGATCGTCTGCTCGATGTTCTTTCGTTTAATATATTCGGGCTTGAAAAGCTTGCCGGTATCAAAAATGTAATCGAGATAGTCGGAACCGTTTACGACAACTACTGTCCCGGCTGCAAGAAAACATACGATGTGCCTTATCTTCTTGAATCAAAGGGCATTCCCGTATGCGAGAAATGTAAGAAAGCACTGCGTCCGAATTTAAGACTGTTAGGCGAGAGGGTTGACAATATTCTCTACACTCAGGCTGCCATTGCATGTTCGAAAGCCGACACGATAATCATTCTGGGTGCTGACTTAAGTTCGACAAAGATACAGTTCGTTACCGGCCACTACAAAGGCAATAATCTTATCCTTCTTTCCAACGAGGAGAAATACGGAGACAAATTCGCCGACTATGCAATTCACGGTAAGATAAAAGATTCGATGAAAGCGATCTTCGAGGATTGATTTTTACAGATAAAAGAAAAGGCAAAAGCCGCAGGAAAATTTAGTTTTTCCTACGGCTTTTTAATATATTAAAGCAGTTTTCAGACATTTGGATTAAATTACTGCACGTAATATGTATTTGTCTTCAAAATTGTCGATGGGGATGGGTTTGTCATAAAGGAATCCCTGCATTGAATCGCATCCGAATTCGTAAACGATCCTCTCTTCATCCTTTGTTTCGATACCTTCACAAACGATATCCATCTCGATCTCATTAAGGATACGGATAAGACCTTTGATGATCTCCATTCCTTTTCTGTTGTTAAGAGAGTTCTTGATGAATCCCTTATCAAGTTTGATGATATCTACGGGAAGGATTCCGATAAGGTTAAGTGATGAATAACCTGCTCCGAAATCATCCACGGAGATCTTGAATCCGTACTGTCTTAATTTCTCGATCTTGTCTATTATCAGGTCTGCTTCTTCGAAGAATACGGACTCCGTAACTTCGAATTCAACGTAATCTGTCGAAATACCGTACTGTTCGAATTCTCTGATGATATCAACAACAAGAGAATCGTGATAGAAATGAAGTTTCGAAAGGTTGATCGAAACCGGAACTATCGATCTTCCCTCATCCTGCCATTCTTTGATCTTCTTGAAAACGTACTTCATTACGTACCAGTCAAGATCGAGTACCTTGCCCGAATTCTCAAGAACGGGAATGAAAATATCGGGAGGAACGATCTTTCCGTCTTCGTCGATAAGTCTCGTCAAAGCTTCTGCTCCGCGAATACCGCCCTTCTTAACACTTATCTTGGGCTGCATGTAAACCAGTATCTCATCATTTTCGATCGCTTTTTCAAAAATGGGGATAAGTCTCGATTCTGCTTCTTTTAAGATCTGGAGTTTCTGTGTATATACCGCATAAGGAACCGAGTAGTTGCCTTTAACGCTTCGTCTTGCAATGTTTGCCTTGTCAATGATCGATGTAACGGGTTCGTTAATGTCTTCAACGATATAAACACCGATGTTTAAGTGAACCGAAGTCTTGGGATACTGTGATTTGTGAGACTTGCAGAAATCTTCCTGGAGTTTCTTAAGTCTTTCCTTCTTAGTCTCCCACTCGCCTTTTTCAAAGCAAAACAGACCGATGATATGATCGGAATACGGTCTGCATGCAACAACGCATTCTTCCTCATCGGTAATAGCCCGAGCCAAGTCTACAATAAGCTTGTCTCCGGCACTGTAAGAGTAAACTCTGTTTATGTACTTGAATTTGGAAAAGTCCAAAGAAACCAGAACATAAAGAGATGCAGCATCTGCGTTCCCCAACTGCTTCGATGCTACGGAAATAAAGTCGTCGAATAAATATAAGCCGGTCAATTTGTCATTATTATCCATAATTATCTACCTCATCCATCCTTGTTTGAAATAAATTACGAATCATAATACAAACATCCGTCATCTGTCCCCTATATGATACATATTATATTATATAATATATATAAAGTCCATATCGTATATGTAGAAACAAGTCACTTTTTTTAGTGCAATTTGTCATTTTTTTATCCATCGTACCAAACGGGTGAAGAAGCGAAGCAATAATAGGCCGGATCCACTGCAAATTCGGTAATTTCAGCTATTTCTCTGTCCGTTTCGGCATCGATGGTCCTCATCTTCTCAAAGTCCTCGTAAAAGCCGTTAAATCCGCCTGAAATGCCCTTTCCCGTCAGTTTTGAGTAGCTCTCTTTCGCTGTCCAGACTTTGATCATTCTGTCCGTTTTTTCGGACTCACTCACGGATTCTATATAAATATTATCCCGCTCGTTAAAATAACGCTTAGCGAAGTTTTCTTTAAGCGATTTTATCTTCTGAATGTCCACTCCTACAGGCTTATCCGAAAAAGCACAGACAACATAATCTCCGGAGTGGGAAATGTTGTAGTAAAAGTTGTCTTCTGCTTCTTTAAGTACTTCGGAATCTGCATTATCATTGTGGTTTGCATAACCGTATTGGTTAACATAACCTTTTCCTAGCTCATCATATTTTATCTCGAAATCAGCCATGTTTTCTTTGTTGAATTCATCAAGATCATCAATATGATTTAAGTTGACATAATTCTCATTCATGAATCTGTTACCGAAACAAAATAACAGCAGTCTTCCGCCCAGGGAAAGCGCTTTATCCCTTGGATATTTAAACCTGACTGCTTTATCTTTTTCTTCACATGACAAAAGGGACATCTTAGAAAGTAAGATGTCCTCATTGTTATCGTCGATTTTTAAAACAAACAGTCTGATCATATATTAATTCTTAAGACCTTCAAGATAGAAATCTTTGAATTCGGTGTAACCCTGGTTCATAAGAGTCTCTTTCTGGAACTTCTTGTTCTTGTTCATTCTGGCAACCAGAACAACCTTTCCTTCGTTACGAAGAGTGCTAGCTTCTTTGATGATCTCGCCCATTCTCTCGCCTTCGATGCCTTTCTCAACGAGGAATGCCGTTTTAACGCTTTCTCCGGGGATTTTAAAGCCCTTTTCGAGCATTATGGTAATAATTCTCTCAAAACCGATCGAGAAGCCTACAGCGGGCGTATCGTTGCCTGTGAACTTACCGATCATTTTATCGTATCTTCCGCCGCCGGCAACCGAACAGTTAAGTTCTGCCATTTCGATCTCATAGATGGTTCCCGTGTAATATCCCATGCCTCTTACCAGGGTAGGATCAAAAGCAAGTACGCAGTCTGCAGTCTTTGCCGCATTAACACCCATGAAGATCTCTTTTAAATTATCGATAACGCCTTCTTCGATAAAGCCGTTTAATTTCTCATTTAAGAAATCAAGAGCTGCGATATTGGTTGAATCACCGAGTGCTGCGATCTCATCAAAAAGAGACATGTATTTTTCAACGGTAGCTGCTTCAAAACCGTTAGCGATAAGATCTTCTTTAACGCCTTCAATACCGATCTTATCCATCTTATCGAGGATAACGAACACTTCGCCCGTTTTCTCGGGATCGAATCCCGCATATGCAGCCATCGCCTTTAAGATTCTTCTCTCATTGATCTTAACCTTGAAGTTATTGAACTGAAGTTTTGAAAGAAGCGTTGTTGTAGCAAGGATAAGCTCGATCTCGGCAAGGTTTCCCGCTTCTCCGAGAATATCGATGTCGCACTGCATGAACTGACGAAATCTTCCCTTCTGAGGTCTCTCGGCTCTCCATACATTACCCATCTGAAGTGCCTTGAAAGGCGCGGGAAGGGATGCCTGGTTATTTGAATAATATCTTGCAAGAGGAAGCGTAAGATCGAATCTTAATCCGGAATCCGCAAGGTCATTCTCGCATGTAGCATTCTCTAAGTTTAATTTTTCGCCTCTTTTTAAGATCTTAAATACAAGCTTCTCGTTCTCTCCGCCCTGATTCGAGCAAAGGTTCTCGATGTGCTCAACGCAGGGAGTTTCAATATGTGTGAAACCGAAAGTCTCGTATGTTTTGGTGATCATTGAGATACAGTAATCTCTGATCCGCATCTCCTCGGGTAATATATCTTTCATGCCTGTAGCAGGCTTCTTTGTTAAACTCATTTTTATCTCCTTTGTAATCTTATGTAAACTATTTATGTTAATCTATTGCTTAAATGTAAGCATAGGGATTGTATTCTTTTTCGTGACCGATGGTTGTAAAATCATGGTGTCCCGGATAAACCTTTGTTTCATCGGGAAGCTTGAGAAGTCTTTCAAGCGATGCTTTAAGATCAGCCGTGGAGCCGCCCTCAAAATCCGTTCTTCCTACCGATTCGAAGAAAAGCGTATCTCCGGTGAAAATGATACCGTCATCCTCAAAATAATAGCATACTCCGCCCTTCGTATGGCCGGGAGTCTCCATGACCTTGCATTTCATGCTTCCGATCGTGATCTCGTCGCCTTCGCTCACTTCATGATCAAGCTTAACGGATATGTTTTTATTGATCATTCCACACTCATTAAGCGCGGGATCTGCAAATGCTTCGGCATCTTTCTTGCCTCCGTATACGGGGGCATCGCATACAAGCTTGACTCCGTCCATTCCCATCATATGATCGAAATGTGCATGTGTTAAGAATATCGCTTTTATCTCAAGGCCTTTTTCTCTGAGTCTCGTCACAATATGGTCGCCGTTTGCGGCCGGGTCTATCAGAATGCAATCGTACTCACCCTCTCTGTGAAGGAAATAAGTATTGTTTTCCAAAAGACCGAGTGTGAGACATCCGACTTTTATTTCAGACATAATTTTTCCTTTTTAAGTTTATTTTGTTCTCTCGACTTCGATGACGCTTTCGATCATCGACAGTTTGGCGCAGATCTTATCCAGATCTTCCTTACTTCTTATCTTGAAGGAAAGTCTCATGGTCGCAACGCCCTTTTTCGAGATATTTGTATGAAGCATATTGATAAGTGTATCTGCTTCGGTAAATACTTTTGTAACGTCGTAAAGAAGTCCCGTACGCTCGTTTGCAAAGATCGTGATCTCTGCAAGGTAATTATCGAGTACGCCCTCAAGTGCTTCTTCCTGCCAGTCTGCAACGATGATCCTCTGCTTGTCTTCATCCGAAAGAAGCTCGGGACTCATGTTGATACAGTCTTTTCTGTGGATAGTAACTCCTCTTCCTCTGGTGATGAATCCGATGATCTCATCGCCGGGGATCGGGTTACAGCATTTGCCGAATCTTACTTCGACATCATGCGTTCCGTTTACGACAATACCATTCTTGTTAGGCTTCTCGAATTTGATCGAATTATTCTTAAACGATTCGAGAACTTCTTCGTTGGAGATGATCTTGGGATGATCTCTGTCGTACATGGCAATAAGTCTGTTAATTGCCTGACCTTCCTTGATTCCTCCGTGACCGATAGCCGCAAGAAGGGCATCCCAGTCCTTAAACGAATAATTGTCAAGAAGTCTTCTCTTGTAATCATCCGTAAGTATATCTGTTAAATTGATATTGTTGACTCTGCAGTATTCCTGGACTTTTTCACGGCCTTTAACAATGTTCTCGTCTTTCTGCTGACGTTTGAACCACTGGTTGATCTTGTTCTTGGCCTGTGTGGAACGAACCTTTTTAAGCCAGTCACGCGAAGGACCGTTTGAATTGTTACTGGTTAGGATCTCAACGATATCACCGTTTTTAAGCACATAATCATTGCCTACATGGACATTGTTGACCATGGCTCCGACCATCTTGTTTCCGACATCCGTATGGATCGCATAAGCGAAGTCAATGGGCGTGGAACCGCTGGGAAGTTCAATAGTTCTTCCTTTGGGTGACGAACAGTAAATATTCTCGGTAAAGATATCAAGGTCGTCGTGAATAAGGGATAAGAATTTCTCGTTATCCTCTTCCTCGAGACACTCTGTAAGGCTTCGAAGCCAGTCGCTCTTTTCGACCTCTTTTGTGGAAACCTTCTTACCGTCCGATTCTTCCTTGTATTTCCAGTGCGAAGCGATACCGTATTCAGCCTCTTTATGCATTTCACGCGTACGAATCTGAATCTCGAAAGGAGCTTTCGCATCTGTTGTGTCAAATACGGTTGTATGGATCGATTTGTAGCCGTTTTCCTTGGGGTTGGCAACATAATCCTTGAAACGGTTGTTCATCGGCTTGAAGTTCTTATGAACGTATCCGAGTACCGTATAGAGTTCTTCTTCGTCTTCCACGATGATTCTTACCGCGAAAAGATCGTATATCTGATCGAGCGTCTTGCCCTGATTCTTCATCTTTCTGTAGATGGAGAAAAGGTGCTTTACACGGCCGTCGACTCTCGCATGAATGTCGGCTTCTTCCATGATACGCTTAACTTTTCGAACGATGCTTGCAATGTATTCCTCACGTTCTTCCTGTGTGAATACCATCTGATCGACGAGGTTCTGATAAGCCTCGGGTTCAAGATATTTAAAAGAAAGGTCTTCGAGTTCAACTTTAATTTTACCGATACCGAGTCTCTGAGCGAACGGAGCATAGATCTCCATCGTTTCTTTAGCCTTCTCATACTGCTTATGCGGAGGCATATGCTCGAGAGTTCTCATGTTGTGGAGTCTGTCGGCAAGCTTGATGATGATAACACGGATATCCTGTGCCATCACAAGGAACATGTTACGTAAGTTAACAGCCTGTTCCTCTTCTTTGGATGAATACTTAAAGTCTTTGGTGACCTTTGTTACGCCAGCAACAAGCTTCGCAACATCCGAGCCGAATTTGGCTTCGATATCTTCTACGGTAAGAACCGTATCTTCTACTACGTCGTGTAAAATGCCGGCGATGATGGTCTCTTTATCCATCTGGAGGTCTGCAAGAATGATAGCAACGTAAAGAGGATGGATGATGTAAGGCTCGCCGTTCTTTCTGAACTGGTCCTCATGAGCAGAAAAAGCAAGCTCATAAGCCGCTCTGATAGAGCTGAAATCTTCCGAAGGGTGGTAATCCCTGATTCTCTTGATCAGGTCCTGATAAAGTACTGCCGGCTCAATATTGGCGCCGATATCTTCGATCTTACCGTAATCGATTATAAAATCGTTTTGAACGAGGTCTTCTTTGTTTTCGATATTTTCGTTTTTGATCTTATCAGACATACATACCCCTCCTTTCCGGAAGCTTAAATATGCTAATCACTTCAGAATGCTCTGAAGTACGCTTTTTATACGGAAAAACTGCACTTTTACTTCTTCAAATAAATTTACACAATATTATAATCCACTTTATGTCATATTTCCACAAATATTTTAAAAATAAAAAAACAACCCCGAAGGATTGTTTTTTGTGTATACCATTTTATTTTATACTGCTTCTTTGTTCTTTAATACGGAGAAAGCGATATTAGTAGCATGGTCTCCGACTCTTTCAAGTCCGGAAAGGATATCCGAGTAAAGCATTCCGGCTTCTGCCGTACATTCGTTGTTTGTAAGTCTTGCAACATGAGCCTGCTGGAAATCTTTTTCCATGGTGTCGATCTTCTCTTCCGTATCCTTTACCTGCTCGATGTGTTCCATCTTACCCGACGAGAACATTTCGATAGCATACTGAAGGTTTAAGTTGATGGCATCCATCATCTGTGCCATCTCATTAAATGCATCCTTCGAGAATTCGATATTGTTTTCTTTTCTCATCTGAGCTGTCTCGGCAATGTTTGTCGCATGATCGCCGATACGTTCGATATCGTTAACCACGTGGAAGTATGCACCGATGTTCTGCAAGTCTTCGATGGGGATGTTGCTCTGCGTAAGTTTTACGAGATAGTCGGTGATCGTCTTGTTAAGGAAGTTGATGTTCTTCTCAACCTCGGCAACCTTTTCGATCTCTTCGGAATCAAGTGTAACAAGTGAGTTCATTGCTCTGTTTAAGTTATCGAGAGCAAGGTTTGCCATACGTTCGATCTCGTTTGTAACCTCGACAACAGCGGTTGCGGGGTTGAATACGACTTTGTTTCCGATGAACTGAAGTTTGAACTCGTCGTTGTATCCGACCTTCTCGTCCTTACCGGGTATAACAAGGTAAGTTGCCTTAACCAGAAGGTTCGAGAACGGGAATATAAGTATAACCTGTACGATCTTGATGATCGTATGGCTGTTAGCAACGAATCGGCCGTAATCGCCTTTAGAAAATGCCATGATTCCGTCGACAATGTAATTGCCAAGGAAGATCATGATGATGAATACGATTATGGTTCCGACAAGGTTGAATAAGAAGTGGATCATAGCCGCACGTTTTGCATCCTTCATACCTGATAAAGAAGCAAGGAATGCGGATACGCATGCACCCATGTTACAGCCCAAGATTATGAATATGACTATGCTGAAGTTACTTAAGAGTCCCTGTTGTGCAAGTAAGAGCACGATCGAGACGGTAACAGATGAACTCTGAACCACACTGGTTATTATGAATCCCAAAAGAACCGCAAGGAAAGGATTCGAAAGTGATGAGAAAAGATTGATAACGGCTTCGGATTCTTTAAAGCCGCCCATCGCCTGGCTCATTAAAGCGATACCGAGGAAAAGCGTACCGAATGCAACAACGATCTGCCCGATACGGTTAACCCAGGGCTTTTTAAAGAACATTATAAGAATCGCACCGATAAGTAAGAATATCGGAGCGTAATCGCTCAATTTAAATGAAATTAACTGTGATGTGATCGTGGTACCGATATTGGCACCCATGATGATTCCTGCAGCCTGATAAAGATTTATAAGACCGGAGTTAACGAAAGAAACGACCATGACCGTACAGGCACTTGATGACTGTACTATCGCAGTGAATATCATACCAACCCCGAGACCTGCGAACTTGTTAGTCGTAAAAATCTCAAGGATCTTTCTTAGTTTGGCACCCGCTGCCTTTTCAATTGACTCGCTCATGTGTTTCATTCCGAAAAGGAACAAACCGAGTCCGCCGCATAATGTAAGAATATCGGCTAAGGTCATTTCATCCTCCTAAGCTTTCGCAAAAAATGCCTTCGCTTCTGTTATATCATTTTCGATTTGTTTAAACAAGTGGGAAGTTGATTCAAATTTCTTTTCCGTACGGGAATATTTTAAGAAATAAACCCTCATTCTTTTACCGTAAAAATCGGTATCCATGGGACAGTCGATAAGGTGACTTTCGATGTTTACGTTGTTTTCGTCGGATACGGTAGGTCTTACTCCGACATTGGTCACTGCATGATACTCTTCTTTTTCATCAACTTCTACAACGGTAAAATACACTCCGTTCTTCGGAATGATCCTTCCTTTAACCGGATTTATGTTAACCGTTGGAATATTAAACCGGTGTCCTAATCCCTGACCTTTTACGATAGGTCCGTAGTGATAATAATCATATCCGAGCATTTCGGATGCATCTTCCATATTGCCGCTTTCAAGTGCATCTTTGATCCTTGATGAAGAAATAGGCTCATCCTTGAAAGTCACCTTCTCAACGATCTCAACTTCAAATCCGAGTTCTTTGGAAAGATCTTTTAAAAGCTTCGCATCGCCCTTTCCGCCTTTACCGAAAGAAATATCGCTCCCGCAGACAAAGCATGCAGCCTAAGGTCTGTTAACA
>JAEEGJ010027959.1_pt1 | contig 11266 bp, 6 predicted proteins | sample 8958761 | NCBI WGS metagenome assembly JAEEGJ01 (sample SAMN16246546, study PRJNA631951) | gut metagenome | biome: gut microbiome; feature: rumen; material: RS-attached | host: Bos | place: Iran: Karaj | collected 2018-10
GCATACTTACCAATGTTGCCGTAACCGACGACGGCTGCTCTGATTTTCTTGATATTTTAATGTGTTTGTTGGTTATTTCAATCTTTTCGGTGGCAAAGGTAGTGCAAATCGAAGACAAAACCAAAAAAAAAGTGATTTTTTTGCTTTTGTTGAGATGTAGCCTATCTTCGAGACAAAGTCTCAAAAGTACACATTTTGTCTGAAGAATCAATCCCTGCTAAGAGGCGGGGATTGATTTTTGAAAAAAAAATAAGTGGTATTTTTATGTCTTATTTGAGAAATAATTTGTATTTTTGCAGAGCAAAAGTGTGTAACAATAAAATATTAGGACAATCCCAATAAAACGACTATATGAAAAGTTTGCGTACCTTATTATATATGCTGTCGCTGGTGCTGCTATTGGCTTCATGTACCGAAAAGAAGGTATATAAGATTGGAGTAGCACAGTGCTCAAAAGGACCTTGGCGTGAGAAAGTGAACCGAGAGATGCTTGCTGCCCAGCATTTATACGAACACGATGTCAAGGTTTGCATTGCTAGTTCGGTTGATGATCCTGAATTGCAGGCTCGTCTGATAGATAGTCTGGCTCATACGGACATTGACCTGATGGTGGTTGCTCCCTATGAGGATATACAGATTATCAATGATGCCATAGCCCGGGTTCTTAAGGCAGGTATTCCTGTTGTCAGCTTTGATCGTAAAACCAGTGCAGACTATACTGCTTTCATTGGCGGCAACAATGTTGAGGCCGGTTATATCGTTGGTCAATATATTGCCTCAATAGTCAGAGGTCAGAATCAACCGAAAGGCAAGAAGCCTTTGGTGGTGGAGATCACAGGATTGTTGAGCAGTACACCAGCCCTTGAGCGTCACCGTGGTTTTGAGTCGGCCATGAAAGCCTTGCCGGAGGTGGAGTATGTCTGTCGGATAAGCGATTGGTCGAGTGACGCATCCTGCGACATCGTTACTCAATTGATTGATTCGCTCCGGCAGTCTGATGCCAGCCAGTTAGACAACACCTTTGTGTTCTGTCACAACGACGGTATGGCAACGGGCGTATATAAGGCTGTGGTAGAGCAGGATGTTGAGGGCCGTATAAAGATCCTTGGTATTGACGGTATGCCTGGCGAGGGACTGGAGTATGTAAAACTGGGGCATCAGATAGGTACCTATTATTATCCTACTCATGGCGAAAAGATTATAAGGCTTGCACTTGATATTTTGACGAAGAGACCTTATGAACGCGAAAACCCGTTACTGGGTTTTGTCGTCACGCCCGATAATGTAGATCTGGTCATAACAGAGGCTTCAGAGCTGATGAAGCAGAATGATGATCTGGTGACCATTCACGACAAGCTGGAAGACTCAATGGTGCTTTATGACACACAGCGTAAGGTGCTTATCGGTAGTTTTGTAACTATCGCGGTCCTGATCTTTGCAATTATCATGATACTGTTTGCATTGTGGCTGACAAAGAAGAACATACGTAAGCGTCAGAACATGAATGTGGAGCAGACGTTGTTCTATACAGATGCCAGTAACCGACGCCTTCACGAGATATTCGTTACGCCTGAAGAAGAGTTGCCTGCTCCCAAGAGTCAGGATATGTTGTTTGCTGAACAGCTGAATGAGGTAATCCTCAAGAATATGTCGAATCCTAATCTGAAGATGGATGATCTTGGCGAGGAGATGGGACTGAGCCGCGTGCAGCTTTACAGGAAAGTGAAGTCTATAACAGGACAGACACCGGTGGAGCTGTTACGGCAGATGAGACTGCAACAAGCTTATGCTTTGCTGGCATCTACCACGAAGACTGTAGGCGAGGTGGCATACGAGGTGGGGTTTGGAACCCCGGGCTATTTCTCAACTTGCTTTAAAAAACACTTTGGTAAGTATCCAACAGAGTTAAGAGCGGAGTAACTTCCGCTCTTTCCCTTTATATAAAGGGGCGTTGACGTTTTATACATAATAGTCAACGATTGTTTCATGAAACATTTTTGCGAGGTTCTGAACGATTTTTTCTATTCACGAGTATGATAAAGTTGTACTTTTGCGGCAAAAATTTAAATTCACAAGAGTATTAACTTTATTAAAATTCGACAATGGAGAAACTAAAAAAACTTTTTCTGAGTTTTGTTCTCTTGTCTGTCAGTACGATCATGTACGCGCAGACGGAGATCAAAGGTACCGTCGTTGACGCAAAAGGCGAAACGGTTATCGGTGCCACAGTGATGGAGAAGGGAACCTCGAACGGTACAATCACCGACTTCGACGGTAACTTCACAATCAAAGTCAAAGAGGGTGCCATCCTCGTTTTTACCTACATTGGTTACCAGACAACGGAAGTGCCTGCACAACAGGACATGAAGGTGACGATGAAAGATGATGCCGAGGTGTTGCAAGAGGTGGTTGTTACTGGTTATACCACCCAGCGCAAGGCCGATCTGACTGGTGCCATTTCAACGGTAAGTGTTGACGAGATGGCAAAGCAGAACGAAAACAACCCGATGAAAGCATTGCAGGGACGTGTGCCAGGCATGAACATTACTGCAGATGGTAATCCCTCTGGTGCTGCAACGGTTCGCATCCGTGGCGTAGGAACCTTGAATGACAACGATCCCCTTTATATTATCGATGGTGTGCCAACCAAGGCTGGTATGCATGAGTTGAATGGAAACGATATAGAGAGCATTCAGGTCCTGAAAGATGCCGCTTCGGCCAGCATCTACGGCTCACGAGCTGCTAATGGTGTGATTATTATCACCACCAAGAAGGGTAAGGACGGTAAGGTAAAGGTCAATTTCGACGGAAGTATTGCCGCTTCTTTCTATACAAATAAGATTGAGACAATGAATGCCAGCGAGTGGGGTAGAGCTTATTGGCAGGCAAGTGTCAACGATGGCTTGAACCCAAGTAATAACAACCTGGGCTATAACTACGACTGGAGTTACGATGCGAAGGGTAATCCTGTTTTGAACGGAATGACGATGAACATGTACCTGGATGAAAATGCTTCTGTACGTGCAGGTGATACCGACTGGTTTAAGGAGATCACGCGTACAGGTATAGTACAGCAGTATAACCTTTCTGTCAGCAATGGTTCTGAGAGGGGCTCATCATTCTTCTCTATTGGCTACTATGATAATCAGGGTACCATCAAGGATACTTATTTCAATCGCCTGTCAGCTCGTGCTAATGCAGACTATAAACTAATCAAAGATATTGTTGTTATTGGTGAGAACTTCACGGTGAACCGGACAAGAGGTGTTGATGCGCCAGGTGGTGTGCTGGAGCACGCACTGGAGTTCAATCCAAACTTCCCCATCTATGCGGAGAACGGCAAATATGCCCAGGCTCTTGGCGCTTACTCTGAGCGTGAGAATCCATTGAGCATGATCGCTAATACGAAGGACAATAAATATACCCAGTGGCGTATGTTCGGTGATGTTCACCTTAGTATCACACCATTCAAGAATTTCATGATTCGTACCACCCTCGGTATGGACTACACGCAGAAGGAACAGCGTTTCTTCACATATCCCATCCCCAATGGTAAGGTGATGCGTACCGACAGTGCAGTAGAGGGTAAGCAGGAGCATAACATGCGTTGGATGTGGAATGCCATAGCTACCTATAATCTGGAGATTGGCAAGCATCGAGGTGACGCCATGATTGGTACTGAGATCAACCGTCAGGACTATAAGATGTATAGCTCTAAGCGTTATGAGCTTGCCATCCTGAATACTGACTATATGTGGCCCTCAGCAGGTGCAGGCCGTCAGTTGGCAGAAGGCTTCGGTGATGGTTTCTCATTGGTTTCTTTCTTTGGTAAGATCAACTATACCTATGACGATAAGTACCTGGCTTCGTTTACCATCCGTCGTGACGGTTCAAGCCGCTTCGGTTCCAGCAACCAGTATGGTACTTTCCCTTCAGTCAGTGCCGGTTGGCGTATCTCGCAGGAGAAGTTCATGGAGTCAACAAAGGGCTGGCTCGACAATTTGAAACTGCGTTATTCTTGGGGACAGACTGGTAATCAGGAAATCTCAAACACAGCACGTTATACGCTTTATAAGGCCGTGATCTCAACAGGTCTTTGGGGAAGCGGACAGGCAGGTACTTCTTATGATATCCTTGGCTCAAACGGTGGTTACGACCTTCCAAACGGCTATGTGCGTAATCAGCGTGGCAATGATGATATCAAGTGGGAGACTACGACACAGCATAATATCGGTCTTGACTTCGGTATTCTGGGAAATGAGATCTATGGTAGCTTCGACTGGTATAATAAGAAGACCAAGGACATTCTCTTGCTGATGGATGGTATCGCAGCTATGGGTGAAGGTGCTGCCCAGTGGATCAATGCCGGTGAGGTGAAGAACAATGGTTGGGAGTTCACTGTAGGTTACCGTCATGCTTTGCCTAATGGCTTTTCATGGGATATCAACGGAAACATCAGTAAGTATAGTAACGAGATTACCAAACTGCCTGAAACTGTAGCTGCCAAAGGTACATATGGCGGTAACGGCGTGAAGAGTGTCGTGGGCCATGCCATGTTCTCACAGGTTGGTTACATCTACGATGGTATCTTCAAGAGTCAGGATGAGATCGACAACCATGCTATACAGGAAGGCGCAGGATTGGGCCGCATCCGTTATAAGGACTTGAATGGCGATGGTCGCATCACAGAGGAAGATCAGGATTGGATCTATGACCCGACACCCGCCTTTACATGGGGTCTTAATATCAGCCTGCAGTACAAGAACTGGGATCTGACCATGTTCTGGCAAGGTGTTCAGGGCGTTGACGTGGATTGTAGAGGGTATAAGTCTCAGACCGATTTCTGGGCTAACTCAGCCATCAATGTTCCTTATCTGAACAAGGGTGTTCGTGTGCTTGATGCGTGGAGCCCGTCTAATCCCGATAGCAATATACCTGCACTCACCACATCTGACACCAACAACGAAGGTCGTGTATCTTCTTATTATATTGAGAATGGCTCATACGCTAAATTGCGTACCATCCAGTTGGGTTACAATTTGCCGAAGCAGGTGGTCAGTAAACTGTATCTGGACCGTATTCGTCTCTATGCATCGGCTCAGAACCTGATTACCATCAAGAGTAGCAAGTTTACAGGTGTCGATCCTGAGAACCCGGGATTCAACTATCCTATTCCACTCAATCTCACATTCGGTGTGAATGTCTCGTTTTAAAAGGTAAAAAGTAGAAATAGTAAAAAAGTAAATAAAACGGTTATGAAGACAAATATAATTTTTAGTAAGGTAAGGAACTTGGCTAAAGCGGTTTTACCCTTTTACCTTTTTACCCTTTTACCTTTAGCTACGGGCTGCTCCAAATTTCTGGATGAACAGGTGCCACAGGCTACGCTGACTCAGGATGAGGTGAAGAACCCTGAGTATATCGATAATGTGCTGATTTCAGCATATGCTGGTCTGCTTTCAATTGAGGACATGAATGCTTCGTTCTCACTGTGGAACTACGATACTCGTTCAGATGATGCTTATGTAGGCGGTTCAGACTTCTCTGATGGTGAGCCTTTCCATCGTCTGGAAAAGAGTGTTGGTGTGATGACCACCGACTGGCCATTCAGCTCTATCTGGACACGTTTCTATAACTATCTGAGCCGTGTCAACCTGGGGCTTGATGTACTGGCAAGTGCTGATCAGAACAATAATACCATCATACAGCGTACAGCCGAGATGAAGTTCCTGCGTGCCTATGGCCACTTCCAGCTGAAGCGCCTGTTCAAGAAGATACCTTTCGTGAACAAGCCTAACATGACAGAGGATGACTATAACAACCTTTCTAACACTGAATATACCAACGATGAAGGTTGGCAGCAGATCATCAACGATCTGGAGGATGCCTATGCTGTGCTACCTGTCACACAGACAGAAAAAGGTCGCCCCACCAAGGCTGCTTGTGCCGCATTCCTGGCTAAGGTATATCTTTACAAGGCATACCATCAGGATGATGCCAACAGCAATCAGGTTACCAGCATCAGCGATGCCGACTTGCAGAAGGTGGTGGAATATACCAATACCTCCCTCTATGCAGGTTATGGCTTGGAGCCCGACTTGTTTAACAACTTCCGTCCTGAGGAGCAATACGAGAATGGCAAGGAAAGCATCTGGGCCATCCAGTACTCGAAGAACGATGGCACCGTTTATGGCAACCTGAACTTCTCTAACCGTCTGATAGTGCCATGTATTCCTAAGGTACACGATTCTGGTTGTGATTTCTATAAGCCGTCTCATAATCTGGTCAATGCCTATCGCACCAACAGCAATGGACTGCCTCTGCTCGACAACTTTGATGATGTCGATTACACGGTAGGTTCAAATCAGACCGTCGATCCTCGTCTGTTCGAGACCGTAGGTGTTCCTGGCACTCCCTATATGTACAACCCCAACTTCATGATGAGTGAGTCTAACGCATGGAGTCGCTCTGGTGGAACATTTGGGTACTTTGTATCACTGAAGCAGAATGTTGATCCCGCACTGACCGACCTCTATCTGTTCCTGTGCGACTCACAGTGGGCTAGTTCGATGAACCGTATCGTATTCCGCTTTGCTGACGTGCTGCTGATGCGTGCTGAGGCCCTGGCTCAGTTGGGACAGACCACAGAAGCAATCGCACTGGTTAATCAGATTCGCGACCGTGCTGCCAAGCTGGCAAATAGTAGTGCAGTCTCTGGCTATCCAAACAAATACAATGTTCACTATGCTGTGGGCAAGTATAATGGCTCATTCTCAAAGGAGGAGACCATGAAGATTATTAAGATGGAGCGTCGCCTTGAGCTGGCTATGGAGAGTGAGCGTTTCCTCGACCTCGTACGTTGGGGCGATGCTGCCACCGTGCTGAACAGGTTCTATACCACTGAGAGTGAGAAGATGAACTTCCTCGATGGTGCACAGTTTACTGCCAATAAGAATGAGTACCTTCCTATTCCTTGGGAGCAGATGGCTGCATCAAACGGACACTATACGCAGAACTGCGGAGAGTGGTAATGAAGAATTGAAGAATTGAAAAATTGAAAAATTAAAGTTATGAAAACGATATATAGCATTATCTGCGCATTATGCGTAATATGCGGGTTAGCTGCCTGCAGCAAAGATCATACGGGCAGCATCGATGTGAGCGGTTCATGCCTTGTTGAGAAGTTCGTGCTGAACGGACAGTATGAAGGCATCATCAACACAGAGAAACGACTAGTGAAGGTGAAAGTTCCTGTTGACTTTGACCAGAAAAGAGATATGGAAGTTACCGGTATTACAGTTTCTCCAGGTGCTCAGTCAAGTATGAATGTAGGCGATCACATCAATTTCGATGCCGACCGTACCTTGCATATCTCAAATGGTGACTTGGTGCTGGACTACCAGGTAAGCGTACGTAATGATGAGGCACTGATGAAGAACTTCATTCTGGAAGGTGTAAGAGGTGCCATCAACCAGCAGGATAAGACTGTCAATGTCAGTGTGATGGCTAATAGCGGTATCGACCTGACCAATGCCACCTTTGAGGTTGAGCATAGCGAAGATGCTATCTGCTCGCCAGCCAGTGGTACGAAGGGTAACTTCACAGAGCCTTTCCAGATTACCCTGAATGATAATACAGCTACATCAGTCTATACCGTATATGTAACGATGATATCCGATCCTGTAGCTATCTTTGTTGGCGAAGCAGAAAATATTGAACTGCTGAATGATGAGGAGAAGGCTGCAGCCAAGTGGCTCACGGGTAATATCGAAAGTGCGGCATATGCTTCATGGAACGATATTGCTAGTGGTAATATCTCGCTGGAGAAGTGTAAGCTCGTATTCTTCCATCGTCATTGCTCATCATACGGCAATTATAATGGCTTTGTTGAGGCTGAACAGGGTGCTATGACAGCACTGCCGAAGATGAAGGAGCTCTGGCAGAATGGTGTCGGCTTCGTACTCGGACGTTCGGCTGTGAATTACGCTATAGCCCTGGGCGCTATGCCTGAGGATGCTTATCCCAACAATGTCTGGGGTGGCGGAGGCGGCGAAGGCTCCGACCAGATGGGCGATGATCCTTGGCACTTCTATGCTTACGACATCACACATCCGTTGTGGAAGAACCTTAAGACCTATCCAGGTGCAGCCGATAACGCTGTCTATACACTCGATAAGGATTACACCATCTGTAACACCACATCGCAGTATGGATTCTGGGATACCTATCAGGATGGTAAGGATGCTGTTGAGGCTAAGACTGGCGGTCGCGCACTGGGTGGCGACAACAGCGTGTCATCATGGGAACTGAAGGGTGCTAACGGTGAGTTTGGTAAGGGTGGTGTCATCTGCCTCGGTTCTGGACTCTTCGATTGGAACTCGCCCACACCTTATGTGTCGAACTACCACGACAACATGGGAACCATCCTGCTCAATGCATTCGATTACTTGACGAAGTAGAATTGGAAATAAAGATAATTTGTAAAATAGATAGTTTATGAAGACAATGATATATTCAGTATTCGCATTCATGCTGTCAGCCTCTGCGCTGACGGCGTGCAGCGACGAAAAGTTCAGCGGAGACCCTTCTAAGGATTGGGAAGGCACTACCACATTCTTCGCTTCTACAGATGCACCAGATTTTGGCACATATTATATGCCTTATGTAGGACGCGTTGGCGACCCCATGCCTTACTACGATCAGAAGGATGGCCTATTCAAAGTGCTTTACCTACAGGAGTACATCAACAATATGCCCTTCCGTTTCCACCCCATTTGGGCTGTCGCAACAAAGGACTGTGCCAGCTACGAGTCGCTCGGTGAGCTGTTGCCTTATGGCGGTAACGACTTTGAACAGGACGCTGCACTTGGTACAGGCTGTGCCTATGAGAAAGATGGTACATATTATATCTATTATACAGGTCATAATGGCAACTGCAAGAACCGTGAGGTGGTGATGCGTGCTACTTCGACTGACTTCAAGCATTGGACCAAGGATGAACTGTGGGCGCTCTACGGCACCGACTTTGGCTATTCTGCCAACGATTTCCGTGATCCGCAGATCTTTGTAGCCGACGATAACATGTACCACATGATCATCTCTACTTATCCTGAACACGGAGGCGATCCTGTGTTTGCTGAGTTCAAGTCGGATGATCTGAAGAACTGGGAGCATATTGGCCGTATCAAGATGATCTGGGACCGTATGTTAGAATGCCCCGACATCTTCAAGATGGGCGACTACTGGTACATCGTATTCAGTGAGAGTTATCGCGCCAGCTGGAGCCGCAAGGTGAAGTACATGGTTGCTTCTACCTACGAGGAACTGAAGAATTGTCTGAATGATGGTCCCAAGTGGGCTCCCGATGGTCATGAGGGCGTTCTCGACACCCGTTCATTCTATGCAGGCAAGACTGCCTCTAACGGCACAGACCGTTACATCTGGGGCTGGTGCCCGTTCCGTTCTGGTGCTGACATCCATGAGAAGAATACCAACGTAGGTGCTGGTGACGGCAACGAGCCCAACTGGAGTGGTGCATTGGTATGTCACAAAATTATCCAGCACGCTGATGGCACCCTCACTCTTGGTGCTGTGCCTGCACTGGCAGAGAAGTATCATGCGACTGTTGAGCCAAAGGTAATGGCGTCTAACGGATATAGTAACGGAACGCTGAGTGGCGATGGTGCTTATGTGCTCTATAATCGTCTTTATGTAGCCAACCACATCTCGTTCACCGTCAAGACATCCAACAACTGGGATAAGTTCGGTATCTCGTTCGTTCGTGGCAGCGACTCGAAGAAGTACTATACCATGGTGGTGAATCCCGAGTGGGAAGATGGCCGCAAAGTGAACTTCGAGCAGGAGGGCGAAGAAGGCAAGGGCTTCATCGAGGCAGCCGACGGCTATGTGTTCCAGCGTCCGGCCGACAATGTCTATAACATCGACATCTACACTGACAATTCAGTTCTTACCATGTATATCAACGATGTATGTGCCTACACGCAGCGCATCTATGGTATCCAGAAGAACTGCTGGAGCATCAATAACTACGGTGGCTCCATCACCGTCTCCGATGTAAAAGTCAGTCAACAGTAAACCATCTGCCCCTAATGAAAGAAAAATCCCCGCCATCAGCGGGGATTCTTTTGAATTATTCCTCATTAATTTTTGGCATATCAATAAGTTATTGATATTCGTAGCAAACGGTACGTTTATTAACTCTCCTCTTGCGTCGCTCAGACGTTGTTTGTTCTGTTCGACGATGCAAAGGTACGGCAGTTTTGGGAGGTGGGCAAATATTTTGCGTACTTTAGACAGAGGTTGTAGCGACAGGTCTGGTGTTTTGCGACAAAATGGGGGAAGAGGGGGTGATTGTGTCGTAATAGGCATAAAAAAACGCGCCTCGTGCATCACTGCAAGAGGTGCGCCCAATTATTAACCTTAAATCCAATTCTGTGAAAAACACGATGCAAAGGTAAGGGTTATTTTTGAAATCACCAAATGTCTCTTCGCCTTTTTTCACTGCAGGACTATCGCGGTCCTGCATCGTTTTATTATACCTTTATATTCTTTACCTCTTCTGAGAATACACGATAGAAGATAACTGTCTGCTCTACTAACCAATTAAGGGCTTCATCTACCTTCCCCGGGTCTGTTAGATCCGTTTGCAGGAACAGGGCGATTGTCTTATCCTTTGCAGTGGGGTTTGCATCCATGCCTGTAACCGTGTGAGGTTAGTCGAATTTCAGTTTTGGCAGATTGTTCACGATGTCAACGGTCTGGACGCTGACATTGATGACACTCAGTAGGAGGTCGAGGATGTAGCGGGGCTTGTGGTGCTCGCGGGCCCAGTCGTTGGCATCATTCTTGATGAGCGACTTCTTGTCCTGAGTGACGGCGTAACGCTCCACGATCCATTCGATGGCCGATTTGCCGTTGACGATATAGTCGTAGGCTTTCTGCGGGATGTTCTCGATGGTGATGTTGCCGTTGTAGATGATGGTGCTCTTATCTTCCTTACTCTTGAAGCGCATTTTATCTATCACGCGGAAATATTCGTAGGCGCCATCATCTGCTGGAGCCTGGATATAGCCGCCAGTTGCCGGGTCACGCTTCACGGTCAGGGGCACTTGGCGGTCGCCATGTACTATCACGTCAGGGTAGGGGGCTACCGTTTCGTAGTTCAGGTGGAGGTCAGCCAGTTCCTTACCTGCTTTGTAGAATTCCATAAAGTCATCAAGGCTATCCACGATGGGGATTCTTGGCA
>JAEEGJ010027960.1_pt1 | contig 11266 bp, 9 predicted proteins | sample 8958761 | NCBI WGS metagenome assembly JAEEGJ01 (sample SAMN16246546, study PRJNA631951) | gut metagenome | biome: gut microbiome; feature: rumen; material: RS-attached | host: Bos | place: Iran: Karaj | collected 2018-10
TCATCATTGCCAAGAATACGGAAATGGCCGATTACCAGAAGGCGAACCTGAACAATGATGACACCCAGTTCGAAATGCTCAAGAAACTGGAAATGTCCTACGAGAACTTCCGTATTGTAAAAGAACATTGCGACAAGATCGGAATTCAGTTCCTTTCTACGGCGGATGAAACGGAATCCCTCGATTTCCTGTGCGGATTGGGAATCCCCCTCATTAAGCTTGGTTCCGGCGATATTACGAATATCCCGTACCTTCGCTATTGTGCCGGCAAAGGGTTGCCCTTGATTATTTCTACCGGCATGAGCGAAATGTCTGATGTTTCTATTGCATACGAAACGTTGAAAAATGCCGGCGCAAAAGACGTTACGGTGCTGCATTGCACGACAAATTACCCGTGCCCGATGGACGAGGTGAACTTGAACGCGATGCTTACCATAAAGGACGCGCTCAAGTGTAAAGTGGGCTATTCCGATCATACGATGGGCGTAGAAATCCCTGTTGCCGCGGTTGCCCTCGGCGCGGAAGTCGTCGAGAAACATTTCACGCTTGACAGAAACATGGAAGGTCCCGATCACAAGGCTTCCTTGGAACCGCAGGAATTGGCGGATATGGTTCGCAAGATCAGGAATGTCGAGCAGGCTCTTGGCGATGGTATCAAGCAGCCGAACGCGAGCGAACGTTCCATATCCAAAGTGGTCCTGAAATCTATTCTTGCAAAGCGCGATATCAAGAAGGGCGAAATACTTACGGAAGACAAGCTGGTGGTCAAGCGCGCCGACTCCGGAATTAGCGCCCGCTATTGGGATCTTGTTGTTGGCTCAACCGCTTTGTGTGATTACAAGGAAGATGACCCGATAAGGATGGCATAAATGTTTGAAAATGTACTTGTTGTAATTCCTGCCCGTGGTGGCAGCAAGGGAATTCCTCACAAGAATATCAAACCTCTTGGCGGAAAACCCCTGATTTGCTATTCCATTGACGTTGCCCGACAGATCACTTCTGATGAGAATATCTGCGTGACCACCGATGATGACGAAATTATCAAGGTAGTTGAAGATTATGGACTGAAAGTCCCGTTCAAGCGTCCGGCCGAATTAGCTACCGACAATTGCGGCTCGAACGAGGTGATTCTTCATGCGTTGAAGTTTTTTGAAGATAAGGGCAAAAAGGTCGACCGCATCATTTTGCTGCAGCCGACGTCTCCGTTCAGGAGAAAGGACGATGTTGTCGGTTGCTATGAACGCTATAATGACTCGCTGGACATGGTGACGACTGTTAAGGAAGCTTCGTCGAACCCTTATTACGACTGCTACGAATTGAACGCAGAAGGCTATCTTCAGATTTCGAAGGGTGACGGCACGATTAGCCGCCGACAGGATGCCCCGAAAGCTTACGAATATAATGGAGCCGTTTACGTGATTAATCCAGTGTCCTTGAAAGAAAAGGGACTGGCCGGGATGACGAAAGTTTCTATGTTCGAAATGGACGACTTCCATTCCATTGATCTTGATACGATGTTTGACTGGAAAATAGCTGAACTGGTTTTGAAGGAAGGACTTGTCTAAAGAGATTGACTATGGCTCAGATAATAAAATGCGATTCTTCTGTCGTAGAGGCGTTGGCAGCGATAAATGATAGTGACTTGTTGACGGTCTTTGTGGTGGACGAAAAAAATGTGCTGGTAGGAACGCTCACGGATGGCGATGTCCGTCGATATTTGATTAATGGCGGCCAATTGAACGATCCCGTGGTAAATGCGGTTAAAAAGTCGTTCTCCAAAATTGAAAAGAAAGATTCCGACACGTTGAAATCGCTGAAGGAATTCAAGGCAAAAGGCATTAAACTCGTCCCGGTCTTGAATTCGAAGGGTGAAATTGAGGATGTCTATGACTTGGTCAATTACAAGTCGCATCTTCCCATAGACGCTGTGCTTATGGCTGGCGGTAAGGGCGAACGTCTCAGGCCGTTGACAGAAAAGACTCCAAAGCCGTTGCTCCCTGTGGGAGACAAGTGCATTATTGACCATAATGTGGATAGGCTGATTTCTTATGGCGTAAAGCATATTTCTGTGACGGTTAATTATCTTAAGGAACAGATTGAAGAACACTATTCCACGCCGAGAAACGGTATCAAGGTCGATACTTGCCGTGAGCCGAAGTATCTTGGGACGATTGGCAGCATCAAGTTCGTTGAGACGTTCTATAATGATTCCGTCCTCGTGATGAATTCCGATTTGTTTACCAATATTGACTATGAAGATTTCTATCTGCATTTCAAGCAACATGACGCGGACATGTCGGTTGCCGCGGTTCCTTATGATGTATCGATTCCGTACGGGATTCTGGACCTGGACGGCCGTGATATCAAGGGACTTCTGGAAAAGCCGAAGTACAATTACTACGCCAACGCGGGTATTTACCTAATCAAGAAATCTGCCCTGGCGGAAATTCCTGAAGACACGTTCTTTAATGCGACCGACCTGATTGAAAAATTGATTTCGGAAAACAAGAAGGTCGTTCGTTATCCCTTGAATGGAACTTGGATAGATATCGGCAATCCCCAGGAATACCAGAAAGCCAAAGATTTGGTAAAGCATCTGAGCTAAAGGTTTGCTATGCCTGAAAAAAGAGCCCTTGCATTTGTAGCATCGCCTTTGCAGCTGTTTAACGTGTATGCGGCAATGAAAAAGTTTGCTGTCGCAGATTGCGATGTCCGTATTCTTGATGACGGCAAAAGTAATAGGCATTTGCAGATTCAGCAGTGTGCAGAGCTGTACGGGTTGAAATATGAACTGGTTTCGTCGCAACAGATGAATATCGGCTCTGCCCAGCTTCTTTCTTCTTTGCTGAAAAGTCCTTTCAAGAAAAAGGAATACGACTATCTCTTTTTTGGGGATTACCGAAATGGCTATGGCGCCCTGTATTTGACGCAATATTTAAAGAGAGGCGGCCGCGTAGTCTTTGTGGATGATGGGAATAGCTCCATTTCTATTTTGCATGGCCTGGATGTAGATAAGAAAACGAGGCTTTTCTACAAGTTTTTTGAAGTTTGGGGCCGAGTTTTAGGGGTGTCCGCAAAGGACTATTTTACAGTTTATCGATGTGACGGAAAAACCAAATTCAATATCATCCAAAATGATATGTTGAAAACCGTCTCTAATGGTGAACTGTGCGATGAGATATTCTTCGTGGGCCCGGCTGCAGATGTTTTTGCGGATGCGTTAGGAGTATCGCTTGATTACGTGTTAAATCAAATTGATTACGTGCTGAAAAAAATAAAAGAGAAAAGTCCTTCAGAAAAAATAGTGTTTATTCCGCACGGCCGTTTCGACAATGATGTGATTGAAAATCTCTGCACAAGAAACGGCGTTGAATACAGAAAGCTTGATCAGTGTATAGAACTGTATTGCGCGACGAGAGGATGTTTCCCGAAGGCGGTGTACAATATTGGTTCCTCTTCGTGCTTGATGAATTTGAAATTGATGTCTCCGCAGACGAGTGTTTTTGATTGCGATATTGAGGGACCGAATGCGGAGTATTTAAAAATCCTTCAAGAAATCCGCTCGTATTATGTGGCAAACGGCGTTGAGTATATTCATTTGTAGATAGATGGCTATGTTTGAAAAGATTCGTTCTCTGAGAAAAAATAAAACTCTTGTCAACGGGAGCGTTTTTTCTTTATTCTCGTTCTTGAATCAGGGAATATCCTTTTTATTGCTGATCATTTTGGCCAAGTATATTTTGCCGGGTGATTACGGTAAGTTAAGCCTTTACAACACGATAGTCATGTTTATCGGCTATTTTATAGCGATGTCTACACAGGGTTATATTTCCGTGGTGTTCTTTAAGGACCAAAAACAGGTCCCGTCGTATTTCACCTCGGTTATGACCATCTCGGCAATGGCCTTCTTGCTGATGCTGGGAATTTGTGCTGTAGGTTGCCTGTGTGGTGGCGGCCTTATGGGTGGTTTCCCGTTTATATATTGGTTGGCCGCCTTGTTGTGTAGTCTTTTTATGATGCTCATGAATGTGAACTTGGATTTGTACAGATGCAAGGAATCCTTGAAACCCTATGGGCTGGTGAGTTGTGGCTTTGCGGCTGTCAATTTTGTTTTTTCTCTCGTTTTGGTAATTCCGCTCGAATTGAGTTGGAATGGTCGCATTATAGCCCAATTAGTTGCCGCTATTTTCTTTGCGATATGCGCGATCGTTTTCTTCTTGCGCCAGCGTCTATTCGTCCTTTCTTTTGACAAGTCGAAAATAAAAGAGCTACTTTTTTGGGGAATGCCTCTAATTCCGCATTTGGCGACGAACTGGATCCGTCAAGGCTGTGACCGGTATATTATTTCCTACAATCATACGCTTTCCGATGTGGGTATTTTTAGCTTCGCGTTGAATATTTCTAATATTATTGTAATGATAGGTCATGCGTTCAATCAGTCGAACAGTGTTTCTGTTTACAAGATTTTGGGGAGCTCTGAAATGGATGTTCCCACAAAACTGTTGCGCTTGAAACAAGAACGCCGAAATATTATTGCCATTTATGTGGTGGCGTTGATTGTTCTTTCGATTGCTTGCTCTTTGCTTGTGCCTGTTTTCTTGCCGAAATACGCGGATTCTGTCGGGTATTTCCTGGTGTTGAATGTTTACGGCTTTTTCGTGTGCCTGTATTTGGCTTATTGTAATTATTTGTTCTTTTTCAAGAAGAACAAGACAATCATGAAGATTACCTTCGGCTCGGCCCTCGCTCATCTGGTTTTGTCTTTGTTCCTGACAAGATATTCCTTGTATTATACGGCACTGATTTATTGTGCAACCCAAGGTTTTGTTTTCTTGATTATTCGATACAAGGCTTTGCAAACACTAAAGGCTGATCTGACATAAAAAGGATTTGTTTGCTGAAATGACTGATTACCCCTATATTGTTTTTTATCTATTCCTTTTTGTTTGCTTTGTTGCGTATTTAAAGAAGCCCTCTAAATACATTGCGTTGGCTGCGTTCGGGGCGACGTTCTGCTTTGTGGCCTTGCGCGCGCCCTCTGTGGGGGCGGACACGCTGAACTATGTCAGGTATTTGACGGGGGAGCGCTCTTTTTACAATTACGATGCCCGTGATTTGGAGGTTCTGTTCGTTTTGTACCGCAACATTATTGATTATTGTACCAATTCCAGACTGGTGGTGATGATTATCAATACTGTCGTTACCATGGGCCCGCTGTATTTAGTTGTAAAGAGGTATTCGTACAATCCTCCGCTGTCCATTATTTTCTTTTTCGCCGTCAACGGCACGATGATTTATTTTGTGGGTCTGAGGCAGGTGATTGGCCTTGCTTTTGTCATTCTTGCGTTCCTGTACATTTGGAATGGTAAACTTACAAGAATAAAGGTCCCGCTGGTCGTTTCGTTTATTATCATATCCGCATTCTTCCATACATACTCGATTGTGGTTACGGCAGTCTTCTTGTTGGTGACCATGATTCATGTCAAGACGAAAAGCCCGCTTTATATTGGTGCCATCGGTTCGTTCATGTTGGGCGCTATTGCGGACTTTTTCTCTGTAGAAAAGTTCTTCTCGACGTATCTTTCGTTTGGTTTTGCCGCGACGAGCCGATTGGATGTTTACATGTCGATGACCGATACGCTGGGCAAGACGATTCCTATTCTGGTGTTGATCGTTTTCTTGACCTCGGTTGTCATGATTCGATGCCTGAATTACGAAAAGATTGATTCGCCTTTTATGAAGATTTTTATTATCGGCGTGATGATCAGCAACCTGTTCTACCCGATTCCCATGCTTTCGAGAGTCGCGACCCCGTTTGTGATTTTTGGCGGAATTCCGGTGACATGGCTCTTCTGCAGGGATTATACGATTCAGAATATTAGCCGTAGAACGATTGTCCTTATTGGTTTTTGCATTTCGCTGATGCTGTTTGGAAAGTGCCTCAAGGACAATATGTCTTGCGATACCACCAGCTTGGACCAAATGCATCCGTATAAGTTGTTTATCCAGGAATATAAGGGGAAGAACTGATGCGACTCCTTTATAGAATTTGCAACGCGATTGTCGTAATGCTTCGCCGGATGAGAATATTCTTGCAGAATGTTCTTTTCAGGTCTTCCTTTAAAAAAATGGATGGCTTGATCAAGTTGCCGCACCAGTTGATGGGAATGCAGTATATCAGCATCGGCAAGGGTACAAAAATATTCGATGGCGGAATTCTCACGGCATGGGATTCCTTTGAAGACCAGCGCTTTACGCCTTCGATTGAGATTGGCGAAAATTGCAATATCGGAGAACAGTGCCATATTACGGCCTGCAATTCTATCAAAATTGGCAACAATGTGTTGACGGGTCGAAAAGTTTATATATCGGATAATTCTCACGGAACTTTTGACAGGGCTCTGCTGGATATGCATCCGTTGAAGCGTCCACTTGTGTCTAAAGGAGGCGTTGTCGTTGGCGATAACGTTTGGATTTGCGACAATGTCTGTATTTTGTCCGGTGTGACGATTGGCAACGGGGCTGTGGTTGCCGCCAACGCGGTGGTGACCCATGATGTTCCTCCGTATACAATGGTTGCTGGCGTGCCTGCGAAGGTGATCAAGACTTTAGGGTAATCAAATGAAAAAGAATTGTATTTTCACGATTTGTGCCAAGAACTATATCGGCCTTGCGCAGGCTCTAGAAAAGTCTGTCCTGCGTTACAATTCCGATGTCGATTTTTTTATCGTTGTCGCCGACGAATTTGATTCTGGCAAGGAACCCGAAGTCGCTTCGAATGTCTTGGTCGCAAAGAAATTCTTGAATATCGATGAACGTCTTTGGACGAACATGTCGTTCAAGTACAATTTGACGGAATTTTGCACCTGTATCAAGCCGTTTTGCATAGAATACTTCTTTACCCAAAAACAGTACGAAACGGTTTGCTACATGGATCCGGACACGTACCTGTTTAGCGACTTTAGCTATGTATACGACAAATTGTCCAAGTTCCTGGTGGTGACGGCACCTCATATTACCATTCCGGATTACCCGTATACGGGCGATTTGCCTGATAGAAGTTTCTTGTTCAATGGAATCAGTAACTTTGGGTTTGGCGCTTTCCGTAACCACCCGAAAGTCATCAATCTGATGAAATGGTGGGAAGACCGCTTGTCTATTCTGTGCTTTGGCGAAATGCTTTGGGCGGTATGTACCGACCAGAAATGGACAGACTTTTTCCCGGCGTTCCTGAACTACGACGAGATTCTTTTCTCGAACAATTTGGGCCTGAATGTGGCTCCCTGGAACTACTTTGAACGTCGAATCGTAAAAGAAGGCGACGCCTATTATGTCGTGAGTCGCACGGGTGCAAGCGACCGCAAGGACAAACTGGTGTTCTGCCATTTTGCCGGCTACAATTACAAGGAAATGTCTTCTACCGGTGTGGTAAACAACCAGAACCGCATGCGAATCAGCAACCTGAAGGAATATCCCGATGTGAATCCGCTGATCGATGAATACGTGCAGTTCATTTATGCAAATCGCAACTTGTTCTGCAAGTTCCTGGATTTGCCGTATTCTTATGGCTGTTTCGATAACGGTGTCCGTATCGACAAACTGCATCGCCGCCTGTACAACGGGGCTGTCTCTAACTTTGATTACCAGGGCAACCCGTTTGACGCCTCGAACAAGAACGGATTCTTTGCGCTCTTGAAGAAAAAGAACTTGATTGGCAAGCCGGTGGCGGGCAAGATCGATGACGTGAGCCAAATGAATGAAGGCTTTGAACGCAAACTGAAAATCCTTTACAAGTTCCTGCGCATTTTCTATAAACTGGTGGGCTACAAGAATTACGTTCTCTTCTTGCAGTTCATTCGTCGCTTGTCGTTGTATGACAACAATACGTTCCTGCTGGGCAAACAATTCGAAAATTACAAGTTGAAGTGAGTTCAAGATGATTGTTGGAATTAGTGGCTATGTCGGCAATAGGTTGACCGGTATCGGAAGGGTCTTAATCAGTGTGGTAGACCAGTTGGCAACCCTGTACCCGCAAGATAAGTACATCATATTCCATAACCATGATTTTACCGATTACGAATGCCTGAAGAGTCTTTCTAATGTGGAATTGGTCTCGGTGCCTTATACAAAGGAATCGGGCCTCAAGAACATTGTATGGCACCAGTGGTTGTTCCAGAAGCTTTTGAAAAAGTACCGCTGCGATGTCGCCTACATTCCGAATTTCACGCTGCTCCTATGGAAGGCTATCCCGACGGCGGTTACGATTCACGACTTGATCGAATTCAATGTGCCCGAGAAGTTTTCTGCCAAGAGAATGTTCTACAGGAAAAAGATTTGCGACCCGTTGATGGCGAAACGGAGTGATTTGATTTTGACGGTCTCCCAGTCGTCTTACAACGATATCGTCAAATATTTGCATGTGCCTACCCAAAAGTTGGTGCTGACTCCGAATGCGACCGACAAGAATTTCTTTAAGAAGTATGATCGCGAAAATGTGTTGCCCGTGCTGGACGCTTATTCCTTGAAGTTCAAGGAATACCTGTTGTTCGTCGGGACCATTGATTATCCGGGCAAAAACATCAAGACTGTGCTCGAAGCCTTTTTCAACTTGAAAAAGAAGGGCAAACTCGAAAACAAGAAGCTTGTGATTGTGGGCAAGGATGGCTTTAACAGCCAGGTGATTTACGACTTTGTGAACGCTTCGGAATTCAAGGATGATGTCGTGTTTACGGGCTACTTGAAAGACGAGGATTTGCCTAAACTGTATGCCGGTGCATCGATTATGCTGTACCTGTCGTTCTTCGAAGGCTTTGGTTTGCCGGTTCTCGAAGCCATGTCTTGCGGAACTCCGGTCATTTGCCCGAATACTTCATGCTTCCCGGAAATTGCGGGCGAGATGGATGTTTGCGTGTCGCCTAAGGATGTCGGCGCGGTCGAAGAAAAAATCGTCACAATGACGGAGAATCCGGATCTTTACGCCAAGTTGTCTGAAGACTGCTACCGCCGTTCTCAGGAATTTTCTTGGGAAAAGTCGGCGGTGCTGTACCACCAGGCTTTTGAATCGCTTATAAAGCGTTAATCAGTCGGTCCACGTTTTCGAGCCGCTTGTAGAAATTGTTTTTCATGCGGTCGATGGCGTCTTCGAAACTCAAGTCCTCGTCGCCATTCGGGTCGTCAATATGAATCGGCCATTTCCTGTAGTTGATTGCGTTAGATTTCTCGACGACTAGAGCGAGGCTGTCGATATAATCCGAAAGCTTGTAGAGGTGGGTGCGGTAAGTTTGCCATTCCTGTTTGACGACTCTCACGAAATCGGGCTTGTCAAAGAGGTGGTAATACCACACAGAGCGTTTGAGCGTCAAAGAATCCGTTGGCGTTCTGAAGGTACTGCAATCGTAGTCCCAGGGCGGGCCTGCCATGAGCGGGGAGTCGGAATCCTTGTACACGAACACGCTGTTGGGGAGGGTGATTTCATGATTTTCAAGCACCTCGTTGAACAGGTAATAACGCGCAAAAGAGGATAGGTCTAGATAATCTCTGTAGTTGTAAATTTTTTGCTTGGCGTGCAGTGATTGCTCTAGCGTGTCGATGTAGCTTTCGATATAGGCGAACCGGGCGCTGTCCGGTTCAGAAGGGTACTTGATGTTTACGGGGTAATGCCAGTAGCCGCTTTTGAACTTGTATTCGTCATCGTAGTGGGCGTCCAGTTCCAGTAGGAATCCATCAGGACCGATGTTCAGCCTATTCTTTCCGACTTCCACTTTTTCGACGAGGTAGTAGTTTCCTAAATGTTTATCGTTCAAGAAAACTTCGACAAATCGCCCTTGCGGCACCCATTCGAAATCGAATAGCCTCGCCAGTTCCAGCGAAACGGCGTTGCGGATCAGCGTGCGGTCTCTGTAGTTTGCGAGCAAAATCCATTTTTTGCTGGCGGGCATTCCGAGTACGCTTTGCTTGGATTCGAACTTGAACGTGTACGGTTTTTTGGGGAAAATCCAGGTGGAATTGCCGCGGCCCTTGATGTGGGCGTTGTAAATGATGGTATCTATCGAGATGGCGGCGTCAAGCCAGGTCTCTTTGGTATTAATCTTTTCGTCGGCAAAAATCTTGACAATCGGCAAGTCCGTTTTCAGCGAGTCTTCCAAATAATTGTTCTTGACGACGCTAATCGTTTCGGTCTCGCCAGATTCGGTAAAGAACGATGACGTAAGCTCCGCTTCCTTGCTGTTGCTACAGGCATCTAAAAGAAAAATGCTCGCAAGTATGGCTAGGCGAATCACCATACTGGATAGACTTTGTTTGAGCCGGTACGTCATACTTAATAGATGTTCTGGCTAATCCATTCGATTCGCTGGTTGAGCCAATCCTTTAGATCTTCTAGAGCCTCGCCATAAGATTCGTAAGCTCGCTGTGTGTAGAAAATGGAATTTTCTAACCGGCGCCAACGCTTAAAATTGTTCTGCGCCGCTTTGCCTATGCGTTTCCCTACGCTGTCGATGGTATCTAGCGTTGCCTTGAAGACGGGCAAGTTCGTTTCCCAGAATTCAATCGCCGTCTTGCTGTACAGGGAATCGCTAAAGAAAATCTTGTGCCAGAAATGTTCGCGGATGTACCAGTTCTGCGGAACGTATGCGGTGTCTTCGGTGTGTCTGCCGAAGGCCAAGTCGAAATCCCAAACCGGGCCCATCTTGATTTTGCCGCCCTTTTCGTACGTGAAATAGATGCTCGTGTTGAATCCTGCATCCAGGTTCTTTGCGAGTTCCTGAATCCAGTAGTACTTGACGCTTTCGTCAAAGTCGAGCCATTCGCCCAAGGTCTCGGTACCGGTTTTCAGTTGCGTTTCAAATGCCTGAATATGGCTTTCGATGTCGGCTAGGGCTTGTTCCGAGGCGTTGTGCGGCTCGTGAATCTTGAAGGCTTTGCCCGTTGTGCTTTGGTGAAGGACTTTAGAAAAGACAACTTGTTCTTCGGGGCGGGACTTGCCGTCGACTTCTACGACAAACGAATTCTCTGTTTGTGGAAGCTTGATTCGTTTCTTAGAAATTTTGATGGTTTCTGTCAGCAGGTATACGCCGAGATATTCCTTATTTAAATACAGTTCGACAAATTCGCATCGCGGTGCGTAAAAGGCGCCTAATTCTGCAGATAAATGATAGGCCAGATAATTCTTCATTAAAGTTTTATCGGCGTAATTTGCAATCAGGGCCCAGTCCCTGTCTTTAGGCATGCCCAGGAAAGATTGCTTTTGTATGATGTCAATCTTGTA
>JAEEGJ010027961.1_pt1 | contig 11266 bp, 9 predicted proteins | sample 8958761 | NCBI WGS metagenome assembly JAEEGJ01 (sample SAMN16246546, study PRJNA631951) | gut metagenome | biome: gut microbiome; feature: rumen; material: RS-attached | host: Bos | place: Iran: Karaj | collected 2018-10
TGGTCAAAGCTCTCAGGATATTTCTCTGCCAGATATTTCGCGAAGACATCATGACGGGCGGAGGTGAGTCCGTTGGAACCCATACCACCATTGTAACGTTTCTCGTAGGTAGCCTGTCCGGTGGAGGAGAGTCCGACGATGACATCCCCTGGACGGATATTGGCATTGTCGATGACATCACTGCGTTTCATGCGACAGGTGACGGTAGAGTCAACGATGATCGTACGTACCAGGTCACCCACATCGGCAGTCTCACCACCTGTGGGATAGATACCGATACCCATCTCACGGAGTTCAGCAAGCAACTCGTCCGTCCCATTGATGATGGCACTGATGACCTCACCAGGAATCAGCATCTTGTTACGTCCGATGGTACTTGATACAAGGATATTATCTACGGCACCCACACAGAGCAGGTCATCGGTGTTCATCACGATGGCATCTTGTGCGATACCCTTCCATACGGAGAGGTCACCCGTCTCCTTCCAGTACATATAGGCAAGGCTCGACTTCGTACCGGCTCCGTCAGCATGCATGATGTTACAGTATTCCGGGTCACCGCCCAGGATGTCAGGGATAATCTTACAGAAAGCCTGTGGGAAGATTCCCTTGTCGATGTTCTTTATGGCGTTATGAACGTCTTCTTTGGCGGCACTGACACCGCGCATCATATAACGATTGTCTGTCATATCTTAGAATTTAACTTGTGGTGCTTTCTCTGCTCCTGCCTCAGCCTCAAACTTGTCCATCTTGGCGAATCCGAAGATACCGGCGAAGATGTTCTTGGGGAAAGAGCGAATCTCGACATTATAACCCTGAACAGCCTGGTTATACTTGTTGCGAGCCTCGTTGATGCGGTTCTCCGTACCTTCAAGTTGTACCTGTAAATCACGGAAGTTCTCGTTAGCCTTCAGGTCAGGATAGTTCTCCTGAATAGCAATCAGACGACCGAGGGCACTGCCCAGTTCTCCCTGAGCCTGCTGGAACTCCTTCATCTTCTCAGGAGTCATGTTCTCCGGGTCGAGGGTGATCTGTGTCGCCTTGCTGCGTGCTGCCACCACATCCTCCAGTGTCTGCTTCTCATGAGCAGCATAGCCCTTCACGGTCTCCACGAGGTTGGGAATCAGATCGGCACGACGCTGATAGGCAGACTGTACGTTAGACAGTGCCGTTGTTGCGGTTTCCTGCACCTGTACCATTGAGTTGTAAGCACTTGCAGCCCATGCGCCAAGGATGACGACCACTGCGATAATTGCGATAAGTCCTTTACTGATTTTCATAATTCTTTTATTTTTGTTTATTCGTTATTTCGTGATTCCGACATTCCGACTGGGGGTTACCATCGTGACGTAGCACCTCCGCCACCGAAGGAGCCTCCTCCGAAACTGCCTCCACTGAAGCCTCCGCCTCCCCACGAGCTGTGTCCGCCTCCGCTGGAGCCTCCCCAACTGCCACCACCAGACGAGTTGTAATCGTAGAAGGGGTTTGAGCGTAGAGAGGCAACACCTAATACGGCAAGCCACTGGTACTTACGGTTGAGATGCATGAAGAAGGCTATCCATGCTATCATGAAGAGCATGTAAAGCCCCGTCGTGGCGATAATCTCATTGTCTATCTCATCACTTTGACTGGTCAGTGACGACATCTCCGGCAGTTCTTTCTTCTGCATGGTGGCATAGATAGCTTCTGTCAGATAGTACATCGCACTGTCGGGCATCTCAGCACGCATGGCTGGCACGACATATTGTTGTTGCAACCGGTGGCACTCCGCATCCGTCAGGTCTGCCTCCAGACTCCTGCCTGGTGACATGTTGATGCTGTGATCCTGATAACCCACAACAACGACCAGTCCCCGGTCGTTTCTTCCCACTCCGTATTTGTTTCCCACATCCTGTGCAAAGCGGAAAGGATCGTCATTCTCGATATGGTTGACGACGATGACGACACTCTCAATACCCAGTTCTGTGTCCAGACGTTTCAGTGTCACGTTCATCTGGTCTACCGTGTTCTGTGCCAGCACATGATCCGGGTTCGACACATACTGGCTGGCATCCTTCAGATGCGGTATGGGGATGTTCTCCGCATTCCAATACCGCTCCTCGGTACTGCTGCTGACAGTTGATACGGCAGGCTCGTCTTCCTCAAAAGGCATGGAGAAGGAACAACAGCTGAACGCACCCATCATACCAATGGTGAATATCCATCCCCATATATTTCGAGCCTTGCACCATGCTGGGTTCATCTGTTCCCAGACCCTTGTCATCTGCCTGCGCTTACCCTGATACTCCCTTTCCAAAGCCTGATAGCGTTTGGAATACTGACGCCTGATGCTTGAGACATTCCAGAAAGACTGTTGTTTCTTCTCCATCTTATAGGAATTCTCCAGTGCGACGATAGCGTCATTATATTGATAGGTGAGGGCGTTGAGGTCTGACGACTTCTTCATCAGGGCATTCTTCGGGGTATAGTCATACTTGCGTGTGACCGTATAGCCTCCCCCTAACAGGAGGATGATGAATCCGAGGAAAAAGAAGAAAGTCGTCGTCATAGCGGATTATTTCTCGTGCCAGAACTCCCATGAGGCGAAAGCCTGCAACAAGAGCATCTCCAGTCCGTTCTTTACATTGGCTCCATATTCGGCACCCCGTTTCATGAACAGTGTCTCGTCAGGATTATAGATAAGGTCGTAAAGGATGGTGTGACTGTCCATTGCCTCATACGGCAGGTCGGGACATACCTCGGTCTTGGGGTACATACCCAGAGGGGTACAGTTGACAATCACGTTATACTCTTTCACCACCTCCGGCGTGATACTCTGATACTGAATCGTATCCGGACGCTCATAACGGCTGACGAAGACAGTCTCCAGTCCGAGACTGCGCAGTCCGTAGTCTATCGCCTTCGAGGCTCCGCCCGTTCCGAGGATAAGCGCCTTTTGGTGCCATTTCTTATCAAGCATCGGCTCAATGCTCTTGGTAAAACCGATGACATCCGAGTTATAGCCCTTCAGCTCCGTCTTATTGCCACGATGGGTGACACGGATGACATTGACGGCTCCGATGGCACGTGCCTCCGGAGCGATGCTGTCCAGGAAGGGTATCACTTTCTCCTTATAGGGGATGGTGACATTGAGCCCTTTCAGTTCGGGGTTAGAGCCCAGCACTTCGGGGAGTGCGTCGATATTGGGAATCTCATAGTTCTCATACACGGCGTCGATGCCTTCATCCTGAAACCTCTGGTTGAAGTAACTGATGGAGAACGAGTGTCCCAACGGGTAACCGATTAGTCCGTACTTATCCATAATTCTTTTCCATTTATTTTGTTGCGAAATACATCGTGCAGATACCGAACGTCAGTCGTTTGAACTGTGCGGTCTGAAAACCAGCCTTCCTCAGTATCTCCACCATCTGCTCTCCCTGCGGGAATGCCTCGATGGTCTTGGTGAGATACGAATAGGCGGCAGTGTCCTTGGAGATGAGTCTGCCATAGACGGGCAGTACCGTGTGGGCATAGATGTGGAAGAGTTGTTTCATGGGGAAAGACACCGGTGATGTCAGTTCGACAATACTCAAATGTCCTCCCTTTCTCAATACCCTGCACATCTCCTGCAGCCCTTTGTCGAGGTCGGCGAAGTTGCGGATGCCGAAGGCTGCCGTGACAGCGTCGAAGGTGTTGTCAGGGTAGGAGAGCGCCGTACAGTCTTCTTTCTCAAACGAGATGACATCCTGCAAGCCCTGTCTCCTCACTTTCTCCCTGCCGATATTCATCATACCTTCCGAGATATCCGCTCCGATAAGTCGTTGGGGCTTGAGCATCTCTGCGGCAAGGATGGCGAAGTCACCCGTTCCTGTTGCGATATCAAGCATCGTCTGTGGCTGGTAGGGCTGGAGTTGCTGGATAGCCTTCCTGCGCCACCCACGGTCTATATCCCATGAGAGACGATGGTTCAGCGTGTCGTAGGTAGGGGCGATGTTATCAAACATCTGCTCCACCTGCGTAGCCTTGCTGCCCTCATGATAGGGCTTGATCGTCTCTTGCTGGTAACTCATTTCCTAATTGTTCTAGAGTTTCTAGATTATCTAGAGTTTCTAGTTTATCTAGTCTTCAAATACTCGCTGACATTCTTCTCGATACGGGCGGCGATATCGTCATTGTCGCTTGCCTTCTCGAACTTCTCTCCGATGATATGCTCGTAGAGCTCGATATAACGGTCTGAGACGCTCTCTGCATACTCGTCGGTAATCTCAGGCATCACCTGTCCGGGCTCGTTCATGAAGTCATGCTCGATGAGCCATTGGCGAACGAACTCCTTCGAGAGCTGCTTCTGGGGCTCACCCTTGGCGAGCTTCTCCTCATAACCGTCGGCATAGAAGTAACGACTGGAGTCTGGGGTGTGAATCTCGTCGATGAGGTACACCTTACCATCGCGCTTGCCGAACTCATACTTCGTATCCACGAGGATGAGTCCGCGTTTGGCGGCAATCTCCTGTCCACGGGCGAAAATCTTGCGGGTATAGTCCTCCATCACGGCATAGTCCTCAGCCGATACGAGTCCCTGGGCGATAATCTCCTCTTTCGAGATATTCATGTCATGACCCTCGTCAGCCTTGGTCGTCGGGGTGATGATAGGCTCGGGGAAACGCTCGTTCTCCTTCATACCGTCAGGCAGTTTCACACCGCACAGCTCACGGCAACCGTTCTTGTACTCACGCCATGCCGAGCCTGTCAGGATGCTGCGGATAATCATCTCCACACGGAAACCCTCGCACTTCAGACCTACTGTCACCATCGGATCGGGGGTGGCGAGCTTCCAGTTCGGACAGATGTCTGTAGTGGCATCCAGGAACTTAGCGGCAATCTGGTTGAGCACCTGTCCCTTAAAGGGGATACCCTTCGGCAGAATCACGTCGAAAGCCGAGATGCGGTCGGTAGCCACCATCACCATCAGGTCGTCGTTGATGTTATACACGTCACGGACTTTTCCGTGATACACACTCTTTTGTCCTTCAAAATTGAAGTCAGTCTTTGTTAATGCTTTCATTGTTATCTTTGTTTTGTTTCTCTTTGTCAAATCGTTCGTAGGCATTCACGATACGTGTCACCAGCTTATGGCGCACGATGTCCTTGCGTCCCAGTTCCACCACACCGATGCCCTCTACGTCCTTCAGGATGCGCAGCGCCTCCACCAGTCCTGAGAGCTGAGTCTTCGGCAGGTCTATCTGCGTCATGTCACCCGTGATGATCATCTTCGTGTTCCATCCCATACGGGTCAGGAACATCCTGATCTGCTGCGGAGTGGTGTTCTGAGCCTCGTCGAGAATGACCACGGCGTCACTCAGCGTTCTGCCTCGCATGAAGGCGAGAGGGGCTATCTGGATGATGTGTTTCTCCATCATCTCCTGCAACTTCATCTGTGGCAGCATGTCCTCCAACGCGTCGTACAGCGGTTGCAGATACGGGTCAATCTTATCCTTCATATCACCGGGGAGGAATCCCAGCTTCTCACCAGCCTCTACGGCAGGGCGCGAGAGGATGATCTTCTTCGCCGTCTTCTCCTTCAGAGCCTTTACGGCAAGGGCGATGGAGAGGTAGGTCTTTCCCGTTCCGGCAGGCCCTACGGCAAACACCATGTCGTTCTGCTCGTAGGCATCGATGAGCCGCTGCTGGTTCTCCGAGCGTGCCTTGATAGGTCGTCCCGACATGGTATAGCATACGACACCCTCCGGCACCTCGTCCTTCGTACGGTGTCCCTTCACGATGTCCAGGATGTCCTCCTCGTTCAGCGCATTAAACCGCAACACGTGCTGGCGCAGTTTCTCGGCACTCTCCTCGAAGGCTGCCATCTGCTCCTCGTCACCCAGGATGCGGATGACATTGTCTCGTGCCACGATGCGCAGCTTCGGATACAGAGCCCGCAACATCTGCAAATGCCCGTTCCCTGTCCCGTAGAACACGACAGGGTCAATATCCTCTAATACAATATGTTTCTCTATCAAAATAGCGCTATTTTAGAAAAATATGGATGCAAAGATACGAATAAGTGAGAAGAAAACCAAATTTTATTTGGGTTTTCTCGAACGAAAGTATCTTTGGTGAAACCAAAGTTACGAATATTTTGGGAGAAATTCGTTTTTCCGCAAGAAAATTTGTACCTTCGCAGCCAAATGAAGATTACGAAGAATAAATATTTGCTTGGATTCGCCGTGGCAGTGGTGCTTTTAGCCATTATTAGGGCGGTATTTCCAGGGGTTGATAGCAGTAACGAGGTGACTGTTGATAATGGTCAGGTGGCAGTGGATGGTGAGAAGGCTATGTCCAACGCATGGTCGATGATCAGTTCCCAACTAAAAAAATCAAAGAAACATCGTATCTATGGGGTGCGTGACTGCAGACAGACATTTCCTGACAGTCAGGCAGTGCAGATCGTAGCCGCGGAGAAATGGGGGGTGCGTCCCGTCAAGAACCGTGAGGATGCGGAGAAGCGTATGAAGGAACTGGTGTATGTGGGGGCAAGTCCGTACTATCATATCGACCCGTTGTACAGCAGTATTCCGTATCTGGTGCCTCGTGCCGCTGTGTTACTGCAGGACATCGGTCAGGCATTCTACGACAGCCTGTATGTGAAGGGTGTCCCCTTCAACCAGTTGATAGTTACCAGTGTGCTGCGTACGGAAAACGATGTAGTAAAACTGCGCCGAAGAAACGGCAACGCAACGGAGCGCAGTTGTCATCTCTTCGGCACGACTTTTGATATTTGCTATAACCGGTATCACCCTGTTACTCAACCTGTTCGTGACGACACGTTAAAGTGGGTGTTGTGCGAGGTGCTGAGGGATATGCGTGAACAGGGACGCTGTTATATCAAGTATGAGGTGAAGCAAGGTTGCTTCCACATGACCGTCCGCTAACGGCTCATGAGGAACGCCTTGAAGTCTTCGAAGTTCTTACTGAGTTCAACACTTTGTTTCTGACCTCTCATGAAAGCGGCAAGGCGTTCAGGTATCTCAACGTCACCACCAATGATGCGGTCTACAGTCTCCTTGAACTTAGCAGGGTGGGCGGTCTCGCAGAACACTCCGACCTCACCATCTTTCAGTCCTTCCTGTAAGGCACGATAGCCACAGGCACCATGCGGGTCGAGGGTATAGCCCGTCTCCTGATAACACTGGCGCATGGTCTCCTCAATCTGTGCGTCACTATAGGTGGCACCACTGATCAGGCTGCTGATGCGCTCGTGGCTCTTGCCGTAGAGGTCGTAGATACGGGCGAAGTTAGAAGGGTCACCCACATCCATCGCATTGGCAAGGGTCTGCACGGAAGGTTTCGGCTCGTACTTTCCTGTCTGCAGATACTTATAGAAGATATCGTTGGCATTATTGGCGGCTATGAAACGCTTGATGGGCAGTCCCATGGCATGTCCGAACAGAGCGGAACAGATATTTCCGAAATTACCAGATGGCACACACATCACGAGGTCTTCCTCAATTTTTACATTATTACATTTTCCAGTTTTTACATTTTCCTTCATGCGGGCATAGGCATTGAAATAATAGAATGCCTGAGGCAAGAAACGGGCGACATTGATGCTGTTGGCAGAGGTGAGTCTCATGTGTTTGTTCAGTTCCTCGTCCATAAAGGCGTTCTTCACCAGTGCCTGACAGTCGTCAAAGACACCGTCCACCTCCACGGCAGTGATGTTCTTGCCAAGGGTGGTAAACTGGCTCTCCTGAATCTTGCTGACCTTTCCCTTAGGATAGAGCACATAGACGTGGATGCCGTCCACACCGAGGAAGCCGTTGGCAACAGCACTTCCCGTATCACCGCTGGTGGCTACGAGGACGTTGACCTCTTTGTCCTCCTGACTCCTGTCTCCTGACTTCTTGATAAAATACTGAAGAAGTCTTGCCATGAACCTGGCACCCACATCCTTGAAGGCGAGGGTAGGACCATGGAAGAGTTCCAGTGTGTAGATATTATCTTTCACTTTCACCACGGGGCAGTCGAACGACAGTGTGTCATAGACAATCTTCTTCAGTGCCTCTGCCTCTACATCCTCACCGAAGAAAGCATCGGCAACGGTATAGGCTATCTCCTGGAAACTCTTCGTCTCGATGGTGTCGAAGAACTCCTTGGGCAGTTGTTTGATACGTTCGGGCATGTAGAGTCCACGATCTTCTGCCAGTCCTTTCACGACGGCTTTCTGCAGGTCGGCAATGGGTGCCTTCCCATTTGTGCTATAGTATTTCATATCTTCATAAATTCGTTCATAAATTCATTTAATCTCAGCAGACCGTAGGAACCATTGACACATGAAACTTCGTCATACTGTTGTACGTCATCGGGCTCAATGCCACGATGCCATATCAGGAACGGAACGGGCTGACCGACGTGGATGCGCTGCTCAACAGGTGTCAAATGGTCGGGGAGTACAGCGATACAGACATCATCCTGCCAGTCCTTCACCTCATGATAGATAGGGGCAATCAGTCGTTGGTCAAGATACTCGATGGTCTTGAGTTTCAAATCAAGGTCACCATCATGACCAGCCTCGTCACTTGCCTCTACATGAACAAAGACGAAATCGTCTTGTCGGAGTGCGTCAATAGCTGCTTGTGCCTTTCCTTCGTAGTTGGTATCAGCCAGTCCTGTAGCACCAGGCACTTTGATGATACGCAGACCTGCGTATTTGCCAATGCCCTGAATAAGATCGACAGCCGAGATAACAGCGCCGCTCTTGATCTCAGGATATTGTTGCATCAGAGTCTCCATCGACGGGCGGTAGCCTCCGCTCCAAGGCCAGATGCTGTTTGCCTGTCGTTCTCCCTTGGCAGCCTTTGCGACATTATAAGGATGCTTAGCCAGCAGTTCCTGTGATTTCAAGATAAGATCGTTGATGAGGTCGGCTGTTTCCTGCGCTTCCGGGATGTCAGCCTTCACCAGCAGTGGCTTCCACTCCTCATTCGGATGGTCATGGGGTGGGGCACAGGTGATATGTTTGTTGCCGCCTTTGATGACCAGCAGGTGACGATACTGAATACCGGTGATGAACTTCACGCGGTCACTGCCTAAGTGTTCGTTGAGATACTCAATGAGTACGCGGGCATCATCAGTCTCTAAGTTACCACCATTATGTGTGATGATCTTTCCATCCTCAATGGTGATGATGTTGCAGCGAATAGCGAAGTCGTCGTCAGCCATCTCGTATCCGATACTGGCAGCCTCCAGGGGACCACGCCCTTCATACACCTTATTTAAGTCGTAGCCAAGAATAGCGGTATTTGCAACTTCGCTACCTGGAGGAAACCCTTCAGGTACAGTTACCAATCGTCCACAACGACCTTCCTTAGCCAGTTGGTCCATCATCGGCTTATGGGCATATTGCAACAAGGTTTTCCCGCCCAATCTTTCTACAGGCAGGTCCGCCATTCCATCGCCTAAAATTATTACTCGTTTCACTTCGTAATGATTTTACAATTTAATAATTATAAAATGTAAAAATGTAAATTAAATTATATCATTTTTACATTGTCAATCGCTAAATATTAGCGATTGACATGATGTTTGCAAACACACCTGCAGCTGTTACGGCAGCACCGGCACCATATCCTTGAATCAGCATCGGGTACTCCTTGTAGCGTTCAGTGGTGAGCAATACGATGTTGTTAGAGCCTTCCAGTCCATAGAAAGGATGACCATAAGGAACTTCCTTCAAGGCAACATTGGTCTTTCCGTTCTCCATCGTAGCAACAAAACGCCAGCGTTTGTTCTCTGCTTCCAGTTTCTGACGACGTGCCTCGAAATCAGCATCCAGTTCAGGCAAACGCTTCCAGAAGTCGTCAAGACTTCCCTCGAAGTAGTCATTAGGCACGAAGAGATGCTTCTCTACATCGTCCTGTTCTACCTTATAACCAGCCTCGCGGGTCAGAATTACCAACTTGCGGATTACGTCTGTTCCGCTGAGGTCGATACGTGGATCTGGCTCTGAGTAGCGCTGTTCCTTGGCGCGACGAACGGTTTCCGAGAAGGGTACGTCGGCAGCTATCTCGTTGAAGATGAAGTTCAGCGTTCCCGAGAGGATGGCCTCAATCTTCAGAATCTTATCACCCGAGTTACACAGGTCGTTGATGGTGCCGATGATAGGCAGACCAGCGCCAACGTTTGTCTCATAGCGGAACCATACACCACGGTCGCGAGCTGTCTGCTTCAGTTTCAAATAACTCTCGTAGTCGCTCGAAGCAGCTATCTTGTTGGCAGCTACCACGCTGATATTATGTTCCAGGAATGTCTGGTAGAGTTGTGCTATCTGCTTGCTGGCGGTACAATCGACGAATACCGAATTGAAGATGTTCATCTTCACAATCTCGTCACGCATGTGTTCCGTATTGGCAGCAAAACCGGCACGCAGGATTTTCTCGTAGTTATCCAAGTCGATGCCGTCGCGGTCCAGCACGAAATTGTCAACATCCGATATGCCGACAACATTCAGCTTCAGGCGGCGCGACTGCATCAGGAACTGCTGCTGGGTGCGAATCTGTTCGAGCAACATACCGCCCACCGTACCGATTCCACAGATGAAGATGTTGAGCACCTTGTATTCTGAAAGGAAGAACGAGTCGTGCAATACGTTCAGCGACTTCCTGAGGAACTTGCCGTCAACGACGAACGAGATGTTGGTCTCCGAGGCACCTTGAGCACAGGCTATCACACTGATACCTGAGCGTCCCAGTGTGCCAAACAGTTTACCTGCGATACCAGGTGTCTGCTTCATGTTCTCACCCACAATGGCGATGGTAGCCAGGCCACTCTCCACCTGCATGGGGAACATAGCGCCCGTTTCAATCTCCTTGGCAAACTCAGCGTTCAGCGCCTCTGCAGCAGCTGCTGCATCCTCGTCACGCACACCGATAGAGGTTGAGTTCTCTGACGAAGCCTGCGACACCATGAATACGCTGATGCCTTTATTGGCCAATGTGGTGAAGATACGTCGGTTCACACCGATGACACCCACCATCGACAGTCCCGTCACCGTAATCAGTGTCGTGCCTTTGATGCTTGATATACCCTTGATGGGTTTCTGGTCATTGTCAATTTTCGCTTTAATCAGTGTTCCCGGGTGTTCGGGGTTGAAGGTGTTCTTCACCCTGATGGGGATATTCTTCACGCATACCGGATAGATGGTAGGCGGATAGATGACCTTCGCACCGAAGTTACACAGCTCCATCGCCTCGATATACGACAGCTCGTTGATGGTATAGGCTGTCTTGAT
>JAEEGJ010027962.1_pt1 | contig 11266 bp, 8 predicted proteins | sample 8958761 | NCBI WGS metagenome assembly JAEEGJ01 (sample SAMN16246546, study PRJNA631951) | gut metagenome | biome: gut microbiome; feature: rumen; material: RS-attached | host: Bos | place: Iran: Karaj | collected 2018-10
TGCAGAAGCAAAGACTGTCATCTCCGGAACGGCCTGTTTGACGGCACCGATCCCGCGGATCATACGGGCAAGCCCTTCAAAGGGGTGTTCGGGAGCGTCGTATTTCCCTGCGTCGAAAGGCCGCGTCACGTGCGTCGTAGCATAAGGATTGCCCATAGTGAGGTTCAGAAAACGAAGACCCTCTTCGTGATACAGTTCACGGACGAGGCGCGTCGGCTCCGTCAGATCGGGCTCAAGACCGCCTCCCTCCCGGACGCCGAAGCCATAGGGCCAGGCGTAGCCGTCATAGATGCCGAGGCGTGAGGTGATCAGGAAGCGTTCTGTTTCCTCCGCCTTTGCTGCGCGGATCGCATTTTTCAGCAGGCGTGTACGGTTTTCGTAGCTTCCGCCGTAAGGCCCCGGGCGGGTAAAGCCGGACAGCAGCTCCGCCAGCAGATAACCGTGGCTGGACTTGATGTCCACCGCATCAAAGCCTGCCTCCTTTGCAAGATGTGCAGCATAACCGAAGCGCGCCTCCAGAGACCGGAGATAATCGTCCGAGACGATACAGCTGTCATCCGCTGCGCGGTACTGCTCGAGCACAGGATGCCGGTAGACAATCATCGGCGCCGGGCGATTATCCGGATTACTGTAACGGCCGCTGTGATTGGCCTGCAGGATCAGATACGGGGCATAGCCGTTGGCTTTCAGGCCTGCCTCTTTGATGGTTGCAGTAAAGCGTTTGTAAGCGTCCAGCGTCTGATCGGTCAGCAGGAGCTGTGTGCGGGACGAGCGCCCTTCTTCCACGATGGAGATGGCCTCAAACCATATGACAGCGGAACCACCGGCGGCCTGATTGCAGTAACGGCGGAGCGTATAGTCAGATGGGCTTCCGTCCGGCGTGGAGTCTGCGCCTTCCATGGGGGCGATGCCCAGGCGGTTATGGAAGGTAACACCCCGCACCGTCAGCGGTTGTGCCAGAATATGAGTATCATCCGCAAACGGCAGGCTCACGCCGAGCTCGGACGCCTTTGCTTTAACATCTTCCAGGCTTTTATAATGAAATTTTTCGTGCTGCATAATGTCTCCTTCAGCTTTTTTGCTGTTTTTCCTATTTGATCCCGCGGCCGTCCTTGCAAGGAGGTGCGGCTTCTGCTAAACTGTCTGATGAATTGTCTGCAGTTTTTCTCTCCGTTCACAGCGGGCGGAGATTCCACAACTTGCAAATCACACGATGAATCGTTATTACTGACAGCGACTGGAGGGCTGCACTTATGAACATTGATCTGCTGCCGGAGGAAGATCTCCTCATTGAACACCGTTTCGGGGAACCGGGATTATACATGCGGCCGGAACAGCAGGCAGATCATCCCCATTTTCATTATCAGTATGAGCTGTTACTCTGCAACGGGGGGACGGCGCAGTTTGTCGTCGCTGATCGCAGCTATTCTCTGTCATCCGGATCAATCCTCTTTATCAGCAATTTGGAGAACCATTTTATCTGTTCACATGACGATGGTTTTGACAGATATGCAATCCGATTCTCCGCCGAAGCCGCCGAACGGATGCGCAATCCATTGCTACTGTCGCTGTTTCGCCAGCGGCCGGAAGGTTTCTGCCATTGCCATCAGTGCAATGAGAAGGAACTCTCTCAGATTCAGCGGCGCTTTCACACAATGGAGCGGGAATATGTACTGCAAAAACCATGCTGGTCTCAGGTGATCATATCCACCTTCCTTGTCATGCTCTCCGGGCTCTATCGCCGGAGCCCCGAGATATTCCCGGCTCACCGGCATCCGGAAGGTCAAATGCTGATTTTCCGTGTGCAAAGCTATCTGGAGACCCATTTGGAAGAAGATCTATGTCTGGATGCAGTAGCCGCACATTTTTTCGTCGACAAATACCATCTCAGTCATCAGTTTACGCGTTTTACCGGTTACAGTTTTATCAAGTTTATCACAGCCGCCCGCCTGTCCAGGGCAAAGGATCTGCTGCTGCATACGAATAATGAAATCCGGCAGATCGCCCAACAGGTCGGCTACCACAGTGCGACGCATTTCATCCGGGCTTTCAAGGAGGCGGAGGGTCTCTCACCGCTGCAGTATCGCCTGCGCGAACGTCAGAGCTGAAGCCCCAGAAGGCGCGCTGCATTGCCCCAGCGCAGCAATTCCTTATCTTCTTCAGAAATGTCCAGCGAATCAATATCCTGCAGTGCGCGGCGCACATATCCGAAGCCGTCCTCCGGATCAAAGGGCATATCGCTTGCGAAAAGCATATGTTCTTTGCCAAAGAAGCCCAGCCCGCAGGCAATTGCATCTTTACTGCCGAAGGTAGCGCAGTCAGCGTAGAAGCGCCGGAATTCCTTTCCCTGATCCAGATCTCTGATCGGGCTTTCGGTCAGATCCTCGCGGCCGGGTGTCGTACGGGAGCCATACAGCTTCAGACCGTTATCCAGTCTGCCGCCTTCCATCGGCAGCATACCGCCTGCGTGGTGCAGGATGACGCGCAGATCCGGACAGCGCTGAAAAATACCGGAATACACCAACCGGGAGGCGGCAATGGTCGTCTCGATGGGCCACATCATCGTCCACCAGAGCTCGTAGCGTTCTTCCTTTTCTGCAGTGTAGTAATAGGGCTGCTTCGCGGTACGTGCGGGATGAATCCAGAGCAGGGCTTTCAATGCGTTCAGCGTATTGTAGAGCTGATAGAAGTCCGCACCGTCCACCGGGCAGCCGTTCTGATTGGTAAAGATCTGCACACCAGCTGCACCGAGTTCCCGGACGGCGTATTCTGCTTCGCGGCAAGCCTTGTCCGGATTGTCCAGCGGCAGCGTGGCGACAAAGGTCGGAAAACGCTCAGGGTACTTTTCACACAACTCACTGAAACACTGGTTGGCAAAACGGGCCAGCGCCGCCGTGTGTTCCGGTGCAACCAGCTGTTCAACATTGGGACTCACAATGCAGGGTACCTGGCAGTAGCCGTCGAATTCCTTCATTTTTTCCAGCCGGTAGGAGAGGTCACTCATCGCCGGCATTTTTCGCGCCCTGTTCATCATGTGTGCATTACCGCCGAGGGCGATGATGCGGTCATAGTATTCCGGCGGCAGGTAATGGTTGAACATATCAATGCTTTTCGGCATATGGCGTTTTGCTCCTTTGCTCTGATTCTGTCGTTCTGATTGTATTATATCTGACCCGTGCACAGCTTGCAAGCCTCGCAATATAACTGCACAAGGCTGTTTTTTCAGTCAACGTTTCCTGTCTCCCGGTAGTTCTTCCAGACCACTTCAAAAAAATCATCGCTTTCCGGGATCGGACGCCGCTTCCGCCAGTACGGTGTACAGACGCCGCCGGCATATTGTACAGTCTGGATGTCTTCATCCAGCGCGCCGTCATCCATGGTGAAGGTGAAAATGTCCGGAAGCCGCGGATCGGGCTTTGTTCCCGCGGAATCTGTGTAAAGGGCACTGCCGCGGCTTTTTCCGCCGACCTCGGCATAGTTAATCATTGCTGTCATGTAGCACTGCATGGCGATCAGCATGTCCCGAAAGCGATAGACCCAGCAGAGCTCATAGGGTTTGTTGATCCGCACAGTTCTGTCAAACTCCTCTGCGAGTCTGCGCACTTCAGCCAGAGCCTCCGTGAGGTGGACGCTGTCCCGGATTGCGCCGGCATGGGTACTCATGAGTCCGGCCATGTGATTGCGGTATTCTTTTATGTTGCTGTTTTCACTGATGACCGCATCTGCCAGTGCACTCATTTCCGTGATCGCCTGATTTGCCAGACTGGAAAAAACTCCCTCCTCCAACATAATGTCTGCCCGCCGTTTTGCGATATAAAGAGCCGCCCGCGTGGAACCAACCTGACCCGCATTCAGGGCTGAGCCGCCCGGCCGATAGACACCATGGCTGCCGGCCGCCTCACCGACGACGAAGAGACCCTCCACACCGCTCTGCCAGTGGAGATCGATGTCAATGCCCCCATTGTTATGCTGGGCGCACAGTGAGATCTCCAGCATCTCTTTTTCGAGATCTACACCGTTTTCCAGATAAAAGTCGATGGCGGGCTGGTTCATGATTTTCAGTCTTTCGATGGGGACGGCGACGAGCGCCTGCGCTTTTTCCAGATAGTCCCGGGCTTCACCGGAGAGCTTTGCAAAATCAAAGTTCCCGTCAGCCGGATCGCTTCGGAAATCGAGAAATACCCGGCGATTTTTGCATAGTTCCATATAGACGAGAATGTCGATGATCGAGGAGCCTCCAGTTGCTTTGCGTACGTCGAAAGGCCATTGGTATCCTTTCAGAAAGAGCCTGGAGAGCATCTCCTCCGTGTCGGAGAAGAAATCCAGAAGAAATTCCCGTTCATCTTCTCGGTCAGCATCGGTAGAGACCATCCTCGGCAGGACCTGCATATAGGTTCCGGAGACGTTCCACCTCGGACGGACAGATGCGAGGCCGAACTGCCATTCCGTCAGGTTCTTTCCGAGAGCGCCGGCTTCAAACGCCAGTCCGCTGGCGCCGAACTGCGAGGGAGGATACACGCTGTTGCGGTAGATGCCCGCAGGACCGCCGGTGGCGTAGATGATATTGGGGCATTTGATCAGAACAAAATCCGTAAAGCACTCGGTGTCCAGGCAGAGAAGTCCATATATTTTTGTTCCGTCGGAAAGAATCTTGATGACCTGCAGGTGATTGCGCACCGGAATTCCGTAAGTGCTGCACTGTGCCTCCAGAACTTCTGTCATTTTACGGCTGGTATAGGGGCCGACGCTGGTCGCGCGACTGCGAGGATCATGATCGGTTTTATAGCCGACATATTCTCCGTAGCGATTGACCGGAAAGGGCACACCGAGTTCCACGAGACGCAGAAAGGAAGGGACGCTCAGCGCGGCTTCGCAGAGGGCAAGATCGCCGTCCACACATTTGCCGTCAAACAGGGTACTTGCCATTTCACGGATGCTGTCCGGCGTGCCGGAAGACAGAGTCAGTTTGTAGTATGTCTGTTTGTCGCTGCCGGTGTTGCGGCTGGTTCCGGCTTTGATGTCCTCGCTGATGAGGAGGATATCTTTCTGCCCATACTGCCAAAGACGATCCGCCGCGTTGAAACCGGCGGCGCCGGAACCGACGATACAGGTGTTTACCTCCAGCGTTTCGCGTACCTTCATTCTCTTACAGCCTCCTAATATGGAATCCGCCGTCAACGTCAATGAAGTTGCCGGTGGTATACGAGAGCTTTTCGGAGACCAAGAGACTCACCGCATTGGCGATGTCCTCCGGTTTTCCCCAGCGGGCGATAGGAAATTCTCCGGCGGCGAGAAGCCTGTCATATTTCTCGTGAACGGCACCTGTCATGTCGGTGTCGATGACTCCGGGACGGATCTCGTGTACCAGGATTCCTTCCGGTGCGAGGCGGTCGGCATAAAGCGTCGTGAGCATGGAGACGCCGGCTTTGGACACGCAATATTCCCCGCGGTTTGTGCTGCTGACCACGGCGGAACAGCTGGAGATGTTCACAATCACGCCCCTGCGGCCGTTGACCGCCTCCTGGCGGATCATCTGCTTCGCTACTGCCTGGGTCAGGAACATGTTTCCCTTGGTATTGGTGTTCAGGACGCGGTCGAAACTCTCCTCAGTCATGGTGAGCAGGTCAGCCCGTTCCTTCGGCGCGACGCCGGCGTTGTTGACCAGTACGTCGATCCGGCCAAAAGCATTCACAGCCTCCTCAACGATGCGGAGTCTGTCGTCGTGATCGGCAATGTTTGCCTGCACATAGTGAACACCTGTGCCGAGTGTTTCCAGTACGGCAACGGCTTCCGCGTTTTTTTCTTTCGGGCCGGTGGCGACCATGACCATGTTGTAGCCATCCAGGCAAAGCTGCTTTGCCGTGGCGAAACCGATGCCCCTGCTTGAACCTGTAACAATCGCGGTCTTATTCATCCTTCTTTCCGCCGGGCATCAGCCCGGCCCTCCTTTTTTCTGTGATGGGCTCATAAGAATCTTCTGATGTGCAAAGGCTATCATACTTTGCACGCAGATGTCAATCCGCCGTTGAAAAACGGCCAAGAAAGATTGATTTTTGCCTGAAATGGTTGATTCAGAACCGATGCTCATTTATTGGGCAGAAAGCACAAAACAAACGGCAGAACGGTGGTAAAATTACTTCAAATTGTTGAATATGCAAAAAATTGCAGAACGTGCGCAAATCGTTGCACACAGCGAAAAAGCCCTTGACGAATCAGGAATCTCCTGTATAATGAGATCATAACACCGCAAACGATTGCAGAAGAGCGCAAGGGCCCTGTGCTCGGAAGCAAAAATGAAACTGAAAAAAATTTAAATTACTGATTGAAAAGGAGTTTCTATCATGGCAAAGGTTAAGACTTTCAAGACGATTTTCCCGGCAGTTTCCGTTCCTCTCAACGATGACTACAGCATCAATGAAAAAGAATTCCGCGAATATCTCCGCTGGATCAAAACCTTCTACGGCAAGGGAATCGAAGGCATCGTCTGCAACGGCCACACCGGTGAAATCACTGGCCTGAGCCGCGCCGAGAGAAAAAGAGTGACTGAGATCTGCGCAGAAGAGTGCGGCGATGTGATGACCATTATCTCCGGCGTCAACTGCGAGAATACCATCGAGTCCATCGAGATGGCAAAAGAGGCGAAGGAAGCCGGCGCTGACGGCATCCTGCTCATGCCTCCTCACATGTGGCTTCGCTTCGGCATGCATCCCGATGCTCCGTTCGAGTACATCAAGGACGTAGCCGAAGGTGCTGACATCGACATCATCATCCACCTCTATCCTGCTACCTCCAAGGCATTCTACCCGGTTGAGACCCTCATCAAGATGTGCAAAGAGATCGAGCATGTCAAGTGCATCAAGGTCGGTACCCGTGTAACTGCCATTTACGAGCATGATGTTCGCCTGCTTCGTCAGGAGTGCCCGGACATCTCCCTCATCACCTGCCATGACGAAACCCTGTGCGTAACCTGGTTCCCCGGCATGGACGGTGCTCTGATCGGCTTTGCCGGCTGCGTGCCCGAGCTCATCTGCGGTGCATGGGAAGTCTTCCGCAATCCCGATAAGCACACCCTGAAAGAAGCTCAGGATTGGTCTAACCGCATCTATCACATCTCCCAGGCCATTTACGGCGGCGGCCAGCCCTCCGGCGAGGCTCATGCACGCCTGAAAGAAGCCCTGGTACAGCGCAAGATCTTCAAGAGCGGTCTCATGCGTCGTCCGGTTCTGCCTCTGAATCAGGAAGAGAAGGATTGGATTGCTCTCGGCCTCGAGCGCAGCCAGCTGCCTGAAGTCGACATGGAGCAGTTCAAAAAGTAAAAACCCTACCGCATCCTTTCAGATAGGCTGCGACTTATGAACAACAGTTGCCCGGCCATATATAGGTTGGGCGGCTGTTGCATTAAAATCAAAACGATTTTTTCAATACGGAAACGTAACTGACAACTATTCAATTCAGGAGGAAAAAAACATGAAGAAACTGCTCGCCCTTGCTCTCGTGATGGTCATGCTCGTCTCTTTCGGAGCCTCTGCCTTCGCAGCTATCCCCAAGTTCATGACGGTCGGCACCGGTTCTACCGGCGGCGCCTACTACCCCATCGGCGTGGCGATCGCTGAAGTTCTGACCAGCAAGCTCGGCACCCAGGCCACCGCTGAAGTTACCGGCGGTTCTTTGGACAACCTGCGCCTCATCAACGACGGCGACTGCGACCTCGGCATTGCGCAGGGCAACAACATGATGGACGCCTTTAACGGCACCGGCGACTATGTGGACAACGCCTATGAGAACATCAACGCCATGTTCGGCGGCCTCTCCAAGGGCTTCTTCCAGGTTGTTGTGCTCGACAACTCCCCGATTCAGACAATGGCCGACCTGAAGGGCAAGAAGGTCTGCATGGGTCCTGCCGGCAACGCCGCCATCATCCTTGCCGATATCGTGTGGGGCAAGTACGGCTTCTCCACCAACGACATCAAGACCACCTATGTCGCCTATGACGACGGCATCTCCCAGCTCGAGGACGGCAACGTCGACGCTGTTTATATTCAGACCGCTATCCCCGCTTCTGCAATTCAGCAGCTCGCCGCAGGTGGCAAGGGCTACCGCCTGCTCAGCGTGGATGAGGCTATCGCGAATGAACTCTGCGAAGAATACGGCTACTTCGGCTATGGCACGATCGCCAGCACCGTTTATGACAACATGAAGGAAGACGTGAACACCATGTATGTTTCCAACATGGTCGCTGTCCGTGCCGATCTGGACGAGGATCTCGTTTATGAGATGACCAAGGCAATTTTCGAGAATCTTGACATCATCAAGTCCTCCCACAAGGCAGCCAGCGGTCTGTCTCTCGAGAATGCGGTCCGCGTTTCCATCCCCATGCACCCCGGTGCTGAGCGCTACTTCAAGGAAGTCGGCGCAATGTAATCCTGTGACAGGAGTACTCTAAGTCATGGAGAACACAGAAAACACTCTTGCTCAGGATATGACGCTGGACGATAAGGTCCGGAACTGGCTCTGCAGAATTATCTTCATCGCGACGTCATGCCTCTATCTCTACACTGCCGGATTCGGCAGCCTGGATGAGATGGTGCAGCGCTGTCTTCTGGTTTTGGTTGCAGGCTTTGCGGTGTTCCTCACTAAGCCTTTTACCATCAAAGGCAAGAGAAACACGGCGACACGCATCCTCGACTGGCTCTTCGCCATTGCGATCATTGTGGCATGCGTTTATATCATGTCTGTATGGCCGGCACGGTCCGTTTCCACCAAGGCAAAGCCGCCGCTCGACAGCATTATGGGTACGATCATGATCGTGGTGCTGCTGGTCGCGACCTACAAGACCACAGGCTGGCCACTGGTCATCACCTGCGTGGTGTTCCTGGTCTACGCGCTGCTCGGCCCTTACATGCCCGGCTTCCTCGCTCACAGAGGTTATACCTGGAAGCGCGTGGCGGAGACCATGTATGTCTCCACCCAGGCCATCTTTGGCGTTCCTGCCGGCATCGCAGCGACCTATATTGTCTGCTTTGTCATCTTCGGAAGCTTCCTGGAGACCTTTGGCGCAGGCCAGTGGTTTGTTGACATCGCCTTTGCAGGTGCCGGCCGCTTCCGCGGTGGCCCCGCCAAAACCGCGATTCTTTCCTCCGCCCTGATGGGCATGATCTCCGGTTCCCCGGCTGCCAATGTTGTTACCACCGGTACTTTCACGATTCCGCTGATGAAGCGCATGGGCTTTAAGCCGCATGTCGCCGGTGCGGTGGAGGCAGTCGCCTCGACAGGCGGCATGTTTACCCCGCCGATTATGGGCGCGGCAGCCTTTATGATGGCAGAATTCCTGAATGTCAAGTATTCCACCGTCGCTGCAGCTGCCATCCTGCCCGCTGTCCTTTACTATATCTCCGCCCTTCTGGTGGTAGACAGCATCTCAGTCAAGGAACATCTTCTCGGTCTTCCAAGGAACGAGCTGCCTTCCGTGAAGTCGGTGATGAAAGAACGCGGACTGATGGGTTTGCCCATCCTGATGATCATCGTCGTCATTCTGATGGGCTGGAGCCCGATGAAGGCCGCCTTCTGGGCTACCCTTCTGACTCTGGCGCTGTCTTTTGTCTCACCGGCTACCCGTCCCACCGTGAGCAAGATCTTTGAGGCTCTGGAGAGCGGTACAAAGAGCGTCGCCAGCATCGCCATCTCCTGCGCATCCGCCGGTATCATCGTCGGTATCCTGCAGCTTACCGGTCTTGCAACCCGCATGAGCGTACAGCTGGTGAACCTCGCCAACGGCAACATCTACATTGCGGCGCTGCTGACGGCAATCATCACCATCATTTTAGGCTGCGGCATGCCGCCTACGCCCACCTACGTCATCCTGGCGACCTGCTTGGTTCGCCCTCTGACCGAGATGGGAGCGTCCCCGCTGTCCGCCCATATGTTCATCTTCATGTTCGCCTGCGTTGGTGCACTGACCCCGCCGGTTGCCATCACGGCCTATACCGCGGCTGCGATCGCAAAGTCCAATCCGAACCAGACCGGTTTCACGTCTTTCCGCATGGGTATCGTGGCCTATATCATCCCCTTCATCTTCCTGCTGAATCCGGCGATTCTACTGGAAGGCGCAGCATTGGAAGTGGTGATTGCGGCAGTCACCGCCATTGTCGGCGTGTTCTGCCTGACTGGTGCCATTGAAGGCTACATGTTCAAGTACTGGAGCACAGTCAGCCGCATCATGCTCGCCGTCGGCGCGCTTATGATGATGATCCCCGGCACGATGACTGACCTGATCGGCATCGGCCTCGCGGTGCTCGGCTTTATCCTTGACAAGCTGATCTTCAAACCTCAGCCGAAGGAACCGACTGCAACATAAAAAACAAAAAGATATTCCTCCCGTCAGAAGACTTCTCTGCGGGAGGAATGTTTTTTGTCTGCTGTCGTATACATCTCCTGTGGATTAAAAGGAATGCCTGAATCATATAGTATGGCAGACAAAGAAAGGAGTAATCTAAAATGGTCAGGACAAAAAAGGAACAGACGGTAAACTTTGCGAGTGTTCGCGGAGGAATCGGAAATGCAGAAATTCATAAAATTCTGAACAGTACAGAGGAGCTTTACGGAAAAGGGCGGCTTTTCAACCATATGATCCTGCCTCCCGGATGTTCCGTCGGCGAGCACAGGCATGAGGGTGACAACGAAATCTATTACATCCTCAAAGGAAACGGGAGTTACAACGACAATGGAAATGCGGTCCGGCTTTATCCCGGAGACACAGCTGTCTGCAATAACGGGGAATGTCACAGCCTGATGAATGACGGGGATGAACCGCTGGAGCTGATCGCACTGATTCTCTATTGACCCTCTTTTTATCGTTTTATAAAGAATAGCCGTCCAGATGAGCTATAAAAGCATCGATTTGGACGGCTATTACTATTTGATGATATTTTATTTTCCTGCCAGAGCTTTGTACTGCTCATAGCGTCGGGCGGTAAATTCTTCCGCCTCAGCAAAGAGCAGTTCTGCACGTTCGGGGAAGGTACGGGTCAGGGACGAGAAACGGACTTCTCCCATCATAAACTCTCTCAGCCTGCCGTTCGGCTCCTTGCTGTCGAGTACAAAGGGGTTTTTACCTGCTTCTTTGTTTTCCGGAATATAGCGCCAGAGTGGCCAGTAACCGCATTCCACCGCCAGCTTCTGCTCGTTCTGCGATCTGCCCATGCCGTTTGCCAGACCATGGTTGATGCAGGGGGCGTAGGCGATAATCAGGGAGGGACCCTTGTGGGCC
>JAEEGJ010027964.1_pt1 | contig 11264 bp, 8 predicted proteins | sample 8958761 | NCBI WGS metagenome assembly JAEEGJ01 (sample SAMN16246546, study PRJNA631951) | gut metagenome | biome: gut microbiome; feature: rumen; material: RS-attached | host: Bos | place: Iran: Karaj | collected 2018-10
GTTCTACCAACTATTTTCGTTTTAATTCTACTACGCAATCGGCGGCGTTCACAAAATCTTGCGCATGCTCGATGGCAATGACGGTGTGGCCCGCGTTGCAGAGTCCGTGAATGAGCCCGAGTAACTGCTGGATGTCTTTTTGATGCAAGCCGCGTGCGGGTTCGTCAAAGAGGAACAATGTATTCGGGGCCTTGGCGCGTGCAAGCGTAATGGAAAGTCGGAGTCTAGCGCGTTCGCCACCGGAGAGGTGTGCTGTCGTCTGTCCGAGTTTCAAGTAGTCGAGGCCTGTATCGACAAGCGGTTTTAGCTTTTCGGCGAACGGCTTCATGTTCGTGAACAGTTTGTATGCACTGCCGATTTCCATGTCCAAAATGTCCGCGATGGAGAGCGACTTGAAGCGGATTTCAAGAACTTCGTCGCGGAAGCGCTTGCCGAGGCAAACGGGGCATTCGGATTCTTCGTAGCCGAGCGGGTCGTAAATGACGCCTTCGCCTTTGCAGTTTTCGCAGCGACCGCCAGGGGCATGCGTTGTGAATTTAGATGCTGTGTAGCCGCGCACTTTGCTTTCGGGGAGCTTCGCGAATAGGTCGCGCAATAGTGACGTGAGGCCGATAGCGCTCATGACGGTGCTGCGCTTGCTCCCGTGAAAATCTCCGGTCGTGAGGATGGAAAGTGCGTCGATGCCGATTTTTTTGAATTCTTCGGCTTTGGCGCGTTTGGCGATGTTTTCAAAAAGGAGTGTCGATTTTCCGCTACCGCTTTGGCCTGTGATGACGCTGAATTTATTGATAGGGAAAGCCGCGTTCACCGGAGCCATGTCGAACTTCGCAAAGTTTTCAACGAAAATGTTTGCGCTTTCGTTGCTTGTCGTTCCTGCCTTAGACTTTGTCATTCCCGCCGCCGAGCGGGAATCTCCTCTCTCGTCTGTCGTCTCTCGCCTCTCGTCTAATTTCCTAATCCATTTCCCTGTGGGCGATCTTGGGTTCTCAAGTACCTCGTTGCTGTTGCCTTGGAACAGAATCTCGCCGCCTTTTTCGCCTGCGCCTGGCCCCATTTCAATGATGTAGTCGGCGCGTTTGATGATTTGCGGGTTGTGTTCGATGAGAACGAGCGTGTTACCGCGTTTGCGAATTTTTTCGAGGACTTTCCAGAGCGATGCAACATCCGAAGAATGCAACCCGCTGGCGGGCTCGTCAAGTGCAATCAATAGTCCGTTCAAGTGCCCCGTGCTGAGACTTGCGAGTTTGAGCCTTTGCAATTCGCCGCCCGAGAGCGTTTGCCCCGCGCGTCCTGGCGTAAGGTAGCCGATGCCCAAATCGTTGATGGCCTCGATGCGGTCGAGCAGCGAATTGAATGTCGCTTTTAAATTTTGACCGATTTTATCGTCGAAAATTTTGTGCAGAAGCGCGGGCTGTTCCGCAAAATCCGTAGTGAGTATTTGCTTGTAACTGACTTCGTCAATGGTTGCGTTCAAGTACGTTTTTTTAAGGCGGAATCCGTGACAGTGCGAGCATTCTGCGTTTTCGTCCTCGTTGCTTTCTGGGGCTTCCAAAAGTCCAGTGCCGTCGCAGTACTCGCAGACGCTTGTGCGGCTGTATGGCGAGAACGAACGAGCATCTAGCGCTGCGACGGCTTCGCTAGACATTTGCGATTCATGTTGCTTGTCGCCTGCGTTCGGGCAGCACGGCTTTGTGCTGTAGAATTTGCGTTCGCCAGCGATGTCGAGCGTAATCGTAGAATGTGTAAGCTTTAGCGTTCCGTCTACGGCTTCGGCAATTCGCGTGCGCGTGTTTTCGCGGACAATAATTCTATCGACGATGATGTAGAATTCCTTGGGCGTCAAGACTTTTTCGCCAGGCAGCAAGTCTGCGAGCGAATACATTGTGCCGTCAGCAATAGCGCGTGTGTAGCCTTGCGCCAAAAACACCGCGGACAGCTTATCTAACGTCGTGCGATTCTTGCTTTTTTTGTCATTCCCGTTCACTTTAATGTCACCCCGGCCTTGCGATGCACTGAGCTTGTCGAAGTGTTCCGGGGTCGCCTTCTCCGCATTTCCCGTCTCGATTCTCGCCAAGAACTGTAGCTTTGTTCCGACTGGCATTCCTGCAATTTCGCGGATGATTTCTTCTCGGCTCAGGCTCACCATCGGAGCTCCACAAATCGGGCAGGCGGGCTTTGCAAATGCTGCAAATAACGTGCGTAATGCGTTATCGCATTCGGCTATCGAAAGTGCCGTTGCTTTTGCAGGGGCTTCTCCGCGTGTGGCCGCAATCGCCAAACTTGCCGGGAGTCCTTCGGCGCTGTCGATCGGAATGTTTCGCTTGCCTCCAAGCAAATCCGCTGCAAAAGGCGAGAGCGTCTCAAGATAACGCCGCTTGCTTTCTCCATGGAGCGTGTCCATCACAAGTGTTGACTTGCCGCAACCGGACGGACCGCATACAACAGTAATCTTCCCCAGCGGAAACTGGGCGTTGACATTCTTTAAATTATGGAGGCGGCAACCGCGAATCGAAATGTAATCAAGCATCGTTTAAAAGATAATTATTAAGTGTGAAAAGAGTTATATTTCTAATGAAGAAGATTGTTCTAAAATATTTGTTGCAAGTATTCGTTATGAGATTGCTAATACCTTATTTGCTCGTTTTACTCTTTGTTGCGTGCGGTGATGATGATAGCGATTCCGTGATTCGTCCTTCGGGCGGTTCTTCTTCTGACGTCATCCTAAGTAGCGATAGCCACGAACAATCCAGTTCCTCTTCAAGTAGTAGCTCGACAAAGTCGTCTTCGTCAGATGCTGACAGTGAATATAATGCGGAGGCAAAGACTCTTAAAGATTCTCGCGATGGTCAAACTTACAAGACTGTCCAAATCGGTTCGCGGACGTGGATGGCTCAAAACTTGAACTACAAGTCGGCAAACAGCTACTGCTACAACGATAACGCCAACAACTGCACCAAGTACGGTCGCCTCTATACATGGGCTGCGGCGGTTGGCAAATCGGAAGAAGTCTGCGACTTTGGTCACAGCTGTTCTCTGCCGTCAGGAAACATTCAGGGTGTATGCCCGAGCGGTTGGCATCTGCCTTCGGACACAGAATGGGACACCCTGTTCATGATGGTGGGCGGTTTATCGTTTGCTGGCTCAAAACTCAAGTCCACGTCCGGGTGGGACAGTGATGGCAACGGCACGGATGCTTTCGGATTCTCGGCGCTCCCTGCTGGCGACAGGAACAACAATGGAAATTTCGACGACGAGGGTATCTACGCGAACTTCTGGAGTTCTACGGAGCACGATAGCAACATCGCGTACAACTTGCACTTGGCCTACATCGCCGACGGAGCATACATGTACGGCAGCGATAAGTACAACGGTTATTCAGTTCGTTGCGTAAAGGACTAACTGCGAGGGACTCCGCAGGAGTCCACTAGCTTTCAATGATTGCTGATGTCGCCCAGAAGCGCGGATTCCTTGCCAACCCAATGTCGAACATTTTTTGAATCGTCCCAATAAATCAGTAAAAAATTTTGAGTTGCTGCACCTGTTGTATGATTCTTCAACCAAATATTTGAATGAAAAAAGAACATCGTTGCTAGATACGGCTGTTCTAGATACTGCAGCGACTCCTTGTATTGGTGGAATGATTTTAAATTTATGCGTCATTGATGTCAGTTTTAGGCGAGTCTTGTTAAAAAGAATTTCTTCATTGATTCTTGGCTAATAATATTTCCTTTGCCAGGAGGAACTGAGTTCCATGGCGGCTCGCTGTGTGTCATTTCCACTAATTTTACGGCTGAATACTGATTGTAAACATCAAAGACGTTGTTGAACAAAGTTGTTTCTTCTTCGCTTAGCTCGATGTTAATTTTGGAAGGAGGTTCAATTCCCTTTGCATCGTATTTTGCATATTTTTCATAGACTTCGGGAACTACGGGGCCAAACATCCATGCTTCGATATTTTCGTCAAATAAAGGCGTGTCAAAAGCTGCCAAGTGGAATCCCTGCTCGTAATAAAGCATTTTCTGTAGCTTAAGATTGGACATCAATTCCTGATTTCCTTCTGCTGCTTTTGATAAAAGCAATTGAGCTATTTGTAACGCCTTGTATGCCATTTGTGTGCCTTTTGCCTCAAAAAAATAATTTTTGAAAAATCTGATGTCAATGGTCCATGGTTTTCTGGACTTTTTGCTGTTTTATAGGTTGATGTTAAATCTACAAACGATAATCACGAAAAACGAAAATAGCCTAAATTTTGCAATCAACCGTTAGCAAGAATAATGGAAAAACTTTTTTACAAAAAAAGATGGTTCGAAAGATCGTCACAAGAGTATTATATTTACAGTTATGAAAAATACTTTGTTCCTTTTTTTGTTTTCTCTATTTTTTGTTGCTTGCGGAAATGATTCGTCAACCTCGGCGAACTCGTCTTCATCAAGCAATGACTCTGATAAGGTTGGTGAGCCTGCCGAACCAGCCGAAGTGACTGTTGGTTCCATGACGGACGCTCGTGACGGTCAAACGTACAAGACGGTCCAAATCGGTTCGCAGACGTGGATTGCTCAGAATCTGAATTACGAAACGGCAGATAGCTATTGCTATAACGATACAGCAAGTAACTGTGTTAAATATGGTCGATATTACACATGGGCTGCTGCGGTGGGCCAATCGGAATTTGCTTGCGGCTATCTTCACAACTGTTCCTTGCCGTCGGGTAATATTCAAGGTGTCTGCCCCAAAGGCTGGCATTTGCCAAATAATGAGGAATGGGAAGCCTTGCTCTCTTTCGTTGATGATTCTACGCCTGATAAGTTTATCCCTATTAATGTGGTCTACTCAAATGCGGGTTATGTTCTTAAATCCTCGTCAGGATGGGATAGCGATGGCAACGGCACGGATGCTTTCTTGTTCTCGGCGTTGCCCGCTGGTGGCAGGGGCGACCGTGGGGATTGCTACGAAGAGGGCTACGATGCTGTCTTTTGGAGTTCTACAGAGCACAATGGCGTCGATGCGTTTGCAGTGAGCGTGTACAACTATAACAACAATGCGGTTCTGAAGGTCAGCTCCAAGTCTAGCGGGTTTTCAGTTCGTTGTTTAAAGGACTGATAGCGAGGAACTCCATAGGAGTCCCCTAGAAAAACGAACAGCTTTTGGTTGCCCTATTTTTTTCTGTAACCAACTGTTGACAAAATAAATGCTTTTGCAACCAATTGATTGCAAAATTTGCAAAGTTTTGCTTTTCCAAAATTTCCCGTTGTAGATTAAGCCTCTAAACTTACCGGAGGGACTTTTATGAATCAATCTATTCCAGAAACTTTGAAAGGCAAAACATACATCGACCCGAGAACCGATACAGGTTTCAAGAACTTGTTCGCCAGCAAGGACGCTATCAAGGACTTTGTTGACGGAATTCTTCACCTCAAAGGAGATGACCGAATAAAAGATTTAAAATACTCATTCGACGAAGCAATCCGTTTCATGGTTCCCAAAGAACGGAAAATTTCCCTAGACGCTTTTGCTACGACCGGTTCCAATCGGTTTCTCAATATCGAAATGCAAAAGGCAGACCATGGATTCTTTATCGACCGGACCGTATTATATAAAGCGTTCCTGATTATCAAGGGCAAACAGGACATGGAGAATACGGAAGAGTTCAAGGCGCTCACCAAAGAAGAGAGGGAGGGAAGGCGCTACGAAATCCCAGAATGCATTTCTATCTGGATTTGCGACTTTGAATTGCCGCAGACAATGGGGAACTACATTGATGAATGGGCCGTTTACAGCAGGGAATCGCTGAGCAAAGGCTGCACAGAAACGGTTTTCCCTAAAAATAAGTATATTATGGTTAATCTGCCAAGGTTCGACAAGACCGCAGACGAAGTGAAAGACCCCGTTGATATGTGGCTTTACGTGCTTAAGCACGCGCACGAGGGCAAGCCCCTCCCAGACTTTGGGAATGACATAGTCAACGAAGCCTTGAACCGCATCAAAATCGAAAATCTGGACAAGACAACCCTAACCGAAGCGGAGAGAGAAATGACTACAAAAGAGGAACTTGCCTGTTGTTTCGCTTATGCAAAAATAAAAGGTCGAGAAGAAGGCCGGAAGGAAGGAATTGAAGAAGGCCGGAAGGAAGGGCATGAAGAAGGCCGGAAGGAAGGAATTGAAGAAGGCCGGAAGGAAGGAATTGAAGAAGGCCGAAAAGAAGGGCTTGAAAAGGGTCGGATAGAAGGCCGGAAAGAGGTTGAAAAAGAAACCAAACTCGAAATGGTCGATGCCATGCTTGGCAATCCTAAATTTACGGACGAAGACATTTCCTCCATTTCAGGCATCCCGCTAGATGAAATTGCAAAACGTCGTGTACAACGCTAAGTAAAAATAAAAGCCCGCGCAGTTTCTCGCTGCCGGGCTATTCTAGATCCATTAGAGTCTTTAATCTCGTGTGCTGTACCAAATGCAGGTGCTGCACCCTTTGCTTTCCCTAACCCCTAAGACCTATCCTTAGCTTTTGTTTGCGGACCCTGTAACTGGATCCTTCACTTTGTTCAGGAAGACGTTCCTAACTCCTAAAACTCCTTAAACGTGAATCTCAGTTCGCCAAACGGCGTGCGGAAATCCTTGTTCTTCAGGTTGTTTTCTTCGATGCCGGCGAACAGCCTGTAGCCGCCACCAATCGAAACTTCAAGAAGCTTTGTCACGCGGAAGTTGAACTGTGCCGAAAAATCGGAGGTGAAGAAAGCGTCGTCAGACTTGAATCCGTCTTCGTCGCCTTTGTTCATGAAGTTCACGCTGCCGCCGCCGATGCTAACCGGGAGTGAAATAGAGAACAATCCGTTGCGGAAAACGACCGGTTCCGCGAAAATGCCGTACGAATGGTAGTCGAGCATTTGCGGGTGGCGAACCTTCGGGTTCTTCACGTCGCTGAGGATGGTCGAAAAGTATGCACCCAGACTGATGTACGGGTTCAACACGACACCGACGCGGAGGTTCATGAATATGGTACCGTCGCGGGCAATCAGCGAGTTGCCGCCGCCTACGCTAAGGAGCGCGCTCCATTCGGAGGTCGATTCCTCTTTCGGCTGGTAGTCATCGGAACCCTGGAGCTTTGCGTTTGCGCTTACGGTAAGGGTCAGTGCCGCAAGAATCGCAGTCCATATTTTTGTTTTTTTCATAGATCGTCCGTTTTTGCTTCCCATCGCCAGTTCTTTGTGCTGACTGCCGGCCAGTGGCAAATTGTCCAGACTAGGCTGTTGGCACACAGGATGATAGACCAGACACCAAAGAACAGGAAGAGAATGAGTGGAATGAAAGCCAACGATCCATAAAAAATGGACATACGGGTGACCATTGTCGTCTGGATGAGCATTAAAATTTTGACGTAAATGATGATGGCTAGCCAAGAAATCAGCGTGGAAAGTATCGATGCCAAAAAGAGCTTTTTACGAGTATAGGGCTTGTGACCGTTCGGTCGAGCAGGCAATGCGTAAAGCATCAGGAAAATGACAAGGAGAAGCGTGCTGTGGAACGTGGAGTACCAGAACGCGGAAATCAATGTCTTGATGATTTCTGGCGAAAAATGGAATCCATCGACGATGATGGCGGACATCACGTTCTGGACGTGGTTCATGAAGCCAGCAAACATGCCGACGAAAGCAGCTCCGATGAGAAGAAATGGCGTATAGACTTTGATTTGACGTAAAAGTGTTCTGGAGGTCTTGTTTTCCCAGACCACGTTGAAGTTCGTTTCCAGGCTCCCGAACGAGAGGATGAACGTGACAAAAAGGCCCGCGGCACCGATAACTCCGAGTTTTCCGATGGGAATATGTTCCGCATTTTCAACGATATCCATGATTTGCTCGGTGGGCCAGTCCAGATTGAGCATGTCGAGCACGATGGGAAGGTAGTCCGAAATGAAGGTTCCGAACCCGACCGCCAAAGAAATCGAGGTGAGCATGATGAGGAGCGGGACAACGGCTACAAGTGTCGTGTAGGTCAATGCGGCCGCACGAGTCGTTCCATGATAGTAGAAGAACGACTTTCCGGTAACGACCATGATTTTTACAAATGTCGGGGAACGGGCTGCGATGTTGTCGAACAACCATTCCCATGAAAAATTTTTCCACCAGTGCGGCATACTTGGCGTAAATATAGTTAAAGGAATAACTTGTGTGATTTAAATCATATTGGATTATGGCTTTTTTACCAAATTTTTCAAAAATTAGACTGAAAAGTGTTGACAATTAAATAGAAATTTTTGTGGACGTATTGTGAAAATATATAAATATATGTTACAATGTGGACTTTTTATTAAAAATTAGATTATATTAAGCAGGAACAATCGCCAAAAATGTAGGAGTGTTGTTTATGGGATCACAATTGTGTTTTAGGACGTTTTTTGCAAGTTCCTTGCTTGCTGTTGGTTTAGTCGTCCCTTCTCTTGCCGCGCCTCGTCAAATGGAAAACTTGACGCGCGGTCTTGTCGTATCCAATGTGGGCAGTGGAGTGCTGGTAAGCTGGCGTCTGCTCGGTACGGATGATCCGGCTACGGAGTTTAATCTTTACCGCGATGGCTCAAAAATTGCCTCTATTGCGAAAAATGCTGGCACGAACTACCTGGACAAGGACGGAAAATCGACTTCCAAGTACGAAGTCACCGCCATCGTCGGCGGCAAGGAAGGCGAAAAGGCCGCTGCCGAAGTCGTCTTTACCGATTCGAAAAAGGAAGGCAGCGTCAATTTCCCCTACAAGGTTTTAAAGCTCGATGTCCCGAAATCGCAAAAGATGCCGGACGGCTCGACGTGTACCTACACCCCGAACGACATGAGCGTGGGTGATCTCGATGGCGACGGCCAGCTGGATTTGGTCCTCAAGTGGGACCCGAGCAACGCGCAGGACAACTCGAAGGATGGCTATACGGGCTCAGTCTTTGTGGACGGCATGAAGCTTGACGGCACCCGCCTCTGGAGAATCGACCTCGGCAAGAACATCCGCGCCGGTGCGCATTACACGCAGTTCATGGTCTACGACCTCGATGGCGACGGAGTCGCCGAAATCGTGATGAAGACTTCCGACGGCACTGTCGACGGCAAGGGCAAAGTCATTGGCGACGCAAGCAAGGATTACCGGACGTCTGGCGGCCGCATCATGAGCGGCAACGAGTACTTGACGGTGTTCAACGGGCGCACGGGTGAAGAAGTGACCACCATTGACTATTGGCCCAAGCGCAATATTACGAATTCCTGGGGTGACACCTACGGCAACCGCAGCGAACGCATGCTTGCGGCCGTGGCTTACCTCGATGGCGTGCATCCGAGTGTCATCATGAACCGCGGCTACTACACGATGGCCTACCTTGTCGCTTACGATTTTGACGGCAAGAACCTCAAGGAACGCTGGAAACATACGTCCGACAGGTCTGGCCAGGGTCTCTACGGCGAAGGCAACCACAACCTTTCTGTGGGCGACCTCGACGGCGACGGCAAGGACGAAATTGTCTTTGGCGCTGCTGCGCTCAATTCCGACGGGACGCTCCGTTACCGCACGGGCTTCGGTCACGGCGATGCCATGCACCTCTCCGACATGGACCCGGACAATCCGGGCCTGGAACTCTACGACGTGCACGAGGACAAGCAGAACAAGTATAGCGAGGAATACCGCGACAAGGACGGCAAGGTTCTCTGGGGAACGACCCAGACCGAGGCCGGGAACGTGGACAACGGTCGCGGCATGGCGGCCGATATCGATTCCACGAATCGCGGTTTCGAAATGTGGTCCGGTACCAGCAAGGGCGCCCGCTCCGTCAAGGGGAAGGTCGTCACCACGACGGGCCTTTCGCAGAATTTCCGCATCTATTTCGATGGCGACCTGCAGGATGAATTGATGGACGGTACCGGTAGCCCGACGGTGGAAAACGGTGGCAGTACTGGCGGAAAGATTGACAAGTACAATTCCGGCAAGAAGACTTTGGACCGCCTCTTCAGTTTCTACAGCGTGGAAGGGGCTTCGCTCAACAACTGGACCAAGGCGAACCCCTGCATCGTGGCCGACCTCTTTGGCGACTGGCGCGAGGAATTCATCGTGCGTTCCGGTTCCGACCCTTCGAAGGTCATTGTCTTCACGACTCCGTTTACGTCTCCCTATCGCGTTTACACGCTGATGCACGATTCGCATTACCGCGTCTCCATTGCCTGGCAGAACGTGGCATACAACCAGCCGCCTCACCTGGGCTACTACCTGCCCGACGCCGTGAAGTCACTCAAGCAGCCGGATATTTATGTTGTCGGTGCAAATGTCGTTGTGCCAAAGGATACGACTCCTGTCGTGAATGACGGAAAATCGACGATGGATGCCTCGAAGCCGAAGGATGGTGCCGGATGGACGGAAACGACTAATGCCGGGTTCCTGGAAAATGGTTATTTCAATTTCGACAACACGCTTGCAAGCTATGGCGTTTGGGAAGTATTCTCGAAGAAAGATGCTAAGACGACGCTTACGGTTCGCTATGCAAATGGCGGAACGGGCGACCGCAGCATGTCTGTGCAGGTCAATGGCAAATCGGCCGGATCGATTAGCTTCCCCTCGACTGGAGAGTGGACTACGTACAAAGAAACTAAGATTGACGTTTCATTGAAGGCCGGAGTCAATACGCTCAAGCTTTCTTCGATGACTAGCGATGGTGGCGCCAATGTCGATATGTTCACGTTCGGCATCGACGGTGTCGTCCTTTATGACGGATCGCAGACGACGGTGTTCCCTGTCGTTTCGTCAAAGAATGGAGTCCGCTTTAATCCTTCGACGGGAGTCCTTTTCTCTCCGTACGCGGGTTTTGCCGAGGTTTACTTCTATGACATGTCTGGTACAATGCGCATGGGTGTATCTGGCAATGTGAATGCTGGTGCTAACACGGTTGCTATTAATCGCGATATGCTTCCGAAGGGTATGTATGTCGTGAAGGTCAAACTGAATGGCGCTTTGGTCGTCAGCCGAGTTGCCAAACTTTCAAAATAGATTATTTTTATTGATTGGAATACGGGATGTCCCTGGAATACTTTTTTCAGTTCTGGTTCAACATCAAGCCTGGAGAAATTATGGCTAAACATTCCCGTTTTGGCTTTTTTGCAGTTGTCTCGTCGCTTTTGCTAGCGCTGCCGCTCCAATCATTTTCTGCCCCCCGCCAGATGGAGGCTATTGACCGCGGGCTTCTCGTTTCGAATGTTGGAAAATCGGGGATGCTCGTTTCGTGGCGTCTTCTCGGTACGGAGAACTCCGAT
>JAEEGJ010027966.1_pt1 | contig 11263 bp, 9 predicted proteins | sample 8958761 | NCBI WGS metagenome assembly JAEEGJ01 (sample SAMN16246546, study PRJNA631951) | gut metagenome | biome: gut microbiome; feature: rumen; material: RS-attached | host: Bos | place: Iran: Karaj | collected 2018-10
CTGCTCCAACTCACGCACGAAGTTCAAGCCGACGCCGGACTTCATCGCCAGATCCACCTGCGTAAGGCCATGCTCCTTCCGCAGGGATTTCAATGTCGAAGATATGATGTTATTACTCATAATTACATTCGCTTGGATGCAAATATAAGAAATAAAAACAAAACTACATCATAACGAATGTAAAGAATACAATAAAACAGCCATTACATCCGATAAAGTATATAAATCCTGTCACTTTTCCGTAATACTGACAGCGCTTTTTTTCAGAGCAACCATCCAGAAGGAGCAAAAAAGTCAAGTTATAAAAAAATTCATAACTTTGTATTAACAATCCGGTGGGAATCAAATGATGGGTAACCTGTACTTCTATACAACCTTACTTTCCGGCGTCATTGGGTTGGTGCTGGCAGCGCTGCTGATTGGGTTGCGAATCTGCGTGACCGACGGGCTGCAGAAGTACAACCAGGCCAGGTGGTGCCTGGTGGGGGCGTTCGGGGTGTTCGGGATGATGAACCTGATGGAAGCGTCCCTGGACGGAGCGACCGGAGAAGGGACGGGGGACTTCGCGGGTGTACTGGCCATTGTTATAGGTTCGCTTCTTGCCATGCTGTTCACAATGACGGTGCTTGCTTTCATCCGGCCTGAAGTCGTGAACCGGAAGCATATTCTGGCTCAGCTTGCGCTCATCGTGCCACCTTGCGTCCTGCTTATCATCTTGCGACTCTATGCCCCGGAACTGGTCTTCAAGGTGTTCTTTTGGTTCATGTTAGCCGCCTATCTCTTGCTGATGGCCTTGTACACCCGCCTGTTTGTGAAGAGTTACCGGACGTTCAAGTCGAGAATGCTGGCTTTTTATGAAGAAGAGGATCTGGTCGGTCAACTCCAATGGATCAACTGGACTTTTTGGCTGGATTTGGCCGTTGGGATTGCGGCGTTGCTGTTCCTGGCGGACAGCCCTGTGACCGGAAGCATCCTGAACGTGGTTTTCTCCGTCTGTTTCCTCCTCATCCATGTTTTCTTCGTCAATTACCGCCCCTATGCCACCCTGGTGGACCGTGCCGTAAAGGATAAGTCTATGGAGACGGCACCGCCCCAGGTTACGGGTGGAGGTAGTAAGGGGCTCAATGATAGGCAATTAGCAAAAGCGATTGATTCCTGGATAGAGAAAAAGGGCTATTTGGACAACACGAAGTCCGTCAAGGAGATTGCCCATGAGATGGGCTTTTACTATCCCTTCATCAAAGACTATATCCAGGCAACCACCGGGGAGGATTTCCGGAGCTGGCGAATCCGTCTCCGTATACAGGAGGCGAAGCGCCTGATGGCCGAAAAGCCCGATATCCTCATCTCCGACCTTGTCTTCATGACCGGCTTCAATGACCGCGCATACTTCTATCGTACCTTCCAGAAGATTACCGGAAAGACCATCCGGGAGTACCGGGAGTCCCTCCGGTAGCAAGCCCCCCTTTGGGGTTGAGCGAGATATGCCAGTGGCTAACTGTCCCTGTAACTAAACTTCCCGTGACTAAAATCAGAAGGCTAGGCAGGGACGAATATACCTATTAGTACTTTGACGGGTCACTTCGAATTTCATTTCATTGAAGTCGTAATACCATGCATAGGCTTCGAACGCGTCTTGTCCAGCAGATTCACTTGTCCAGAACCAATCATTACCCAGACCTTCACCACCAGCATCATATACCCTTGGACGCAGATGAGTTCTACTGGAATCTGAAATAAGAGATACATAAGACATACCCTGTGACAACTCAGCGGTATAAGGACCGCCGCCACATCCTGCAATCATATATTTCCAATCATCCACAGAGGGCAGGCGCCAACGGAATCCATACGTCCAAAAGTTTAAGTTTACTCCGGGACCATTCAAATCATTGCATAACTCTATAGCTGTCTTGTTGCCGTTGTTACTGCCGGATTTGTCCCACGACAGCCACTTATTACTATTGTTCGTTAGATTCTCCAGCGCAATGGCCAGGCCGTGGCTGCAGGTAGCATCGCCCGTTCCTCCAGCGGGAGCCGTGCCTAGGTAGGCTATCATAGCCCGGGCGGTGGTGCTGGCTTCGTTTGCGGCAGCCACATTGCTGTAGAACCTACAATTGGTGGCAATCACATTGCCAATCGTTGCCATCCTGACGGTTGACTTACAATAATAGCCATTGGGATTGCCATCACTGACGGCGATATAGGGTTTGTCGCCGACCGTTGCCGTGAACCATTTCACATTACCGGAACTACCCATATAGACGTACATCTCGCTGGTCGGTGACGCAGGCGTGATGGTGTATGTTATGCCGGATTTGTCTTCGATGACGAGTTGTGAGGCGGTGATAGTATTGCCTGCAACGTCGTTCAACGTGAACTTCACAATGCCGAACTGCTTCTGGAAGTTGCCGTAGGTCGAGGTAAAGCCGGGAGTGGCAACCTGGATGGTACCACTATTTATGCGGACGTCGAGGGCATCGTTCAGCGTTCCATCCTGCGCAGACAGTATCTCCGCATTGGTCTTGCGTCCTGTATTGGCATCATTGGCAGCCGAGGCGGGATAGACCAGATTAGCAGGGGCATTCTCCTCCACGCCCGAAGCAGGAATCGTGAACTCGATGACAGCGGCATCATAGGAAGTGACTTCCTTCACTTTGGCAATACGCTTGCTGTCATCACCGTTGATTTTGAACAAAATGGCAATCTCCTCACCGACAGCCCATCGTGAGTAGAGCCCCCCATATCCATTATCAACTGTGGCGCGGGTGGCAGCGTCGTCCTTCGAGCCGATCGTGGTGGTGATGGTTATCTCGTCGGCAGGTGCGGGCTGCTCGGCGGGCTGCTGTATCAGGTCGTCATCTTTGTTGCATGCGGCGGTCATCAACGCCAGCGCAGCCATAAAGAAAAACTTCGTTGTCTTCATTGTCTTTACATTTTAAATGGTTCTACACTGTGTTGATTAGAAATCGAATGGGTCTGGGTCTGTGGGGGTAATATACGGGTCGAGACGCGGAAACTCATTCCCAGTGAGATTAGACATGCACAGAACTGCATCATACTTGAGCTCCATGACATCAATTGATGGAGTCTCATAAATCAGATTTTTCTTTTTGTCTTCCATACACGAATACACTTAATTAATAAGTAAATATACACCGTATCCCAACACGTATTGTAGACTTTTCTCAGAATTCGGCAAAAACGTGAAAAGTCTACACACATCGACACCTAAAAACTCCAGGCCCAGGTCATCCGCCAGTATCTTTGGAATAAAGTAAACAAATAGCTAACTTTAACGTTCAAAGTGAGCTTCGTTTGTTTATGACTTCTGAAGAAATAATAGCCCTTATCAAGCGCGAAGTAAAGCCCGCATTGGGTTGTACTGAGCCAATCGCCGTGGCCCTGGCTGTCGCCAAAGCTGCGGAAATCATAAGTGAAAACTGCTCATGTTGTGACAGTTGGCGCATGCTGGCGGATTTCCGGCTGGATATTTCCGTAAGCGGGAATATCCTTAAGAACGGCATGGGAGTGGGGATCCCGGGAACCGGAATGGTAGGCCTTCCTGTCGCGGCTGCCCTTGGCGCCGTGTGCGGGGATTCCTCCCGTGGCCTGGAAGTCCTCAGCGGTCTCACTCCAAAGGCTGTAGAGAGGGCCAAGGAACTTGTCTCAAAGGGCTGTGTGCATATCTCAGTCGCTGACACGGAACATCTTCTGTATGTGAAGGCTACGGTTTCCGTGGAAGGTGGCCTGGAGGCCAGCGCCGAGGTAGATCCTCATGCGTATGCGGTGATTGAGGACGATCACGACCGCATCGTTGAGACCAGCTTCGCCAATCACATCCTGATGAGTTCTGAAAGCGCCGCCGCTGCGGAAGACCATGCCCCGGATTCTTATGACCTTACGGTTAAGGATATTTGGGACTTCGCTCTTTCGGCTCCGTATGAAAGCATATCATTTATTTTAAAAGACCGCGACCTAAATCTTGCCTTGGCCGAAGAAGGGCTCAAGGGGGATTACGGCTTGAAGGTGGGAAAGGCCATCAGGGAAAACCAGAAAGAGGTTTTCGGCGACGATTTCATGAGTTACGCGATGGGGATGACGGCCGCCGCTTCGGACGCCCGCATGGCCGGCAGCACCCTTCCCGCCATGAGCAACAGCGGCAGCGGCAACCAAGGCATTACCGTGAGCATGCCCGTGATCGCTTATGCGTTGAAGTATAATGTGGCCGATGCGCCCCTGGCACGAGAGCTTATCCTAAGTAACCTTGTCGCTATCCACATCAAGCACTACCTTGGGAAGCTCAGCGCCCTGTGCGGCTGCGTGGTGGCATCTACAGGCAGCGCCTGTGGCATAGTATATCTGCGGGGCGGAGACTATAGCCAGGTCTGTTACGCGATCAAGAATATGGCCGGAAATATCACCGGAATGGTCTGCGACGGCGCCAAGGTCGGCTGCGCCATGAAGGTGGCCTCAGGGGTGTCCTGCGCCGTGCAGTCGGCCGTTCTGGCCCTTCGAGGCACCTGTATCCCTTCCACCGACGGCATCGTTGAAGACGATGTGGAAAAGACCATTCAAAACGTGGGCGCCATCGGTTCCGCTGGCATGAAGATAACGGATCGCATGATTCTGGACATCATGCTGTGCAAATAGGAGAATGGATAGGGAGAAGGAAATAACGCGGGTGACGCTTGTTGGCAGCGTGGTCAATGTGGTGCTGACCGCTTTCAAGTTCGTTGCGGGAATTCTCGGGCGAAGCGCCGCCATGACCTCGGACGCCATCCATTCGCTTTCCGACCTGCTGACCGATGCCGTGGTGATCATATTCGTGAAGATCAGCGGCAAGCCTGCCGACAAGAAGTATGAATATGGCCACGGGAAGTTCGAAACCCTCGCGACCGCATTCATCGGGGTCGCGCTTCTCATTGTCGCCGGGGGAATATTATACCAGGCCGGAGTCGCCCTTTTCCATTTTTTTGGCGGACAGATAATTCCCAAACCCGGGATGATTGCCCTCTGGGCGGCGCTGGTGTCCATAATCCTGAAAGAAGGGGCTTATCAGTATACTGTCCATAAAGGCAGGAGCCTGCAGTCTTCCGCCCTTGAGGCCAACGCCTGGCACCACCGCAGCGACGCGCTCTCGTCGGTCGGCACTCTGATCGGCATCGGTGGAGCGATCCTTCTTGGCGACAAGTGGACCATTCTCGACCCCCTGGCCTCTGCCGTAGTCGGAATATTCATAATCAGGACTGCTTGGAAGCTTCTTTCCCAAAGCTTTGGCGAATTGATGGAAGCTTCTCTGCCTAAGGAAGTTGAGAAGGAGATATTGGATATTGTCACCTCGTTCCCCGACGTTGAGGATCCGCACAACTTGAAGACCCGGCGCATCGGCAACCGCTACGCGATCGAGATGCACATCCGGATGGACGGGAGCACTCCTTTGATCGATGCCCATTCCAGGACCCACTACATTGAGAAAGCCCTGAAAGAGAAGTTCGGCGAGGAAACCCATGTCGTCGTCCACGTCGAACCCATCAAGCCATTTGACGAATACTGATTATCCCAGGATCGGGGATATGATTTCCGTGAGGAGGTCGTTCTCGAGAAGGAAGCCGTCGTGGCCGAATTTCGAGGTGATGCCGATGTGCCTGGATCCGGGGATCATGGGCGCCCAACGCTCGATCTCCATAGGAGGGAATATCCCGTCGGTGTCGATGGAAATGACTGTGGTATTGGCTGTTATCCTTCCCAGGGCCGCTTCGACCCCTCCTCTTCCGCGGCCGACATTATGGCTGTCCATGGCGTTGGCGATGGTCCAGTAGGAATATGCGTCGAAATTCCTGTTCACGAGTTTGTCCCCCTGGTGACGCTCGTAAGAGGCCGCCCTGCCGGCGAACAGGCAATCAGGGTCAGGCTCGCTCTGCCTGATCTCGAAGCCCTCGAAACAACGGTAGGAGATAAGGGCCTGGGCCCTCGCGCAACGCAGGCCGTTCGCTCCTCCTGAAAGGTCCTTTGCCTGCCTGAAAGTCTGGTCGGCCTCAAGGGCCATCCTTTGGGCTTCCATCCAGGCGGTCATCCAAGGGGAGATCCTCGGAGCGGTCGCGATGAACAGGGCGTTCCGGAACAGTTCTGGCTCGCTTACCGCCCACTCAATGGCCTGGAACCCTCCGATCGAGCTGCCGATCAGAAGGTCTATCTTCTCGATTCCCAAGTGTTTCCGTACAATCTGGGAGGCCGCGGTCATGTCCCGGAGGGTCAGGGCAGGGAAGTCCAGCATGTAGGGTTTTCCGGTCTTCGGGTTTATCGAGGCCGGCCCTGTGCTGCCGTAAGGTGATCCGGGAATATTGGCGCAGATCACGAAATGTTTATCGGTGTCGATGGCTTTTCCGGGGCCGACCATTCCGGGCCACCAGTCCTCGGGGTCGCTGTTGGCTGTCAGCGCGTGGCAGATCCACACTACCTTGCCGCCGCGGGTTCCGGAGGTGTGATAGACGATCTCCAGCGGCTCAATGGAGCCGCCTGCCTCTAGGTCGAGTCGGTCGATTATCAGGGAATTTCTATTCATGTGCGGCGGCGAGGGCTTGCTCGATGTCGTGGATGATGTCCTCGGGGTCTTCCAGGCCGATGCTAAGGCGCATCAGGTCCGGGGCGATCCCTGCCGCCCTAAGCTGCTCGTCGGTCAACTGGCGATGGGTGTGGGAGGCCGGGTGAAGAATACAGGTGTGGCAGTCAGCGACATGGGTCTCGATAGTGATTAGTTTGAGATTGTCCATGAAGCGGTTGTCAAACTCCCTGCCGCCCTTCAGACCGACGCACATCACGCCGCTGAATGCTTTCAAATATTTTGTGGCCAGTTCGTGGTGAGGATCATCTTTCAGTCCAGGATAGCGCACCCAGGCGACATCCGGATGATTCACAAGGTACTCGGCCACCTTTTGGGCGCTCTCACTGTGACGGGCGATCCTGACGTGGAGACTCTGCAGACCGAGGTGGAGGTAGAAGGCGTTCTGGGGGCTCTGGATCGAGCCGAGATCCCTCATCAGCTGGCTTGTGGCCTTGGTGATGAAGGCCGCCTTCCCGAAGGCCTTGGTGTAGATCAGGCCATGGTAGGAAGGATCTGGGGAACAAAGACCGGGATATTTGTCAGCATGGGCATCCCAATCGAAGTTGCCGCTGTCCACCAGCGCTCCACCAACGGCGACCCCGTGGCCATCCATGTATTTGGTGGTTGAGTGAGTGACGATGTCGGCTCCATATTCAAAAGGCCTGCACAGCACCGGAGTCGCGAAGGTGTTGTCTATCACAAGCGGCACTCCGTGGCTGTGGGCGATGCGGGCAAATTTTTCAATATCAAGCATTTCCACACCAGGGTTGGAAAGGGTCTCCCCGAAGAGGAGTTTGGTCTCGGGTCTGAAGGCGGCGCTGATCTCTTCCTCAGAAGCGTCCGGTGAGATGAAGGTGACCTCGATTCCCATTTTGGGAAGTGAGGTTCCGAGCAGGTTGAAAGTCCCACCATAAATATTCCCGGCACTGACGATATGGTCTCCGGCGGAGCAGATGTTAAGGCAGGCGAAAAGGTTCGCCGCCTGGCCAGAGGAAGTCAGCATAGCGGCCACACCACCCTCCAAGGCAGCTATCTGGGCAGCGACCATGTCGTTGGTGGGATTCTGCAATCTGGTGTAGAAATACCCGCTGTCCTCAAGGTCGAAAAGCCGGCCCATCTGGTCCGAAGTCTCGTATTTGAAAGTTGTGCTTTGCACGATGGGAATCTGCCTGGGGTCGCCCTTCCCGGGGTTGTAACCAGCTTGGACACACAAGGTTCCAATGCCTAAAGCTCGTTTTCCTGAAGCCATTTGAATTTGTCAGTTAAAAATGAGTGACAAATATATGAAAAAAAGTTTAGCGGAACGTCAGTTCAAAGGTTGTGGCGAAGTCATCACTGCGGATCAGCTCAAGGGTGCCGTTATGGCCTCGCATGATCTGTCTGGAGATCGAAAGGCCGATGCCGCTACCCTCTTTTTTGGTCGTGAAGAAAGGAATGAAAACCTGCTCCTTGCTGGCCTGCGGGATGGGCGTCCCATCATTAGAGACATCAATAATCACCTCATCCTCAACCCCGAGCCTCGCCTTGATCCAGATGTTTTTCGCGCTGGCCTGGATCGCGTTTTTCACAAGATTGATCAGAATCTGGGAGATCTGCCCCTCGTCGGCGTAGATCATCAGGTCGTCTTCCTCGGGAATGTACTTGCAGGTGGCTCCCGCAGCAGAGGTGATTTCCCTGTTCAAGGCTATCACCTTGTCCATAAGTTCCTTAAGGTCAATAGTCTTTTTTATTGGCCTGGCAACTCCACTGAGTTGTCTGTAGGTCTGGACAAACTTGATAAGGTTTTTTGAGGAGTCCGAAATAGTCTCCAGTCCGGCCTTCAAGTCCAGTTCGCTGTGTCCACTCTCATCTACAGAATCGGCGAGGGCGTCGGAAAGCGAGGCGATCGGAGAGACAGTGTTCATGATCTCGTGGGTCAGCACCCTGATCAACTTGGTCCAGGAATCCTGTTCGCTGGCTTGCCTTTGTCTCTCGAAAATAGAGCGGATGCGGTTGAGGGTCTTGTTGAACCTGTTTTTCTCCTTGAAACGGAAATTCAGTTCACCATCCTCTAGCGCGTCCATCATGAAGGCTATTTTTCGGATGTCTTTTCGCCTTGTGACAAAGGTGGCGCCCACCGCGGCTGCGGCGACGGCGACAATAATGAGTATGGCAATCCAGATGGTCACAATCCGTATTTCTTCAATTTGGCGTACAAGGTAGGCCGGCTTATTCCAAGGGCTTTGGCAGCGGCGGAGATGTTGCCTCCAGCGCGGCGTACCGCTTCTTTTACAAGGGTTTCCTCGTCAGGGTTAGATCCTTCGCTCCGCCAAGATCCTTCGCTCCGCTCAGGATGACAGGAGGGATCGGGATGGCGATCAAAGTCTTCAAGGCGGAGAGATGTGCCCTCGGACAAGATGACGGCTTTCTCTATCTGGTTTTGAAGCTCCCGGATATTCCCGTTCCAATATTGCCCCGTCAATAACGATTCCGCAGATGGATTAATGCCCTCCAGAGGACGGTGGTACTTCTCCGCGAAGGTTCTCATGAATATTTCCGCGAGGGGCAGGATGTCAGCCTTCCGCTCCCTGAGGGGCGGCAAAGCTATGTGGACGGTGTTGAGCCTGTAATACAAATCTTCCCGGAAACGTCCTTCCCGGACAAGTGCCTCAAGGTCCATGTTCGTGGCGCAGATCAGTCTTATGTCCACCGGCTTGGCCTCGTTGCCTCCGACACGGACCACATTCCTGCTCTGGATGGCCCGCAAGAGCTTCGCCTGGAGGTGGAGAGGAATATTCCCGATTTCGTCCAGGAATAAGGTTCCGCCATCCGCCTGCTCGAACTTGCCGGCATGGTCGGTGTGTGCGTCTGTGAAGGCGCCTTTGACATGGCCGAAAAGCTCACTCTCAAAAAGGGTTTCAGGAATGGCCCCGGCATCGACAGCTATGAAAGGTCTGGCCCTTCTTGAGCTGTTGTAGTGTATCTCCTTGGCCATCAGGTCTTTTCCGGTTCCGTTCTCGCCGGTGATCAGTACAGTCGCATCGGTGGGGGCGATCTTGGACACAGTCTTTCGGATCAATGCCATGGCAGGAGTGGTGCCCCAGAACATCTGCGTTGATCCTTCGCTTCGCATAGATCCTTCGCTTCGCTCAGGATGACAGGAGGTTGGATGACTGGATTTGATGGCTTTGTCACGGGCCGCTGTCAAGGTTTCGATCAATTTGCTGTTCTCCCAAGGCTTGACGATGAAGTCATAAGCGCCTCGCTTCATGCCCTCGACAGCCAGTTGGATGTCGGCGTAGGCGGTGAACAAGACGATTTCGATGTCCGGGAACATCTTCTTTAATTCCTTGGTCCAGTAAAGACCTTCATTGCCGGTGTTGGTTTCCGTGTTGAAGTTCATGTCCAGGAGAATCACATCCGGATGGAAGTTCTCAATGGTTGAGACAACTGTGACAGGCGAGGGGATGGTCCTCACCTCGGAGAAATGCGGAGGGAGAAGTATCTCCATTGTTTTGCGGATACCCGCGTTGTCATCAACGACTAGAATTTTCCCACTTTTGGCAGCCATGATCTTTTCCTTTAATCATCAGCAAATTTAGTGATTATTCCTTATCTTTGAATATCCAACGTGTAATCATTCTCGCGATGAAAAGATTCATCCTGATCATATTGTCGTTACAGATTCTTCTATCAAAGGATCTTCCTTCCAGCGGCATATTCATCGAGGCCGAAGCCTTCGCCGACAAAGGCGGCTGGTCGTTGGACCAGCAGTTCATGGACCTCATGGGCTCGCCCTACCTTATCGCCCACGGCATGGGCAAACCAGTCGCCGACGCCAGTACGACGGTTGATATTCCCGAGCCGGGAGTGTACCATGTATGGGTTCGCACCTACAACTGGACCTCTCCCTGGACCACCTCCAAAGAGGGCCCCGGAGCCTTTAAAGTCAAGTTGCAGGGGAAACCTCTCAAGGCTGTCCTCGGCACGAAGGACGACTCTTGGTTCTGGCAATATGCCGGGAGCGCAAAGCTCAAGTCAGGATCCTGCCAGCTTTCGTTGTCGGACATGACGGGCTTTGACGGGCGCTGCGACGCCATCTGGCTGACAAAGGATCAAGGGACCGTTCCTCCTTCGGAAGTTACTGATCTTGAGGCCTTCCGCCGTTCTGTCGGAGCGCTTCCGGCCCAGCCTTCCGATGGCGGAGAATACGATTTCGTTGTGATCGGAGGCGGAGTCGCAGGCATGTGCGCAGCCGTTTCCGCCGCCCGGTTCGGATGCAAAGTGGCCCTCGTCAACGACCGTCCGATCCCTGGTGGCAACAACTCTTCTGAGATCAGGGTCCATCTCGGAGGCATGATTGAGCTCGGTAAATATCCGGCTTTGGGCAGGATGCTCCGGGAGTTCGGCCACTCGAAAGGTGGTAATGCCCAGCCGGCCTCCAATTACGAGGACGATAAGAAAGAGGCTTTCATAAAGGGTCAGGAAGGACTTACCTACCTGCCTTGCTTCAGGGCTGTCAAGGTTAATAAGGACGGCTCCAAGATCTCCTCTGTGGTTATCAGGAATATCGAGACCGGAGAAGAACTCTGCCTCAAGGCTCCCATTTTCGCTGATTGTACCGGCGACGGAACCATTGGCTTCCTGGCTGGGGCTGACTGGATGATGGGCCGTGAAGGC
>JAEEGJ010027969.1_pt1 | contig 11262 bp, 8 predicted proteins | sample 8958761 | NCBI WGS metagenome assembly JAEEGJ01 (sample SAMN16246546, study PRJNA631951) | gut metagenome | biome: gut microbiome; feature: rumen; material: RS-attached | host: Bos | place: Iran: Karaj | collected 2018-10
CATCTGATCGAGGAAATCGTCGAGCGTGAAGGTGTCGGTGCGCATCTTCTTTTCGAGCTCCGCCGCCTTTTTCTGGTCGAACGCCTGCTCGGCTTTTTCGATCAGCGTCAGCATGTCGCCCATGCCGAGGATGCGGCTTGCCATGCGGTCCGGATGGAACGGCTCGAGGTCGGTGAGCTTTTCGCCGGTACCCGCAAACTTGATCGGCTTGCCGGTGACCGCGCGGACCGAGAGCGCCGCGCCGCCGCGGGTGTCGCCGTCCAGCTTGGTGAGCACGACGCCGGTCAGCGGGACCGTCTCGTTGAACGCCTTTGCGACGTTGACCGCGTCCTGACCGGTCATCGCGTCGACCACGAGCAGGATCTCCGCGGGCTCCGCCGCATTGCGGATGCGCTTCAATTCCTCCATCATGTCCTCGTCGATGTGCAGTCGGCCTGCGGTATCGACGATCACGACGTCCTTAAAGGTTCTGCGCGCCTCGTCCAGCGCTTCGTTGACCGTCTTAACCGGATCCTGCGTTCCGTGTTCGTAGACCGGCACTTCGGCTTTGCCGCCCACGACCTTCAGCTGTTCGATCGCCGCAGGACGGTAGATATCGCAGGCGCAGAGCATCGGCGCTTTGCCGTACTGCTTTTTCAAAAGCATTGCAAGCTTGCCGCACATCGTCGTCTTGCCCGCGCCCTGCAGGCCCGCCATCAGGATGACCGCAGGCTTCTTTGAGCCGAAATCGAGCTTGGCGTTCGTGCTGCCCATCAGATTCGTCAGCTCCTCGTTGACGATCTTGATGACCATCTGCCCGGGCGTCAGGCTTTCGAGCACATCGGCGCCGACCGCGCGCGCTTCCACGCGCTTGACGAAGTCCTTGACGACGAGGAAGTTGACGTCCGCTTCGAGGAGCGCAAGCTTGATCTCGCGCATCGCGTCCTTGACGTCGCGTTCACTCAGCCGCCCTTTGCCGGTCAGCTTTTTGAATACGCTCTGCAATTTGGATGAAATGCCTTCAAATGCCATCTTCGTCCTCCCAGATGCCGCTCAGTTCGGAAAGCCCGCGTTCGAGTGCCGCGCGATCGGATTCGCGCATCGGCACGTCCTTGAAACGATTGCGCAGCGCACGGATCAGCTCGGTCTGCTTCGCTTCCCTGCGGATCAGCCCCACGGCGTCCTCCGCCTCGCGAAGCTGCCGTTCCGCGCGCGTCAGGATGTCGCGCACGCCCTGCCGCGAGATGCCCTCGCGCTCGGCAATCTCCGAAAGCGAACAGTTCTCGTCCGTGTATTGCCGGAGGATGCCCGCCTGCCGCTCGGTCAGAAGCGGCTCGTAGCGATCCAGCAGCATGCCCAATTCGAATAATCGTTCCATACCTCGCTCCGAAGGTGTAAAGGTCTTTTCCTTTACACTCGTTCCATTATACCGGTTTTCCGCCGTTTGTCAAGTATCAATTTTACAATTCTCTTTCCGCTTTGCGTTCCGGGATTCTTCGCTGACGCTCAGAATGACAAACGAGCAAGAGCCGCTCTCTCTCCGTTGTCATCCTGAGGGCAAAACCCGAAGGATCTCAGAACGGCGAAGGATACGCGCAATCAACAGCAAACATGATTTTACAAGTCTGTTACAACTCTGTGATGACTCTGTTACAACTCCTGCGCTATCATAGAGGCAGAAAAACGAAAGGAATCCGCTGCACATGAAAAAACAATCCGTCTTTGCGCTGATCCTGTCATTGCTGCTGTTCGCCGCCTGCGTCCCGACGCCGGAGCAGGAGTTTGTCGTGAACAAGGGCGACGGCAAGCTGGAAGAAATGATCGGCGAGGCGACGCCGCTGCCGTCGTATGACGGGGCGCAGAGTACGCTTGCGGACACGCTCGGCGCGCCGAAGACGGTACAGGACAGCTTTACGGTGCAGATTTACGGCGGGACGATGGACGTGGTTCTGGACGCTGCGGTGGACGTGCCGAACGTCGCGGTCGTTCCGGTCTATCGCGCGTCGCTCGGCTGGAACGCGATGAAGGGCCGCACGGAGATCGTCAGAGCCGTGCTCGGCGACGAGGTGCAGCGGCTCGACACCTTCCGCGCCGCGCTCTTGCGGTGTGAGTACGACATGCAATACTACAACGCCTGGCTTGCCGATCTCGAAGCCGGAAAACAGCGCATCGAAGCGCCGATGACGTTGGAGGACGAAAAGGAGTACGTCAATCAAAACCTGACCTCAACGTGGCGGACGATGGAGGAGCTCCGCGATCGCGCGAGCGAGCCGGTGCCGTGGGACGGCTCGTTCGACGCCGAAGACGGCTTTTTGTATCTCTGGCACGCGCCGTATCTGCTGCTGTTTTTCGACCGCGACGGCCATCGCTTTGTGCAGTTTTCCGATCTCACACTCAACGCCTACGCTGCCGCCGGAGCAGGCCGCGCGCCGACGGCCGCGGATCAACCGATGATCGACGCGGCGAAGGCGATGCTTGCAAAATTCTCCGATCTGCCGGTCGAACCGTTCGGAATCGAATCGGGCAGTCACAGCGGCTCGATGGTCTTTGCGTTCGAGCGTGCGGGGATTCCCTGTCTGCCGCTGCGCTACGACCATGGCGACGACATGGGCTATACCGAGGTCATGGGCGACGCGCAGTTTTCCGAAGGATTCGGACAGGAGCTGATCAGCGCAGGCTGGGAGGACGGACGGATCGGATCGCTGATCTGGGAAAACCCGCTGTACGTCACGGGCACGGAGAACGAAAACGTCACGCTCAAATCCTTCGACGAGATCCTGCAAATCTTTAGGAGCCACATCCGCTCCGCCTACTTCATGTGCTACGACGAGCGCACCGGCGAAGCGTCGCACGTCCGCATGACGGTCACCGGCGTCCGGCTCTCCTACGCACGCGTCAACAAAAAGGACAGCAGCGACTTCTACCTGCTGCCGGTCTGGGACTTTCTGGGCTATGTGGACCTTCTGAACTGGTCCGACGATCCCGCCGAAAACGACGCCGTAAACCGCGGCCGCCGCGCCGGACAGTGGTACAGCTCGTTCCTGACGGTCAACGCCGTCGACGGCAGCATCATCGACCGGAATAAAGGATACTGACGCTGCGCTTTCGGCGAAAGCAGGCTTTCGCCGAGTTTTCACCGCCTGCCTATCGCCTGGGGCGACCGGGCGGCAGACGGTGCAAGGTGTCAAATCCGCCGCGCATGTCGCCGGATTTGACGGATTGGTGCGGTAAGCGCTTGTCATCCTGAGGGCAAAGCCCGAAGGATCTCGGAACGGAAAGGCATCGACGCATATCGTGCCGCAGGCATATCGTGCGCCGCAAGGCGCATCTCGCGCAATAAAAAACACCGGAGAAGTGCTCTCCGGTGTTTGCTGTTTTTGTTATTCCACATCCAGCAGCGCTGCGGCGAAGTCGTTCGGATCGAAGCGACGGAGGTCGTCGATGCCCTCGCCGACACCGATGAAGCGCACGGGCACGTGCAGGGTATCGGAAATCTGCACCGTGACGCCGCCCTTGGCGGTGCCGTCGAGCTTCGTCAAAATGACGCCGGTGAGCTCGCAGACCTCGAGGAACGCTTCCGCCTGCGCGACGGCGTTCTGACCGGTCGTTGCGTCGAGTACCAGAAGCACCTCGCAGGGCGTATCCGGCAGTTCTCTTGCGATCACGCGGCGGATCTTGTTGAGTTCGTTCATCAAGTTCTTCTTGTTGTGCAGCCGTCCCGCCGTATCGACGAGCAGCAGATCGCACCCCTTGGCGCGATAGGACGCGATCGCATCGAACACGACCGCGGCGGGATCGGCGCCCTCCTGATGGCGCACCATCGGGACGCCTGCGCGGTTCGCCCACTCGCCCAGCTGCTCCGCAGCCGCCGCGCGGAAGGTGTCCGCCGCCGCGATCATCGGGCGTCTGCCCGCCTGCGCGTACTCGTTGGCGATCTTGCCGATCGTGGTGGTCTTGCCGACGCCGTTGACGCCGACGATGAGAATGACCGCGGGACCTTCGTCCGCCGCAAACGGCGCATCGACGCGCACGGCGTCCGCAATCAGCGCTTTCAGCGTCTGTTTGGCTTCGGGACGCTCCTTGAGCTTGTCCGCCCTGACCTGATCGCGCAGCGCGTCAAGCAAACGTTCCGACGTCTCCATGCCCATGTCCGCAAGGATCATGGCTTCTTCGAGCTCGTCATAGAAATCGTCGTTGATGCCTTCCTTGTTGAACAGCGTCGAAAACCAGTTGTTGGTCTTATGCAGACCTTCCTTCAGGCGGGAAAACCAGCCCTTCTTTTGTTCGTTCTTTTCCATTATGCCGTTTCTCCGAATCTCGCCGAGACGATACTTGAAATTCCCTTTTCCTCCATCGCGACGCCGTAGAGCGTATCGCAGACCTCCATGCTGCCCTTGCGGTGCGTGATGATGATGAACTGCGTTTCGTCCGAATACTCCTTGAGATAGTTCGCGAACTTCGTGACGTTCGCTTCGTCGAGCGACGTCTCGATCTCATCGAGCACGCAGAACGCCGGCGCCTTGAGCTTGAGCATGGCGAACAGCAGCGCAATCGCGGTCAGCGCACGCTCGCCGCCGCTGAGGAGCGACAGCAGCTGCAGTTTCTTTCCCGGCGGCTGCGCGATGATGTCGATATCGCAGTTCAGCACGTCGTTTTTGTCCGACAGCCGCAGTTCCGCGTGACCGCCGCCGAACAGCTGTTCGAACGTGTCCGCAAAGTTCAGCTGAATCTTCTGGAATTCGCGCACAAACGTCTGTTCCATCGTCTGCGTCAGCTGTCCGATCAGCGTGTACAGATCAGCTTTCGCCTTCTCAAGGTCCGCAAACTGCGCGGAGAGGCTCTCGTGCCGCTCGGACACCGTCTTGTAGTCCTCGATCGCCGAAACGTTGATGTCGCCGAGTCCGCGAATCTCCGTTTTGAGCGCGTTGACGCGCTGCTGTGTCGCGCCGACCGCAATCTCGCGACGCATCGGCTGCGCGTTCTCGTAGGTCAGTTCGTATTCCTCCCAGATGCGGTCCGCGCTTTGCTTGAGCTCCATCTCAAGGCGGCTCGTCTGCATCTCGTTCCTGTGCTTGCGCTCGTCGATGCTGCGCACCGTTTCCAGCAGTCCGTCGCGATCGCGCCGGAACTGGCTCAACAGCTCGTTGATGCGCGTGCGTTCGGCTTCGAGCTTCGATTGCTCCTCCTTGGCAAGCTTCAGTTCCGCCTGCTCGCCGGAGATGCTCCGCTCCATTTCGGACAAGCGCGCGTCCGCCGCCGCAACCGACTCGGACAGCGTCTGAAGCTCCGCGTCGAACGAACCGATCTTCTGCTCGGTCAGCGCAAGCTCGCGCGAAAGCCGCTGCCGTTCCTGCGCACGCGCGTCCGCTTCCTTTTCGAGCGCCATCGCGCGGATGCGCTGTTCGGTCAGCGCCGCGCTCATTTCTTCGCGCTTCTGCTTGTCCTCCGCAATCGCAAGCTGCTCCTTGCGGATGTCTTCGGTGCTCAGAAGATTCTGCTTTTTGATATCGTCCTCGACCGTTGCCGCGCTCCGGCGCCGCTTCTCGATGTCCTGCAGACTCTCGTTGAGATCGCCGCGCTCGTCGCAAAGCTCCTGCACGGCTTCTTCGGCGTCCCTGCGGTCGCGCTCGATGATCTCGCGCTGTTCCTTAAGATGCACAAGCTCAAGCTCGTCGCCGTGCGCCGCCGCCGTAAACGCGTCGATCTGCGTATCCTTTAAAAGGATCTGCTTCTTCTGCGCTTCGATCTCCTGCTGTTTCTTTTCAACCGCCTGTTCGGCTTTCTTCAGCTGCTTTTTGATCTCCTCGACCTCGCGTTCGCGCCCGAGCAGCGAGAAGCCGCCCTTCTTGAGGCTGCCGCCCGTCATCGTGCCGCCGGTGGAGAGGAAGTCGCCCAGAAGCGTCGCGATGTGGAACGCGCTTTTGGACTTCTTGCGAAGCCGGATCGCGCTGTCAAGGTCCTCGACGATCACGGTGCGGCCGAGCAGATATTCCGCAACGATGCCGCAGCGCTTGTCGCACTGCACCAGTTCGCTGCCCAGTCCCACGACGCCCGGTTCCTTCAGAAGCGCGCGTTCCTTGTCGGTCAGCGGATTCGGATTCAGCAGCGTCAGCGGCAGCAGCGTGACTCTGCCGAGGTCCTTGCCGCGGACGTATTCGATGACCGTTTTGGCGTCCTCAGCGGTCGTTGTGACGATGTTTTGCAGGGATCCGCCCAATGACATGCCGATCGCCGTTTCGACCTTTTTCGGCACCGTCAGAAGCTCTGCGACCGGCCCGATGATGCAGGATTTCAGCTGCGCGTCGGTCTCCGCCGCGGAGAGCAGCATACGAACGCTGTTCTGATAGCCTTCGTGCGAACGGATCATTTCGCGCAGTACGTGCTCGCGCGAGGACAGCGCGCCGACGTTCTGTTCCGAAACCTTGAGTTCCGCCTGCAGCGCCAGATAATCCGATTCCATTTCGATGCGTTCGCGCTGCGCGGTCTTTCTGTCGGCGATGTGCTCGTTCATCGTCGCCGCCTGCTTCTGCTCGGCTTTGCGCGCCGATTCGAGTTCGCGGTTGAGCGCATCGACCTTCTCCTTTGCCGCAGCTTCCTCGCCGTCAAGCGCGGTCAGCCGGTCGCGCAGCGCCGCCGCCATCGTATCGAGACGGCTCAGGTCGCCCTTCGCGTCGGCAAGGCGGTTCATCGCTTCCATGACCGCCGCCTTCTGCGCCTCCACCGCCGCTTCGCGCGCGGCGATCGCGGCGTCCGTATCTTCCAGCGCCTTGCTCTGTTCGGCAATCTGCTGGCACAGCTGTTCGCGTTCCCGCTCGCCGCTTTCGTCCGTCGTATTCGCCGCAAGCGCCGCTCTGATCGCATCCGCGCTTTCCTTTGCGGTCTCGCGCTCGGTCGAAACGCGCACGATTTCCTTCTTTGCGTGGTCGCGCCGCTCGATCAGCAGATTGCTTTCGCCGACGTGCGATTCCACGCCGGAGAGCATTTCGATGACCTTGTTCTGCTGCGCCGAGGCGCGCTCGTCGATCTCGCGCACCTGCGATTCGAGCTGCAGGGAATCCTGCGCAAGCGTCTTGTCGCGCGCTTCGTTGAGCGCCAGTTCCTCCGAAAGCGCCGCAATCTGCTCGGCAAGCGTCTTCATGCGCTCCTTTGCGCGGTCGCTCTGATACAGGAACAGATTGACCTCGAGGTCCTTGAGTTCCTCGCGCAGCTTCAGAAACTGTCTTGCCGTCGCGCTCTGCTCCTCCAGAGGTCCCAGCCGTTCGCCGAGCTCCTTCAGCGTATCCGCAATGCGCTCCATGTTGCGTTCGGTGCTTTCGAGCTTGCGCTCCGCTTCCTCCTTGCGCACGCGATAGCGCATGACGCCCGCCGCTTCCTCCAGCGCGGTTCTGCGGTCGTTCGATTTGTTGGATAGTATCTCGTCGACGCGTCCCTGGCTGATGATTGAGTAGCCGTCCTTGCCGATACCGGTGTCGCGGAACAGCTCGGAGATGTCCTTCAGACGCACGTTGCGCCCGTTCAGGCAGTATTCGCTTTCGCCCGAACGGAACATGCGCCGCGTGACCGCGACCTCCTCGTAGTCGATCGGGAGCAGATGGTCGGCGTTGTCGAAGGTGAGCGTGACTTCGCACATCGACTGCGGCTTGCGCTTCTCGGTGCCGTTGAAGATCACGTCCTCCATCTTGGAGCCTCTGAGCGCCCTTGCGCTCTGTTCGCCGAGCACCCAGCGCACCGCGTCGGAGATATTGCTCTTGCCGCTGCCGTTCGGTCCGATGACTGCGGTGATGCCGCTGCCGAACTGCAGCTCCGTCTTTTTCGCGAAGGATTTGAATCCGGAAATATCGAGTCTTGTCAGTCTCATTTTGCTTCCAACCTCTCTAAAGCGACGCGCGCCGCTTCCTGCCCCGCGCTCTGCTTGGAATTGCCCGTGCCTTCGCCGAGCACCTCGCCGTCGAGCACCGCCTGCATCGTAAAGACCTTTTTATGGTCCGGCCCTTCCTCGTGCGCAAGCGCATAGGTCACCTGCCGACCGTGCGTTTTCGCATGGATCAGCTCCTGCAGGCGCGTCTTGTAATCCTTTTCAAATGCGGTTTCGCCGAAATGCAGAAGCGGCAGGACGAACCGGTGAATGAAGGTCCGCGCCGGTTCCAGCCCGCCGTCCAGAAAGATTGCGCAAATCACCGCTTCGAACGCATCGGACAGGATCGACGGCTTATGCCGTCCGCCGGACGCGTCCTCGCCCTTGCCGAGCAGCAGAAATTCGCCGAGCCCGATCTGCTTCGCCGCTTCAAAGAGCGCCGATTCGCAGACGACCGAAGCGCGGTTGCGCGTCATCTGTCCTTCTTTCATGTGCGGGAAGCGGAAAAAGAGTTCCTCGGAAACGCACAGTTCCAGCACCGCGTCGCCCAAAAACTCCATACGCTCGTTGTCCTTGCCCTCGCCGGTTGCATACGACGAGTGCGTCAGCGCGCGCCGCAGGCGGTCCGGCTCGGAAAACCGGTAGCCGATGCGCGTTTCCAGTTCGGAAAGATGTTCCCTTGTCAGCATGTCGTTCCTTTCCGATACCGTTTCCGAACCGATCCCGCGATCGTTTCGGAAGCGGCACCACATATGCCGTTTCGATCCAAAAAACCCGCACCGTTTCTGTGCGGGTTCGACGTTCCGGATTTCGTGCTCAGTCCTTCTTCAGATAGCGAAGAATGTCGCCGACGGTCTGCACCTTGGGCAGCTCCTCATCGGGGATCTCGGTGTCGAATTCCTGCTCCATGTCCATCACGAGCTCCACGATGTCGAGAGAATCCGCATGCAGATCCTCCACGAGATTGCTCTCCATGGTGATGGATTTGGGATCGATATCCAACTGCTTTGCGATGATTTCGCAGATTTTTTCAAATTCCATATGTTCTCCCTTCCGTCCGGTTCGGACGATTGATTCCACAAGATATTGTACCGAATCTTCTGAATTTTGTCAATCCTCAATGTTCAGCGTCGCCGCAAAAGCGCCGATCTTTTCGGTCACGCCGCCTCGCACGAGCCGTACCGCCTGCAGCATGGCGTTCTTGATCGACTTCGCGTCCGAGCTGCCGTGTCCCTTGATCACGCCGCCGTTGACGCCGAGCAGCGGCGCGCCGCCGTATTCGGTGTAATCGAGCTTCTTCTTGAGCGAAGCGAACGCCGGCTTGCCGATCAGCCCCGCCATCTTGCCGCGCGTCGATTCCAGCAGCGTCTGCTTGAGCATGGCGGAAATGCCCTTCGCCACGCCCTCGGTCGTTTTCAGCACCACATTGCCGTCAAACCCGTCGCACACCAGCACGTCGACCGTGCCCATCATCAGCTCGCGCGCTTCCACATTGCCGATGAAGTTGACGCCCTCCATCGCCTTGAGCCGCTGATGCGTCTCCTTGGTGAGCGCGTTGCCCTTCTCCTCCTCCGTGCCGTTGTTCAGAAGTCCCACGCGCGGGTTTTTGACGCCCTCGACCGCTTCGAGGTACGCCGCGCCCATCAGCGCGAACTGCACAAGGTACCCGGGCTTGCAGTCCGTGTTCGCGCCGCAGTCGATGATCTCCGTGCAGCCGCCCGTGATCGTCGGGATCATGGTCGCAAGCGCCGGACGCTTGATGCCCTTCAGGCGGCGGATGATCAGCGTCGCGCCGGTCAGGACCGCGCCGGTCGAACCCGCGGACACGATGCAGTCCGCTTCGCGATCGCGCACCGATTCGATCGCCTTGACGAGGCTCGAATCCTTCTTCTTGCGGATCGCCTCGGTCGGATGCTCGCCCATGCCGATCGTCTCCGTCGTATAGACCGTCTCGAACCGCGCCGCCTCGTCGGGATGCGCCGCGATAAACGCGTCCAGAATCCTCTGCTCGCCGAACAGCCTGAGCGTCACGCCCTCCGCCTCCGGCTCCTTCAAAAACGCCAGACAGCCGTCCAGCACCGCCTGCGGTGCATTGTCGCCGCCCATGACATCCATCGCCAGTTTCATAGCTACCCCTCGCTCCGATTTCAAATTCGATTGATTATACCGCAAACCGGCGCTCTTTGCAAGAGAAAACGGAAACGTGCATTTACTGTCCCCGTTCGGTAACGCCGTCCCGCATCATCAGGATCTCGTCCGCCTCCGCGGCGATCTCGAGGTCGTGCGTCACAATGATCACACAGCGCCCCTCCTCATGCGCAAGCCGCACAAGGATCGAGACGACCTGCTCTCCGTTCGTGATGTCGAGGTTTCCGGTCGGCTCGTCGGCAAGGACCAGCTCGGCGTTCGATGCAAGCGCGCGTGCAATGGCGACGCGCTGCTGTTCACCGCCGGAAAGCATACCCGGCAGTCTGCCGTACCGATCCTCCCCGATCCCGACCGAAACGAGGCACTGCGCAGCCTGCTCCTCCGCCCGCTTTTTCGGGATGCCCCGCAAATACAGCGGATAGGCGACATTTTCAAGCGCACTGAGGTGCGCAAACAGATTGAAATTCTGATAAATGACCGAAACGTGTTCGAAGCGGTAGCGGTCCCGATCCATGTCCGCGGTGCTTTTGCCCCGAAAGCGGATCTCTCCGGATTCCGGAACATCCAGTCCCGCCAGCAGGGACAGCAGCGTCGTCTTTCCGCTGCCGGAGGAACCGACGACGGCATACAGCTTTGCCGGTTCGAATACGGCGCTGACGCCGCGCAGCGCTTCCACCGCCTGCGCTTTGGTATGATAGGTATAGCGAACATCTTGAAGCTCCAGCATACTCATTCCTCCTCCTTCATCAATCGAATCGGTTCCACGCCCGTCAGAAGCCATGCGCAGGCAATGCCGCCGCACAGATACAGAAGCATTTGCAGAAAACCGTCCGCAAGACCGGTTCCGTCCCGCAAAACCGCAACGCCGATCAGCGCGCCGACCGCGATCCCGGGCAACATCGGCAGCAGCTGTTCCGTCGCCGCAGAAAACGTCACGGCAAGCCGCTTGCATCCGAGGCAGCGCATGACGGCAAATTCCCTCTGCCGCTTCCGGTTCATCAGCAAGCCGGTCAAAAGCCCGAGCGCGCCGCTGAGCAGCAACAGCAGGATACGCAGCCGACCGAGCAGAACGATGTGCGAACGGATCTCTTCCGCAGCCGCCGTATACTCGGCGTCCTGTATCAAAAGCCCCGCTTTGCCCGGATCGCTCGCACTCGTCAGCGACGGGACCGTGAACCACTCGAACAAAGCCTCCTTTGCTTCGTCGAGACGGCGCGTGTCCGAAAGTGTGAAGCTGCAGCGATCCAGCAGGAACGATTCGCTGCCTTCCGCGTACAGTT
>JAEEGJ010027970.1_pt1 | contig 11261 bp, 11 predicted proteins | sample 8958761 | NCBI WGS metagenome assembly JAEEGJ01 (sample SAMN16246546, study PRJNA631951) | gut metagenome | biome: gut microbiome; feature: rumen; material: RS-attached | host: Bos | place: Iran: Karaj | collected 2018-10
TCCTTAGCTGAAAGCTTGCAGAGCTGCAAGTAGTGCTTCCAGGCATCCTGGTAGTCCTTGTCCATCCAAACCTTGAACTGCATAGCTACAACGCTGGCAAGTACATAATCAATATAGTAGAAAGGATTCCAGAAGATGTGGCCCTGTCTCTGCCAGTATCCGCCCTCTCCGAAGAACTCATCGCCATCAAAGTCAAGCCATGGTCTGTAGGTCTTCTCAAGGTCCTTCCAAACCTGCTTCCTCTCTGCGGGAGTCATCTCGGGCTTGTCATATACAATGTGCTGGAACTCATCAACCATACATCCGTAAGGGATGAAAGTTACAGAATCCTGAAGATGCATTGTGAAATAGTCATCTGCTCTGTCACCAAAGAACTTGTCCATCCATCCGTAGGTGAAGTATTCCATGGACATGGAGTGGATCTCTGCTGTCTCCATGGTGATGTCATTGTGCTCAACTATCTCATCATTTCTTGTAACATAACCCTGGAATGCATGTCCGCACTCATGGGTGATAACATCCACATCTCCGCTGGTTCCGTTGAAGTTAGCAAAGATGATGGGTGACTTGTACTTGGGAAGGAAATCCATGTATCCGCCGGCCTTCTTGGTCTTGCGTCCAAGGACATCGAAGAGCTCGTTCTCAATCATGAAATCAAAGAACTCTGCTGTCTCAGGAGAAAGCTCTTTGTACATCTCCTGTCCGGCCTTCATGATCTCTTCCGGAGTTCCTGTAGGCTTAGGATTGCCGTTCTTGAAGAACATATCATTGTCGTAGTACTTAAGCTCGTCTACGCCGATCTGTTTCTTCCTCTGCTCCTGGATCTTGCATACAAAGGGAACAAAAGACTCTTTGATCTGCTTACGGAAGTTCTCAACCTCAGCTCTTCTGTAAGAGTTTCTGTTCATTCTGTTGTAGCCGAGTTCTACGTAATTATCATAGCCCAGCTCTTTAGCCTGCTGTGTTCTGTTCTTGACCAGCTTGTCATAGATGTCATCGATCTCGTCGGTCACTGACATAAAGTAATCGGAAAGAGCCTTCCATGCGCGCTTTCTGGTATCTCTGTCCTCACTGGTAAGGTACTTGCGAAGAAGTGAAATATTGCACTCCTCACCGTCGAACATGATCTTGGCAGATGCTATCAGCTTGTCATACTTACTGATAAGAGCATTCTCTTCCTGCATAAGAGGAAGGATCTTGTCATCGATTGACTTGTTGGCAAGCTCTATGTTCTTAAATGCTACCTTGCTGATCTTCTCCTCAAGGTAAGGTCTGTAAGGTGACTCAAAGAGTACCTTATTATAATCGTTTGCATACTTTGAGATCATAGGTGTGATCTCATCAATATAGTCGTTCTCTTTAGAATAGAACTCCTCTGTTGTATCTATGTTGTGTCTGAAAACTCCAAGCTTGATGTTTGTCCAGACATCAGCCATGAACTCATAATATTTTTTATGAAGCTCAAACTGCTCTTCACCGCTTTTTGCATTTTTGCTGTCTGCGATGAGCTGTTCAAAGAACTTTTTTACCTCGTCCATATCAACTCTGTTGTATGGCATTTCTGAGCACTTCATATAGTAAACTCTCTTTCAAATTATTAAATTTCTATAAAAATCACCAAACCATTATACTGTATACGGGCACATTTAGCAAGGAAACTCTGTATAACTGCACCACGTTAAAGTCCAGTATCAGCCTTGCTTTCCGGAAGACTGACGAATCATGTCTTCGACAACGATGTCATAAATCTCTCCAACAGTATTGCAATACTCCAAAACCTTCCAGGGCTCATTGGTATGGAAATGAATCTTAACAAGGTCCTCATCACCTGCAGCAATAAGGCTGTTCCCCTCAAAATTCTCGGTGATGTAATCTGCTATCTCATCCTCATCGAGGTCTTTGTCTCTTCTGTCAATAAGAAGCTGTGTGTCATAACGATATGCAAACTGATCGTCCTCTGCGTCAATTGAATTGATTCCCATTACTTAATCCTCCTTATTTGAAATATAAAAAAGCCAAGAATACTATTATATCAGATTTTAACTTTTAGTCTACGCAAATATGTCTTTTGCTCATCTGTGATGCGATAACTCTCCACAGACTTTTGTATTGCCTTGTTGTGAGTCCAGGGAGAAAGCCTCTTTTCCTCAATAAAAGGAAGTATGCTCTCGTACTGTTTGGCAAGGGCTGTGGCGAAGTACCAGGCAATCATCATATTGATGTAATACTCATCGGAGCGGATTTCTGCAACCATCTCGGGATATGAAAGATCAAAGTCCTCATCAAGGAAGTGCTGCATAAGCATTCCGATTCCAAACCTGACGGTATAAGTGTGATCAGACTGTAGCCACTTCTTTATATGGGAAAAGAGCTCTTCCTTATTTTTCTTAAATACCTTAGGCGACATCTGGTCGGAAGTTGCCCAGTTGTCCACAAAGGGAAGAAACTCTTCCAAGGCCTTCATGCACTCATCAAAATCTTTGATCTCAGATATGGCAAAGGCATGGAGCTGATTCTCATCAAAGTATTTATGCGGAAGATCCTTAAAGAACTCATCCAGATCTCCTGCCTTATACAGCTCTTTTGCCAGCTTTCTCAGCGCAGGGGTTCTGATACCGATAAACTCCTTCTGCTCCACTGTCGGTATGAGTCCCTGCTGAAAATCCCTGTATTTCTCATCCTGAAGCTCAAACAGCTTCTCTCTGATGCCCTCAACAGTCATATTTTCTGCCTCCTTACTCCTATGTTATCCATTCTACCAAAGAAATTGCCCATTGTTACCATTTCGTAGTAATATTTATGAAGTATATTGGGGGAATGCGAGGGAAAAAATGGAAACACTCACAGGTAACACTTTTTATTTTGATTTCGAAGTTTCACTGATGGAATGGCTGCAAAGCGTACTGGGGCCCACAGGAGCCGGCATTGTTTCTGCATTTTCAGCCCTTGGCGAGGAGTTCTTTCTTATACTTCTTTTAGCCTTTACCTATTGGTGCTATGACAAGAAATTCGGCGAGCACATAGGTTCTATCATGATTCTCGGAACCATAATAAATCCGCTTATTAAAAATATATTCTGGAGAAGACGCCCCTACTTTGACCACGAATCAATAACGTGTTACAGGCCTCTTGATAAAGAGCATGATCTATATGATATCGCAGCACAGGGCCTGTCTTTCCCAAGCGGTCATTCAACCAATTCAGCAATAGCATTCGGCACTATTGCTCTGAAAGCCCGGAAAAGATGGGTTTCCATAATCTGTGGTATCATCATTTTCCTGGTAGGCTTTTCAAGAGTGGTAGTAGGCGTCCACTATCCCACCGACGTTCTTCTTGGATGGTTGTCCGGTTTCTTTTGTATCTGGCTCATCACCTTCTTAAGAAACAAGGTCCCCGAGGAAAAGACCTGGCTCATTTACCTTGGGATATTCCTGGTATCATGTCTTGGACTTTTCTACTGCAAGACAACAGACTATTTCACCTGCCTCGGACTGGTGGGAGGAATCTACGGTGCCTTTGAGTTTGAAAAGAGATTTGTTCACTTCAAAAATACAAAAAATCCTCTTATCTGTATTCTGAGGATTTTCTGTGGTGTTGCTATTTATCTGATTTTAAATGAAGTCCTTAAACTTCCTTTCCACAAGGAGTTCCTTGAATCAGGAACTCTGCTTGCGGGTGTTGTAAGGAGTGTAAGATATTTGATCGTATCCTTTGTCACAGTAGGTGTCTATCCCTTTTCTTTCAGACTTTTAGACAAGTGAACTTATTATGCAAATATCATTCCAAATATCGGTGAGAGCACGATCATCACCATTGAAAAGGCAAAAGAGTTTACTGACATCAGCGTTGCTCTCTGGTCTGACGGGATCATTGTGTTCAGCAGTATGTCCGTCCTTACCTGGACGAAATTATCAGAGAAGGCTCCGATAAAACCACCTATTATCATAAAATAAATATTCCCCGTAAACACAGAAGCAAAGGCTAACATAACGCCGATTGTCGCAATAATCCCAATCCGTCTGTATCTCTTTTCCGGAAAATACTCCGTCGCTTTAGCTCCTATTGCTGCTCCCATTCCCATGATAAACAGTACAGGTCCGAGCCAGAAATTACTGAGCCCCATCAGTGGGAGTTTGGCCTGTAAAAAGAAAAGTATCAGTATGTCCACTGCACCTATCAGGGAGTTGAACAGAATTATGAGTCTGGCCTTTCTGTTATTTCCAATGAAAGATGCACTTTCCGAGATCACCTTTTTAAATCTGTCAGAGGTTTTGCTGACGTTTTGCAGATCTGTCTTTACATCGACCAGCGAAAGAGCTATGAGTACCGAGATAGCACCTACTACTGCATCTATCATGTTAGCTCTTTTATATCCCAGGAAAAGAGCTAGCCCTGCAAGGAGCGTTCCTACAGAGCCAAATATCTGATAGATCATAAGGTCTGTTGATGCAAACTTATCATACTCATTCTCTATTCCGGCTTCTTTGAGACTGTCATAGGCAAGAGCCTCTCTGGTTCCCGATGCAAGGTTATAACTGAGTGCATTTACAGCGATCGCCAAAGCCACCGTAAAGAAATCTTTCGATACTATCATCAGAAGAGATGAGATTATCACCATTACACGTCCGGCCACCATGGTCATTCTGCGGCCAAAGACATCTGAGATAACTCCGGAAGGGATCTCAAACGTAAGGCTTGTTATGTGAAAGATGCTCTCCAAAAGGCCTATCTCTACAGTGCTAAAGCCTCTTTGAGCAAGAAGCGCCACCCAGGCTGCTCCTGCTATGGCAAGGCCTGCTACGGCGTCTATTCCAAGTAATTTATTTATCTGTTTTTTAGCTGTTTTCTTATCCATAAAAAAATCTCCTTAGTCTTTTGTTCGTTAAAAAAGAATAAGGAGATAATGTCTCTTAATTTTTTCCGACTGTTGATATTTATGTCGGTTATTACCTAAAAAAGAGCGCACTATCCCCGTAAACAGCTAAAACGTTACCTTTCATCAGATGAAGGTTTACTGTCTTCCAGGTCATCTATGTGCTCTCCTTTCGTAGTTTTTCTATTAGTCAGAATACCACTGATTCTGCATGTTGTCTATCTTCCGATAGCTCTTTTAAAGGAACATCAGACTGACACCAATCAGGATCTGTCCCGCATAGTACAGGACAATGTTAGAAATCCTAAAGCTCTCACGGAACTTCTTTCCAAAGGTGTTGATGATAAGAACTATATCGCTGATCAGGAACAAAAAGGCTCCCAGTGCGAATATCGCAGTAAACGCTGACGGCTTGGCAATCAGGTTTCCTACTGCAACTGCGTTCATAAGCATGATGGCTCCGATGTAGATCACACCAAAAATCTTAAACGGCAGTTTTGCGGAGATGATCTGGAAAAGCCACAGGATAAGAAGTCCTGCCAGAGCAAGTCCTATTGCAATGCATATCTTCCAGTTTGTGGACATCTCAAGGATTGCGATAAGGTATACAATGTGTCCTGCCAGGAAAACGAGGATGCCAATAAGAAATGCCAGCTGCCCTCTCTTCTTTAAGATGAATCTTAAGTTTAGCAATATGTCAGCTATAAATCCCAGAATAAGACCATAGATAAGCAGTGTTGCCACATTGCCGCCGGGGTTGTTCAATAATCCAATCAGCACAAAACAAAGAGACGCAAATCCCTTCCAGACATCAGCCGATACATATTTTTTATGTACTTCGTCTCTTAAAAGTAGCGTAGCAAAAACGGCACATAAAACAGTTAAGATTATGACCTGCAGCATAGTTTTCTCCTTTACTTTTGTGAAGCTGTTGGATATTTACCGGGATCATTTTCATCAGCCTGGATTCTCTGGATATGTTCCCAAGCCTCTGCATCAATCTCTTTTCCCGCAAAATACCTGTTACGATCTTCTTCCGTGATCTTTCTGATCACACGAGCGGGATTTCCTGCTGCCACGCACCACTCCGGAATATCTTTTGTAACCACAGATCCGGCGCCGATCACAGAGTTAGCGCCAATGGTCACTCCCGGGCAGATAACAACGTTTCCGCCAACCCAGACATTGTCGCCGATGGTGACATCAATCCCGTACTCATACATGGTATTTCTGGTGGCGGGATGAACCGGATGACCGGCTGTATAAATGGCTACATTAGGTGCCATCTGAACATTATCGCCGATGCGGATCATTCCTACATCCAGCATGGTGCAGTTATAGTTTGCAAAAAAGTTCTTGCCGATCTCTATGTGCGTTCCGTAATCACAGTAAAACGGCGGATTTACCAAAGAGTTCTCTCCGATCTTTCCAAACAGTTCAGTGATGATCTTTCTTATGGAATCAAAATCGGATCTGTCCATTGTGTTAAGCTTCTGCGTGATACGACGGGCAATCTTCTGCTCCTCGAACACCGAGTCGTCGGAGATGTAAACAAGTCCCTGATCTCGTCTCTCTATGTTGCTCAAACTCATGTTCAAAATCCCCCAAAGTTAATATACATAATTATACCATGATGATTGTCGCGCCTACAGCAGTGGTGCGATAAATTTAAGCAGTGATCCTATAACCTTGTAGGCTATTTTTTCATGAGCAATAGTCTGTCTTGTTACCTCGCGGCACTTCGATAGTGTGTCATTATAGTCGGCTTCAATATCTGCAATACAAGGCACCTTATAGAGATATGTTGCGCACTCAAAGTGATGATAAAGGCTCCTGTAGTCAAGATTTATGGTTCCGACAACAGCTCTTTTGCCATCACTGACACATACCTTGGCGTGAACAAAGCCCGGTGTATACTCATATATCTTAACGCCTGAATCTGTGAGTTCGCTGTAGTGAGATTTTGCTAGAGCGTAGGCGAATTTCTTGTCCGGGATTCCGGGAAGAATGAGCCTTACATCCACGCCTCTCTCAGCCGCGTACTTGAGCGCTGTCAGAAGCTCGCCATCCAGAATAAGGTAGGGCGTCATGAAATAAACATAGTCCGTCGCCCTGTTTAGGATGTCCATGTAGACAGTCTCTCCCACTTTGTCCTCATCCAGTGGGCAGTCACCATAAGGAACAACAAAGCCCTCAGTCTCAGGGTAGCCTGTGGGTTCAAGGAACTTGGGATCAAATGAAGGCTCAGGCTCCGTGAGATTCCACATTTGCAAGAACATAAGAGTAAAGCTTCTGACTGCCTCTCCCTTAAGCATAACTGCAGTGTCTTTCCAGTGCCCAAACATCTTTTTGTGGTTTATGTACTCATCCGCCAGGTTAACACCGCCGTTGAAGGCAACCTTGCCGTCAATGACGAGAATTTTCCTGTGATCTCTGTTGTTGTAATGAGATGATAAAAACGGTGCGATTGGTGCAAACATCTTGGCTTTAATCCCGAGGGTCTTAAGGCGCTTTGGATAGTCGTGGGGAAGAAGGGTTATCTCACACATTCCGTCATACATGACCCTGACGTCTACTCCCTCCGCCGCTTTTCTTGCAAGGACTTCAAGGATCTTTCCCCACATGTAGCCTTCTTCTATAATGAAGTATTCGAGGAATATAAACTTCTCCGCCTTTTCAAGTTCTTCCAAAAGGGCTTTGAATTTGTCTTCACCAAGCGGGAAATAAGTAACTTCAGTATTTGTAAAGATTGGGAAATCGCCGCTTCTGTTCAGATACTTAACCAGGTCATCTGTACCGTAAGGATCACCCTTTAGTTTTTCTATAACTTCGCTGTTCTGAGGGACTGCGCCTACAGATAGCTTTATCATCTCCTCAACTCTCTTGCGCGTTTTTCGATGGCCGATATTGGATGTGGTAAAAGCTAAAAGTGCAACGCCAAAAAGGGGCACCAATGCAATAACCGCCAGCCATGTAAGCTTAGCGGAAGCATCCATTCGATTATTGAACAGATATATGACCATTGCATATGCAAATATGATTTCAAGTACAGTGTAATAAGGAATGAACTTTTCAAGCCATCCAAAGAGTGTAAAGTATAAAAAGACCTGCACCACAAGAAACAGTAAGATGAGTATAAAACGGCTGAAAAATATCCGTAAGATACCGAGCTTGCTGTGTTTGCTCAGCCTTATTCCTGCCTCTGAATCCATCATTTAAGCCTCCTTAAAGCAAGTCGGGATCTCTTTTACACCTCTGCTCATACAAAGCGCCGATGAAGCACCTGTGTATGAAAGGGGATTACCTTCTACATCTGTCACACTGCATCCGGCTTCCTGCGCAATGAGCGCTGCTGCAGCATAGTCCCAGATCTGAATCTTAAGTTCGAAATACAGTCCGCATCTTCCGATGGCGACGCAGCACATATCCCATGCTGCAGTTCCGGACCTCCTTAGGTCTACGCACAGCGGAAGGAGTTTCTTTGCTATGTCAAAAGACTTATCTCTTAGCTCCTCATAATATGGCGCAGTGCCAAAGCATGATAGCTGCTCGGACAAAGGTGCTTCAGAAGACATTATTCTCTCGCCGTTCATATATGCCCCTTCTCCTGCAATGGCTGAGAACATCATGTCATCGTAGGGGTTGTAGACTACAGCCATGTAGGGCTTTCCGTCTTTCAGAAGGCCGATGGATACTACTGAAGGCCTGTATTCATAAATGAAATTGGAAGTGCCGTCTATCGGATCGATAACAAAGCAGTATCCACTTGCCATCTTGGCTGAGAATACGTCCTGCCCGTCCTCTTCTCCGAGAAATTTTGCTTCAGGAAGAAGCTCTTTTAACTTATCTACAAGAAACCTCTGGACCTTCTCATCCGTCTCGGTCACGAAGTTTGCATGTCCCGATTTCTCCATGATCTTGGGCCGTTTGGCTGTGAGTAAGATGTCTCCTGCCTCCCGCGCTACCTGCTTTATATCTTCTATTGTCATTTTGTGGTGGTTCCTTTCCTGTCAGTCTGTGTATTCCTTCAGTACGTCCAGTCCCAGCAGCAGAGCCTTTTCATGAGAACCTGTTCCAAAATCCCTTACGTCATATTCATGAACATTTGCAAGAGAATCAGCTGTAAAGAGGAACTGGCCAAAGCTTGCTCCGCGCTTTCTGCATACTGCGGCAAGTGAAGCACACTCCATCTCAACTACAGAGCATCCTTCCTCTAAACGATATTTTACCATGTCTTTTGTCTCTCTGAAAAATGCATCCGTAGTCCAGGTTGTACAGGTCACAAATGGAAGGTCATGTTTATTAAAGCACCTCTCAATGGCTGCCACAGGCTCTTTATCCAGCTCGATATATCTCGAAGCCGGGAGATAGTGATAGGATGTGCCTTCAGCCCTGAGTGCTTTTGTCGGAACAATAAAGACATTCTCCGGAAGATCTGCAAGAACTCCGCATGAGCCTACGGCAATTATCTTCTCGCACCCGCAGCTTATGAGGCAGTCAATGAGGGAAGCTGCTCCAGGAGCTCCTATCAGAGACTGTACAAGGCATATATCCTCACCCTCTTCATGAAGAACATATATCTCAACGGTATGTGAAACCGTGATGAATTTCTCAACAATTTCTGCATTATGTTCCTGAGCAAATTTTGAAACCACGTCTCCCAAAAATGTAAACAGGCACTTCTTCGGAAGCCGAAGATCCGGCCAGTCGTGGTTCGGAGTTATAACTTCTGCCGAATGATCATCGTATTCAAGTATTGGTATCTCATTCTTAATTATCATCTCGTTTCCTCCATCTGCTTATAAAAACAGAATCATGTTTATCTCATCAATGTATGTGCCGTCTTTGAGTTTGAATGCTCTAAGGAATTTGCCCGTCTCTTTAAATCCCATCTTCTTGTATAGGGCAAGGGCTCTTTCATTGTCTTCGTATACTCCGAGCTCAATCTGCTCAAAGCCCATCTCTCTTGCCTTTGCAATTGCTCTTTCCATCAGGATCATGCCAAGTCCGCACCCTGTGTACTCCTGAGTAAGTGCAATTGCCAAATCGCATCTGTGCTTTAGTTTGATATGGTTTCTGTTTCGGGAAATTGAGCAGTTGCCAACAGCCCTTTCGCCGTCAAACGCTGTGAACCATACGCGGTCATCTGCTTCAAGCACGAAGTTTAATATCTCTTTTTCTTTATCAGGTGTTGTCTGAATCTCCTCCGGATATCTTACAAGGAAGTAAGTTTCCTCTGCAGTCTTTATCATGTAGTCCAGCATTGCCTGTGCATCTTTTTCCTCGGGGGATCTTAGTGTTAGTTCTCTTCCGTCCTTTAATGTGATTGTCTCTTCTTCGATTCTCATAATTTCCCTCCTTTTGTATAAAAAAAGACCTTACCAAACATGTGCTTGATAAGGTCTAAATCATACATAATACTTTCTACACTGAAAGTTCTACCTCATCTCACATGGTAAACAAAACTCCTGATAAATATTCACGAGCATTGCCAAGACCATTCTGTTGACGAGACGTGTATTTGTCATATGGTGAACTTTCCTCCGAAATAATTAGTTGTTAGTATAAAGGGCGTATTATGAGTTGTCAATATAATTTTCTGTCTATAGGTTATTTTTACTGACAATTTATCACTTGCCACAATATACCTTTATTGCCTGATAGACAAACTCTGCAGTTCCGGCTCCGCCCATCTTGTCGATGTTGTCGGTGAACTCTCCGCCTCCTGCGTACATCTTGCCCAGGCTAAAGAGTATCTCATCGGTGCAGTGGTAGAAATGATCGGTGATATAGTCCTGAAGCTTCTTAACCTGAGCCTGTGCCTTATCGGATGCGTGATCTGAGTCCTTCATTACGCCGAACTCCTCAAATATCTTCATGAAATCTGCCATCATATCTGCCTTTTCAGAATCGGTGCGATTCTTATCCTTTTCTTCAAACTCTTTGAATTCGGGAGTCTTTCCCCACTGCTCTTTTGCTCTTTTTGCGTATTCATCAATTTTACTTATATCAAATGCCTTAAAATCCAAATTTCTCACTCCTCTCAGTTTTAGTCCTTTGCACATATCGATCAGGTTCTCGATGTGCTCCTTCTTAAGTTCAAGGAGCCCGATTTGCTGATCCAGTGCTTTCCTCTTGTCAAAATCAGATCTGGTCACAATTTCTTTTATGTCTTTTAGCGGAAACTCAAGCTCCCTGAACAGTAAAATCTGTTGCAGCTTCTCCAGGGCTGCATCGTCATACAGCCTGTATCCGGCCCCGGTATACTCCGCCGGCTTAAGAAGTCCTATTTTGTCGTAATACTGCAAGGTGCGTATACTCACTCCTGTCAGTTTACTTACTTCATTTACTGTCATCATGGCTTTCATCTCCTTCACGTGTAATTATA
>JAEEGJ010027978.1_pt1 | contig 11259 bp, 9 predicted proteins | sample 8958761 | NCBI WGS metagenome assembly JAEEGJ01 (sample SAMN16246546, study PRJNA631951) | gut metagenome | biome: gut microbiome; feature: rumen; material: RS-attached | host: Bos | place: Iran: Karaj | collected 2018-10
GTAGCACGCGAAGGGGACGAAATCAAGCCCGCAACCGCACCGGGGAAGCCCGGGGGACGGCGTTCCGGACGCAAAGACGCGGTCATACCTGCGCATGAAAAAAACGGAGGCGGGATGTTCAGTTTTGCTGTTCGGATTCCGGGTCCCGGACGTCCGGGTAACGGTACGGGACGCCGCGGAAGTTGCGGAACGTGTACACGCGGCCCTCGACCTTCTCCAGATAATCCGGCACGAGCGGGACTTTGCCGCCGCCGCACGGGAGGTCGATGGCGAAATGCGGCACGGCCATCCCGGAGGTCCAGCCGCGGAGACGTTTGATGATGTCGAGCCCGGTCGACAACGGCGTGCGGAAATGCTCCGTGCCGTAGATCAGGTCGGACTGGAAGAGATAATACGGCTTCACCCGGGCGGCGAGGAGTTTCCGCATCAGCGCCCGGATCACCTCGACGTCGTCGTTCACGCCCCGGAGCAGCACGGTCTGACTCCCGAGCGGGATCCCCGCGTCAGCTAGTTTGCGAAGCGCCTCGGCAGATTCCGGCGTAACCTCGTCCGGGTGGTTGAAATGCACGTTCACGTACAACGGGTGGTACTGTCTGAGCATGGATACGAGGCGACGGTTGATGCGCGAGGGCAGGACGCACGGCGCGCGGGTGCCGATGCGGATGATCTCGACGTGTTTGATTGCGCGAAGCCGGCTCAGGATGGACTCCAGGCGGTCCGTATCCAGCAGGAAGGGATCGCCGCCGGACACCAGCACGTCGCGGATGGCCGGGTTGGACGCGATGTAGTCGATCCCGAGGCTCAGACGGGATTCGTCCACGCACATCGGGGTGCGGAATTTGCGTTTGCGTGTGCAGAAACGGCAGTAGGACGCGCAGCAGTTCGAGACGAGCAGCAGGCAGTGATCCGGGTAACGGTGCACCACGCACGGAGCCGGGGTCAGGTCCTCTTCGCCCAGCGGATCGTCCATGAGGTCGCAGGACGGCGCGAGCTCGCGTTCGTCCGGCACGCATTGCAGGTAGATCGGGTCGCCTTTCGCCCGGATGAGCGAGAGATAGTGGCGCGTGATCCGGAACGGAAACACCTCGGCCACCCGCCGGACGACGTCGGCGTCCAGGCCGAACCGCGCCGCGAGTTCATCGGGATCGGTCAGGGCGTTGTTCAGGTCTTTCTGCCATTGTTCCATGGTGGTCGGGTTCCGGGTGGTTGTTCTGTTGAGCGCGAAACGTGCGTTTTCGCTTCGTTACGGCCATTTAATGTAGCATAGTTCAGCAGAAAATCAATCCGCCGGGCGCGTTTTTCCGCAAACGCGCCCTCGCCACGTCCCCCGCCATCGCCTTCCAGTCTCCCGCCCCGGCGACCGCAGCTTCCGCCTGTTTGTTTTATTTTTTTACGTTTCCGGGGTTGAAAAAAGTACAATATGGTGCTAAAGTAGAGAAACATTTTCAACCCGAAACAGCCCCCCGGCTGAAGCGGTCGCGCCCGGACCCCGGTCCCGTCGGCTACATCCGCTTCAAAAGGAATAGTTTGCGACATGAACGAAAAACTGAGCCTGACAGCCCCTCCGAAGAAGAGCTTTTCCTATACGCTGACGAACTCGATGATCCAGCCGAATCCCGGCCGGAAACAGCCGCCGCCCCTCATCGGTCCCGAGATCGGGCCCGACCCGCGGAACTCCATCGGAGCACGCGTCTCCATGTCCGAAATCCCCCTCTGCACCAGCGAATCCGGCATCCGCTACGACTTCGCGTTCGGCTACCGCGTGCTGTTCCCGGCGGGAAACAAGAAATACCTGCTCCGGGTATATGACCTGGACAGCGGCGTCCTGCTGGAGGAACACTTCCACAAGGGCGGCGAATTCATCGTCGGGCCCAACAAATACTACGTCCGCTACCGTCTGGAAGCGTACGTCGACAGCACCCTGGTCTTCGAACACGATTACAACTGCGAGGGACGCGAGGTCTGCATCATCATCCCGGACGGAGGCCTCGGCGACAACCTGGCGTGGCTGCCCTACATCGAGGAATTCCGCATCATGCGGAAAGCCAAGGTCACGGCCGTCATCGGCGAATGGATGATCCGCCTGAGCAAGCCGCAGTATCCGGGCCTCAAATTCATCCCGCTCGGGACCAAGCCAGCCCTCAGATTCGCCTACGCCATCTATTTCTGCGGCATTTTCGAAGCCGACCGCAGGCCATGGCGCCCCGTCGACCACCAGTTCCTCGGCATGCAGAAATCCGTGGCGCAGATCCTCGGGCTCCCCCTGCAGGACCTCCACTGCCGCATCCCGCTCGGATCGGAGCGCCCCGTACAGGAACCCTACGTCTGCATCTCCACGATGGCCACGAACCCCACGAAATACTGGAACTACCGTTCCTCCCCGGAACTGAAGGACCCCGACTGCTGGAACATCCTGATCCGCTGGCTCAAATCGTTCGGCTACCGCGTTTTCGTGCTCGACCGCGACAAGGAACTGTACTTCACGAAGAAACATTCCTACCATGTCCCCGAAGAGGCCGAAGACCTCACCGGACGCATCCCGATCGCCGAACGCATCCACTACCTCGAGCACGCCGATTTCTTCGTCGGGCTCCCGAGCGGGCTCAGCTGGCTCGCGTGGAACTGCAACATCCCCGTGGTCATGATCTCCGGCTTCACCATGCCGAACTGCGAATTCCCCACGCCCTACCGCGTGACCAATTTCCTGTTCTGCCACGGCTGCTGGAACGACACGAACTTCTTCTTCGACTCGAAAGCGCCCGTCTGGTGTCCCCGCCACCTCGGCACCCCGCGCGAGATCGAATGCACCAAGACCATCACGCCGAAAATGGTGCAGGAAACCATCATGCGGATCCCCGCTTTCCAGAAGCATGTCGCCGAACTCCGCGAGAAGGAAACATTGGACGAACTCCGCGCCCGCGCCCCGGAACCCGGCCTTGCCAGCACGCTTATGGCGCTCCCCGGAGCGCAAAAAAAAAAGCGCTGACGGCGCAGGCTCCGGCGGAGGCGGCAAAAAGGCGTGACGCCACGATCCTGCTTCCCGTCTACCGCGCCAACCCGGATTTTCTCCGGGCCACGCTCGACTCCGTGATCCGCGTCGCGGAAACGCAGGGCAATACCGAAGTCATCCTCTTCAACGACTGTTCGCCGGACGATTCCCAGAGGATCATCGACGAATATGCCTCCCGCTGCCCGGACATCGTCCGCAAGATGAAGCCCGAACACAACCTCGGCGTCGGAAACGCCCGCACCGAAATGTGCAAGGCCGCCCGCGGACGCTACATCCTTTCGTTCGACCAGGACGACATCATGCTCCCGTTCGACCTCGGCGGCGTGATCGCCATGATGGACGCGAATCCGCAGTACGGCGCCAGCTACTCCCGGAAATACCTCTTCGACGAAAACGGCCTCACCGGCGAGGTCCACGGCGCCAGCCTCTCCGAGTTCAACGCATTCTTCACCCCGAAGATCAACATCAACGCCATGGTCATCCGCGCCGAAGTCCTCGCCGCGCATGAATACTTCCGGCCCGTCCCGGACTGCGCCATCAACGACGACGTCTTCCTCATGTTCCGCCTCGGCGCCGACTGCAGCTACCATTACGACGAGGCGAACCCGCGCCTGCTCTACCGCGTCCACGGCAAACAGAATTCTCTCCGCTTCCACCACGAAGACCAGAAGCCGTTCCGCTGGATGTCCGAATACATGACCAAACAGCAGCCGGCGCTTTACAAACGAATCCTCGCGAACGACCCGCCGGCGCTCACGCCCGAAAACCGCAAATGGGTCCTCGGCCTGATGGGCGCGGCGATCTTCCTCAACCAGAAAGACTCCGAACTCTCCCTCGCCATCTCGGGAAAGGCACTTGAAATCGCGCCGGACGACTACGGCATCTGGGAACACAGGATCCTGCTCCTCAGCATGGCAAGACGACACAAGGAAGTCCTCGAGACCTTCGAGACCGCCGTGGAACGTTTCAAAGGCCAGTCGCCCGACAAGACGCTGGCGTTCATCAACGCCCTGGGAAAACACTACCGTTCCCTCGGACGGATGATCCCGCAGAAGACCATGGACCTCTATCGCAAGCTGGACAAGTTGAACTCGGCGCCGCCGAAGATCGTGCTGGATCACCTGCCGAAGAAACAGTAACGGCGGACGGATCGGACCGACTGCATATCCGCAAGCAACACCGGATTACCCCTCTCAGGAACAGGATTTCATAAAAAACCAAGGAAAAAACAAAGCGTCAGCTTGATTTTATTAAAACCCGGTGTATATTTTATTAAAACCAAGTTTATATTTTATTTAACCCCACAAAAAAGCATCCCATGGAAAAACCTATCGACAGATCAAAACTGGATCATGCGCTTCGGCTGCTGAACGAGCAGCTTGTCCTAATGGATTCTCCGCGAACCGAAATCGTTGTCTGCGGAGGATCCGCGCTAATCGCGATGTCCCTTGTCGCGAGGACGACTCAGGATGTGGATATTGTGGCCATGATGCGGGATGGGACACTGCTCGATTCGGAGCCTCTGCCGGATTATCTTCTCAAGGCAGCCGAACGCGTGGAACAGATCATGAACCTTCCTCACGACTGGCTGAACAACGGACCGGCGGTCCAATTCAAAATGGGGTTGCCCGACGGGTTCGGGAACCGGCTTCATTCCGTCGTGATCGGCGATAAGCTCGTGGTCTATTACATCGACCGGATCGACCAGATCTATTTCAAGACGTTTGCGTCGGCGGACCGCGGGGGATACCATGTGGCGGATTTGAAACAGTTATCCCCGACCGAAGACGAACTGGTCGCCGCGGCAAAATGGTGTCTGACAATAGATATTTCGCCCGGATTCCGGGAGATTCTGAAGGATATGTTCCAAAAACTGGGGTGGTCCGATGTCAGCGCAAGAATATAAAATACAATTATTCGCATCCATTCAGGATCTGCTCTGGGCTCAATGGACGGCACTGGGGATCCCCGGGCAGATGTCGGCCTCCGCCCCGGAAACCGTTCTCGACCCGGAAGCGCTGCTTCTCTTCTCCGCCGGATTCGCCCGATACGACCAGCGGCTTTACGACCTGATCCTGGACTGGCTGCAGGTCCATTCATCCCAAATCAACATCCAGCGGCTGAAGGCGCTCCACGGAAAAGCAACGGTGAAAGACACCGCCTCGCTCGGCTACATGGCAGCAGTCGCGGCGGAAACCGATCCTTCCCGCTGGAAAAAGCCGGCGGAGGACTACAAACGGGGAACGACCGCATCTGCCGCGTTGTTCCGCGATCAGGACGATGTCCCCCAAAGTTTCATTCCCACCGGGGACAAGCTCGCCCTCGACTGCGGCTTTTCCCGGAACAGGAGACGCAATTCGGAAAAGATACCGGCAAAACTTCCGAACAGGACGGCTGCGCTTCTTCTCCGGATGCGGGGGCTTCTCGGGATTTCCGCCCGCGCGGAGACGATCCTGATTCTGCTGACCTCGACCCGATGCACGGTACAGGACATCGTGGACCGCAGCGGCTTTTCCTGGAAATCGGTTCAGGACGTTCTGGAGGAACTGGCGGCGGGCGGCTATGTCTCTTCCGTCGACGGAATAGCACGGGGGAAAGTGTATCTTTTGAACTCGCCGGAAAAACTCAGAAAGTTGTTCGATGTTCAGAAATGCCTTTTCCCGAATTGGTCGAATATTTTCGACTCTATCGGTCTGCTCTGGCAAACCGTATCAAATCCGAATCTGAGGAAAGTCTCCGCCGAAACGTTCCAAAACGAACTCAGGCGCATATACAGGGACGAACTTCAAACGAAGTTCCTTTCCTCCGGTCATGCCGCGCTCGGCAAAGCCGATTTGAACGTTTCGGACTTTCCGAAGTCTATCCGGCTTTTGGGCAAATAAGACAGGATCTGCTTTCCGGAACGGAACAAAAGGATGCCGTTTATATCTTGATGTCCATGGAGATGTCGCAGGCTTTCACGGAATGCGTGAGCGCGCCGGAGGAGATGAAGTCCACGCCGGTCTCGGAGAGCGACGGAATGCGCGTGAGCGTGACGTTGCCGCTGGCCTCCAGACGCGCCTTGTTTCCGGTGAGTTCGACGGCCTGCAGGACCTGCTCGTTGTTCATGTTGTCGAGCAGGATGTATTCCGCGCCGGAAAGCAGCGCCTCGTCGAGCTCGTCCAGGGAATCGACCTCGACCTCGATCTCAAGCTGCGGGTACATTTCGCGGGCGCGGCGGACGGACCGCAGGATGCCGCCCTTGCCCTCCATGCCGGCGAGTTCGCGGTGGTTGTCCTTGATCATGATGCGGTCGTACAGGCCGATTCGGTGGTTGTACGCGCCGCCGACCGCCACGGCGTATTTTTCGAGGTTGCGCCAGCCGGGCGTGGTCTTGCGGGTGTCCAGGATCTTCGCGCGGGTCCCGGCGACTTCCTGATATTTGTGCGACGCCGTCGCGACGCCGCACAGACGCTGCAGGAAGTTCAGTGCGGTGCGTTCCCCGGTCAGAAGCACGCGTGCCGGGCCGGAAATCTCCGCCATGATGGTCCCGCGCGGACATTCCTCGCCCTCCTTCACCTTCGCCGTGAACACGATCTCCGGATCGAGCGTGCGGAAGAGGCGTTCCGCGACGGGCAGGCCGGCGCATATGAGGTCCTCCTTCGCGATGAGCACCGCGGAAGCCCTCAGGTCGGCGGGAATGACGGAATTCGTGGTGGTATCGCCGAGGTCGCCGAGGTCTTCCTCCAGCGCCAGCTGAATTAAAATATCGGTGCGTTTCCAGTCGATTTCGGGGATATGCTTCATGTTCGTCTCCTGTTGCGTTCAAAGATAAATCGTTCAGTTCTCCGGGGTATATAATACGGATATAGGGTTGATTTCCAGCGCCTTTCCGGTCATCATGTCGTAGCGGATCACGGCGGCGTCCAGGCGGATCCCGGTCTCCACCACGGGGAACTTGTGCGGCATCCCGGTGCGGAACTTCGCGATCACGTCCGGCACGGCGCGCCCGAGAATGGAGTCCTGGGCACCGACCATGCCGACGTCGCTCAGGAACGCCGTTCCGCCGGGCAGGATGCGGGCATCGGCGGTCTGAACGTGGGTGTGGGTGCCGATGACGGCTGTCACACGGCCGTCCAGGAACCACGCGAGCGCCGCCTTTTCGCTGGTGGCCTCCGCGTGGATGTCGACGATGATGCACTTGCACGTGACCGGGATCTGCGTCAGGACCTGTTCGGCGGTCTCGAACGGGCAGTACGCGCTGTCCTTCATGAACACCTTGCCCATCAGCGAGATCACCGCCACTTCGCCGCCTGCCGGATTCCGCGTGTAAAGCCAACCGCGCCCCGGCTGGAGCTTGCTCATGTTCGCCGGGCGCACCACGTTCTTCATGCCGCGGATCTCGTCCTCGAACTCCTTGCGGTCCCACGTGTGGTCGCCGGACGTGAAGACGTCCACGTTGCTCATCTCCCGCAGGCAGGACTGGTTCAGCCCCGCGCCCGCGGCGCAGTTCTCGCCGTTCGCGATCACGAACGTGCACATGTATTCCTGTTTCAGTTTCGGCACGAGCGCCTGAACGGCCTTGCGGCCGCCCTTTCCGACGACGTCCCCGATAAACAGCAAATTGAGCGTTGGTCCGTTCAAATCCGTACTCCTTAAAATCAAGACTGTTTTCCGGTTTGGATTTGAAAAATCCGGCGGAAAGCAGTATATTTTTCAGTTAAGGAAATAAATATAGTCCCGGAAACGGGAAACAGCAACCCCGGAAACGGAAAAAATGCCGAAAAACATGAAGAACGACGGGTATCGGGAGCCGCAGGCCGCCCCGGAATGCGGCGCCCCCGCGGCCGCGCCGGACGAATGCCGGGAAAACAGGGCGGTCGAGCTTCTGAAATACGCCGTGAAGATCCTGATCACCGCCGGGATCGTAGCCGCGCTCATCTGGACCTCGAAGAAACACGGCACATTCGACGGCTTCGACGTCTCCGGGCTGAACTGGGGCTGGCTCGCCGCCGCGTTCGCGCTTTACATCTTCCACCTCTTCGTGAACGCCTGGCGCTGGCGTCTGCTCCTGGCATACCGCCGCATCCCGTGCTCGCTCCTCTCCGCGTTCTCCCTCACCACGCAGTCATTTTTCTTCTCGCTGGTGATGCCGGGCGGGGCGATCGGCGGCGACGTGATCCGCGCGGGCTTCCTCGCGTACCGCGTGCCGAAAGGACAGAAATTCGACGGAGTCTTCACGATCCTGATGGACCGGTTCACCGGCATGATCGGCATCTTCCTGACCGTGTTTCTGGCGCTGCCGTTCGCGTGGCGCTACCTGGACGGCGCCGACCCGAAAGCAAAAGCCCTGACGTTCGTGCTGCTGGGCGGGTCCGCCGCCGGACTCCTCGCCGCCGCCGTGATCTTCCTGCACAAACAACTCGAAAAACTCGCGTTTTTCCGCTGGGGCGAGGACCTCGGCGCGAAGCTCACGCACGGGTTCTCGACGAAACTGCTCGACGCGCTGGATTCGTACAGCGGCGCAGGCCGTGAAATCGTGGTGTGCGTACTCGCCAGCATCCTCGGCGTAAATTTCGTGCTCGGGCTGTGCTTCTACTGCGTCTGCCTCGCGTTCTCCGCGTCGCTCGCGCCGCTCTTCGCCCCGATCGTGGCGGCGATCACGGTCGGAAACATCGCCGGGCTCATCCCCGCCACCATGTCCGGCATCGGCCTGCGCGACTACTTCGTGGCGGCGATCCTCGGCGCAGCCCTCGCGGAGCTCCCGGACTGCAGCATCGCCGCGCTCGCCCCGACGCTCGTCATGACCGGCGTCATCATCGCGGGCGGGCTCTTCGGCGGCATCTTCTTCCTGTTCGACAACCCGCGCAAGAAAACGCCGCCGCAACCCCCTGCCCCGCCGGAGAATTGACCCCATGCCGCAGGAAGACGGAACCAGCTCGCGCAAGTTCGACCTCGCCCTCCGCTGGGGGCTCTTCATCCTCTACGCCGCGTCGACGTTCGTGGTGATGCTCCGCCACGAACCCTGGGCGGACGAGCTTCAGGCATGGCTCATCGCGCGCGACTGCACCGTCCCGGAAATCTTCAAAATGATGCGCTGGGAAGGCCATTTCGTGCCGTGGTATCTGATGCTGCACGTCTTCGCGGCGCACGGCGGTCCGGTCCTCTGCATGAACCTCCTTTCCTGGGCGTTCATGGCCGCCGCCGGAGCGTTCTTCGTGTTCCGCGCGCCGTTCACGCTCCCGCTGAAAGCCCTCGTGCTGAGTTCCGCCGGGATGCTCTTCTGGTATCCCGTGGTGGCGCGATGCTACGCTCCGATCCCGATCCTGCTTTTTGCGCTCGCGGCGGCCTATCCCGCCCGCCTAAAACGCCCCCTGCTCTACGGATTTCTGATCGCCTGCCTGACGAATACGCACGCGTATTTCGAGGGCTTCTGCGGCATCGTCTTCGTCCTGTGGGCGTTCGATGCGTGGAAACTCCGCGCGGAACTTCCCCGCCGCGAACTCCGCCGCATCGTCGCAGGTCTCTGCGTCGCCGCTGCCGGAGCGCTGTTCGGATTCGCGCAAGTCGCGCCGGGCATGCTGAACGCGCGTTCGGTCGGCAACCAGCGTTTCTGGCCGCTGAAGATGAACTTCTTCGAGCGCCTCGCCACTTCGTTCGTCGACTTCGCGGGGTGTTCCAAGGAGGTCGCGAACGTGAATCTCCCAGTGCTGGAATACCTCTGGGTCGCGCTCCTGATCGTCCTGATTGCATGGTTCGTGCGCCGCCGCCGGACTCTCGTGCTGTATCTCGCGCTCGCAGCCGTCTTCTTCTGCGCGATCTACTTCGTCCTGCCGCCGCACGAACACCCCTTCCAGTCGAGTTTCCAGCTCTTCCTCGACTTCGTCTTCCTGACGTTCTTCGCGGTCGCGATGCTCTCGCTGTTCCGCGTGTCCCGCCGCATGGCGCTGGTCTGCCTCGCGTCGACCCTGTGGATGATCGCCTTCGCGATGTATCTCTTCTACTTCCTGCCGCAGCGCGCGTACCTGGTCTTCCTCACGTTCGTCTTCTGCTGCTGGGTCCTGCTGGAGAATCCCGCCGAACAGGATTCCGCCGCGCCCGGAGCGTTCTTCCGCCTGCTGGACGGCCCGAAGCCGCCGCCCCTGAAACGCCGCCTCGCGGAACTCCTCGCCATCTACGTCTGCTTCACGGTCCCCGCGTGCGTCTCGTTCGCCGTGCAGGATTTCCGGCATCCCTTCTCCGGCGCGAAGAACATGGGCGAATACCTCACGAAGACCCTCCCGCCCGGCTCGACCGTCGTCCTCCCGTACTACGGCATCACGGATGCCGTGATCTCGGCCTATGCGCCCGGCCTCAAATTCTACTGCGTGGAGTCCGGCAGGTATTTCACGTTCTGCCCGCTCGACTGGTCGCTCGAAGAGGTCAAACGCAGGAGCGTCCTGATCGTGCCGGACTGGATCAAGGAGAAGAACGACGAATACATCACCCTCATCGACCAGACGGGCTTCATGTATTCGCCGATCTGGGAACCGGTCCTCGAGGGGCCCGGTCCGCATTATTTCGTGTGCAGCATGCGCTATCTGCAGGCGCTCTGGGAAAATCCGATCCGCCTCGTGAGCAAGGACCGCCGCCGCGTCTTCACCGAGGTCTACCGGTCCCCGCGCATCCGCTTCACCGCCGTCGCGGGCGAACAGTACTGGCTCTTCACCGACGCCCCGCCCGAACAGACGGACGCGGCTTCTTTCTTTGCAAATCCGCCACAAGTTATAGAGTAATCGTCCATTGGACAGTGTTTCTTTGGATTTATGATACATTGCAAATTTACAAACTCAATCCTGGAGAACAAAATGACAGATTCAAACGATCGTAAAAATGCAATTATGGGTCTCGTTATTATCATCATTTTGGGAGCCGGTATTTTTCTTCTCGTCATGATGGAAATAATGTTTAATGAAGAAATAAAAGATACCAGGATTCATCTCGTTGGAAAAGTGACGGATATGAACAACCGGGAACTGGAAGATGTTACATTAAGACTTGAATTCAACCGTCCCATAAATTTTGGTCTCGATTCTGAACACATAAGGGAAACTAGAAAAATAAACGGCAGTTTTACGATAAAGAAAAGCCGCTACACGAGTGTTTCCATATCTTTTTACAAACCTGGTTATCGCATAGAACATATAACGTTTTACACATCTGAAGCAGCAAATACTCCCAAGTCGGCGATTCAGGAAAACTGCCATATTAAGCTGAGGGAAATCGGTACT
>JAEEGJ010027979.1_pt1 | contig 11259 bp, 8 predicted proteins | sample 8958761 | NCBI WGS metagenome assembly JAEEGJ01 (sample SAMN16246546, study PRJNA631951) | gut metagenome | biome: gut microbiome; feature: rumen; material: RS-attached | host: Bos | place: Iran: Karaj | collected 2018-10
TTTCGTCTAATTTGCGGAATGTTGTGATAATTTCTTTTGCACGATATGGAATTTTTTGATATTTTTGCAGAAAAATATTGGAATTTTGTGATTACCATATATAGACAATTATGAACCAGATACTTAAAAGAAAAATAGACTCATTTCTGACACAATGGAAACAGAATCCACAAAGGTTGCCGCTCATCGTCAAAGGTTCGAGACAGGTGGGGAAGACTTTTTCGATAGAACAATTTGCCAATAGTTACGGCAACTTCATAGAAATCAATTTCGTGACGGAGCCACAATACAGAACCATCTTTGACACGGGTTTCAAAACTGACGACATCCTGAAACAAATCAGTTTTGTCAACCCCGACGCTAAGTTTGTAGCCCACGACACTCTCATCCTCTTCGACGAGATGCAAGCCTGTCCCAATTGCGCCACGAGTTTGAAATTCTTTAATATAGACGGAAGGTTTGATGTCATTTGTTCAGGTTCGTTCATGGGAATCAACTATCAGGAAATCGAGTCGAACAGCGTAGGCTACAAAGAAGAATATGAGATGCAGTCGCTCGACTTTGAGGAGTTCCTTTGGGCAAAAGGGTATTCTGAAACCCAAATTGAGGACCTGTATGAACATGTTGTTGAACAAAAACCGTTCTCGCAACTCGAGATGGATGTCATGCTTGGGCATTTCAAGGATTACATGCTCGTCGGGGGCATGCCTGCCGTGGTGAGTGACTTTGTCACACAAAACAACTTTTCAGGCATTTTGAAGAAACAGCAAATGCTTCTTCTTGACTACGAGGAAGACATTACCAAATATGCCCTCGGTCTCGACAAGGGAAAGATCAAGAACATCTACCGCAGTATTCCCAATTTCCTTGCGATGGAGAACAAGAAGTTCCAAATCTCCAAAGTCGCAAAAGGCGCAAGGTCGAGAGAATATGTGGGCACGGTAGATTGGCTGACGGATGCAGGCATCATCAATGTCTGTTATAACCTAAACCAGCCCGAGCTTCCCATGAAAGGCAATGCCAAGGCCAATGATTACAAAATTTACTTCCGCGACACCAGCCTGCTCATTGCCTCGCTCGACGACGAGTCGCAAACCGATCTGCGGCATAACCGCAACCTCAACACCTACAAGGGATCCCTATACGAAAACATAGTGGCAGACATGCTCGTCAAGTCTGGCTATCCTTTGTATTATTACAAAAACGAGAAATCGACCATTGAGATGGACTTCTTCATCCGCGATGCCGTATCGTTGATTCCCGTTGAAGTGAAAGCCAAGGACAACGCTACCACGTCGCTAAATAAGTTGATTGCTGATAATAAATACAAGGATATACGATACGGCATCAAGCTTTGTTACAAAAACATCGACTTCAATGGCAGTTTCTACACCCTGCCCTATTTTGTCACTTTCCTGCTGAAACGCTGGATCAATGAACGAATTGCCAAAGAAGACCAGTAAACAGATCGCGTGATTCAATTTTCACCGCAAATTTGCGGCGCAAATGATAGTTTTTCGCTGCAAAACAACAAAAAAAACATTCAAACCGCTAAATTCAGTATAAATTTAGTGGTTTTGTATCCTTTTATAACCGAAGACACACTTTGAAAACACGAGCAAACCCGACCAGGGCCCTTGTCCCAGTCGGGCTTTTCACATTCATACTTTACTTGCTTTCACCTGTTATCATTTTCCATACCCAGTAGGAAGAAGAGTTCCTGGTAGATTCTTCTTTTCATGATAATCAGCGTTTTGCACCTTTTCAAGAGATAAACAAGGTGAATTCTCCACTTTTCAAGGGATAATCGTGAGCAAGGACTCATTCGGCGACCTGTTCTGTCATCATAACATAACCCCAATCGCAAAGGTTCAATTTAGTGCGGTTTTGTATGCATTCAGCAACCATATTGTCGTAAGCGGGGTCTAACAAATCATAATAAAATGAACACCTATTAAATTCTCAATTCACCCATCTCCAATTCCATATTTCAGGGCAACAAATCAAAACAAAAAAAGCAGGCCACTGGCGTGACCTGCTCTTACAACAGATAGCATCTACGATTTAGTTATGATAATCCCGATAATAAACACAGTTGGACAACACCGTCTTTTGGTATGAGGTGCCTGCATATTGGTCGAGCTCGTTGAGCTGCTCGTGGGGGACGACCATTTGGTAATTCCAATACGAAGTGTTCTGCTCCATCAACTGCTGGGCGTTCTTGGCCTGGGCAAAGATAATGTGCGCCATCAACTCACGATCGGCAACCGACTTCTTGGCCTTCTCCAAATAGGCGCTCGACAGATCCAACGTGTTCTTATAGACGTTAGCATCGGGACCATATTTCCAATAACTGAAACCATTGTCGTTGTCGAAACGGAGATATTGGCGATAGTATCCCGTCCTGCTGACATTGTAGAAGAAATTGGCAATCAGATAGTTGGCCTTCGCCGACTCATCACCTTTCTCTTTCTTGCCAATCTTGTCCAGCTGCATCAAAGCATCGGTCACCTCTACCTCGGTCATGTTGTCGCGGATGAACGGGAAGTCGGCGATGTAGTCGTCAAGCATCATGTCTTTTTCATCGCCACTGTAATAAACAACAATGTTGTGACCAAAAATACGGCGCGACATCGTAAGGCGGGTCTGCTTCTCGAAGAGGCCCTTCGCAGTCTTGAAGTCGCCCTCGGTAAGGCGCAACACGCCCTTTACATAGGCAAGGTAGTTGTTGGTATTGGCCATTTCAGTCGTGCTGGTAGCAGCGATGTATTCCTCTAGCTGGGTTTTCTTCTTCTTGTTCAGGAACGACTGGATGTCGTCGAGCAAACTCTCGTCAGGGTTGTCTTCAATGGCTTTCACATGACGAAGCATCAAGAACGACTTGGCCTTCTCGCCTTGCAAGCCATAACGGTTGGAGAGTACCATACCAATGAAAGAGTTATCGGCCATGTTGAGGCTATAGCTTTCCTCTCCTTTGATCATATTGGCGTAATTATCAAAGAGATAACGTTCAGTATTGGCATCGATTTTGGGTTGGCGGCAGATGTCGATGTAGGCAGTCAGGTTCTTCACCATAGCCATATAGTCGGCATCGGTCGACTTCACATTGCCGAGACAGTTGTTAGCGAGTTCGAAGTCCTTGTTCAGGAAATGCAGGTAGGACGAGGCAAGATTCCAGAAGTTCTTGTCTGAGGCCTTGTCGCGTTGCACATCGCTCACCCTAAGGGCTTGGTTGAAGAAAGCCCTGCCTTCAGTATCTTCCTGGCCCAGGTAAGGATAACGCGACCTGTCGTCACCTTCTCCCCAAGGAACATAAGAGAGAAGCATGCGGCGCTCAAGCATGTTGATGGCACGCACCATCAGCACCTTGGCTTGGATAGCATCGGGGTCGGTGACCACGATCTTCTCAATCTCGTTGACGGGGTTGTTGAAGTCGCTGTAACCCATCATGAAGAAGATGTCGTTGCGCTCGTTGTTGTCGGCAGCACCGGCCACGAAGTCGGCAAAGTTGATTTCATTATCCCAACCCATGGTCAGCGAGGAATAGGCCATAGTCTTCAAGTCGTAGGAGTTGGCAAACACATGGATGAAATCGCGGTTGGCCTTCACGGTCTCGCCCAAACCACGCAGGGCACCTGCTTTCTGAGCCAAGGCATAGTAATACATCTCAGTGCGCATCTTCAACGGTTCCACATATTGTTCGAACAGTTGCACCGCCTCTTGGTAGCGACGGGTGTAATGCGCCAAACGCACCAATTGATAGCCGTAGCGCAACTTCAACTCGTTGTCGCTCTCGGCGTTCCAACTCTTGGTGAGCACGGTCTTCACCTTCTCGTAGTCCAAGTCGCCAGCGTTGAACTCATACTCAGGCAAGTCCCAGTAGTAGTCGGCATCCTCACCAGGGATGATGCGCATGTAAGGTTCAAGGTATTTGGCATAGGCCAAATAGAGCAGAGCCTGTTTGTGGTTCTTCATGAAGTCAGCAGAGACAAACGAGAGGTTTTCGTCAACCGCCCTCTTGCCCTTGGAGAGGTTTTGGAGGTCGCTGCGCGAAGCCTTAAAGACCAAGTACTTCGTTTCGTCGTAACTCAGTCCGAGATACTGGCGCCACTCCTCGACGTTGCCATTTCGGAGCGTGTCGTTGGTGTAATAGCGACTGCCGTAAATCAGCAGGAAAGGCCGATAGCGCTCGTCGCTCATGATCTCTTGGTTGAAGAGGTTGTAGTAATACCAATCCCCTTCGTCCCAACCGCAGGCAAATGACTTGCCCCACAATGCCGTCAGCATGACGGCCACGAGTAAGAGTTTTTTACGCATATTCATTAGGTTTTAATAGATTATCATTTCATCATTGACGCGGGACTTCGGGACGAGAGACCCGCAATTGTTATTTTAGTTCATCAATAGTATATCGACTCAGAAAACCTTGGCTCAGATGGAAGTAGACCCACGGGAAGTCGCGGTCGATCTGGCGGTCAAGGTATTGTTTCGCCTCTGCAAGGAGCTCCGGCGTGATGGTCTCGACCTTCACGGTGAAGCCGCTGTTGACATACAGGCCCTGCAAGAAACCGTCTTCCTTCACGAGGTATAGGTTATCGCCGGTCTTCTCGAACATGGGCGTCTGCAAGTCGGCCTCGGTGAGTCCGTTGACAAGCTTCACCTGACCGAGATGGTTGGTGACGATGCCCCACGAATAAATGGGCAGGATGACGTCGAAGTCGAGCGGGTAGTCGTTGATATTGGTCGTATAGGCCTTCAGCAGTTCCATGTCGAGGATGGAGTTGCGCGTGTCGCCTTCCATCGGGTTGGATGTGGCATAGCACATCAGGCTGCCACGCACAACGGGTGGCACGCCCGTCTTCTCACGGTCGCGGATCTGGTGCAGGCGCAACGTGCAACTGATGTCGCACCCCGACTGCTCGGCAAGTTTCTGGAGGAAACGGAAATAGGCATCACGAGTGCGATTGGTCCAGTCGCAGTCGATCTGGATCTCATCGTAATTGACGCCTGCCTTGTCCATATAATGCTTGACTCCGTTGTTGACGTTGGAGGCCAGCTGCGCAACGGTTTCGTCGTCGATATAGTTATAGAACGTCTCATTGGTGATGAACACCACAGGGATAACCGAGGTACTATCGTTGGGCAACACGTCTTTTTCGAACCCTTGGATGGGTCCCACGGGGACCGCCACGGTGCCTTCCATAGCCACGTCAAATAGTCTGACAAACAAACGTTTGCTTCCCAGTTGGTTGAAATACTCATGTTCCGTCTCCCCTATCGCGCACTTCGACTTCCAGTAGTAGAAGTCCACGTCGTGAGTGCGCTTTTCCTTGGAGCAGGCGGCGAGCAAAAGTGCAACTATCGCACAAACAAAAAAAGGCAGGCGTCTCATGATTTTCACACAATTCGCCTGCAAAGATAAGAAATAATTCCTCGTTTGTCTTTTACTTTTCTGTATCATACGTTAATTTGAAAAAAACTGGAAGCTGGTATGCCACCCGCACAGCCTTGCCGCGCTGCTTCCCGGGTTCCCACCTCGGCAGCGACTTGATGACGCGCATGGCCTCTTCGTCGCAACCGCCACCGATGCCACGGAGCAGTTTCACATTGGAGACGGAACCATCGGGTTCAATGACGAAACCAACGAACACACGTCCTTGTATACCGGACTCAATAGCCTTCTGAGGATACTGGATGTTTTCGCTAATATACTCCATCAGTTTTGGCTCACCGCCAGGAAATTGGGGCATCACTTCCACGATTTGAAAAATCTCATGTGAAACCAAATCCCCATCCACAATCTTAAAGGCGAGTTCCTCCATGCTCACCCCCAAACAGTCCTTGTTATCCCATTGCTCATGAAGTTTTACGGCCTCTGTAGCCAGTTGTGCTAATTGATCATTGAGTTCACTCGCCTCTTCCTGTGTAAACTTATCATCTTCAGCATACTCATTATTGTTAAACGCATGCAATCGCGATTCATACATCATTACTGACAACTCAAAGTCATAACATGATTGGGCATTCTTGAATTCTTGTCTGTATTCATCAAGAATTTTCATTAAGTCTTGGTACTGTTGAGAATGCGGTTTAACGCCTCCATCATAGGATATCGAAGCATTACTATTGCTTGCGTATGAAGCCAAGGCCATGGCAAGCAAAACAACTGCGGTTGTAAACAACTTTTTCATTTCTTTTTCCCTGATTCGTGTCGGGCGCAACTTTTGATTAGTGATAACAGCTTTTAGATCTTATTCTTCTTTGTAAACTAAAAAAACTTCCGCCACCCACAACCATTCTTCCACTCAGAGCAACCGTAAGCAGTCTTCCCCTTGATGATGTGGCCTTTGCCGCATAATGGGCATGGTTGGCCGATGATGGCATCGGGATTGGTTTCTTTTGGAGCCGCCTTGGACTTCTTTGGAACAGCAGATTTCTTTGGCGCTGCTTGCTTAGGCTTGGCCTCAGACGCCACCGCAGTCACGCGCCGGTTGCTGTTGTCCAGCATCACCGTGGTAACGATCTCCGTCACCATCTGCTTTAGTTCGTCCAAAAACTGCCGCGCCTCGTATTTGTGCTGTTCTATCTCTCTTAGTTTCTTCTCCCAGATGCCCGTCAGTTCGGCGCTCTTCAGCAGGTCCTCGTGGATGAGGCCGATGAGTTCTAAGCCCGTGGGCGTGGGTTCGATGCTCTTGCGAATCTTTCGGATATAGTTGCGCTTATACAACGTCTCGATGATGGCGGCGCGCGTCGAAGGCCGCCCGATGCCATTCACTTTCATCACCTCGCGCAAGGATTCGTCTTCAACGAACTTGCCCGCCGTCTCCATGGCGCGAAGCAAGGTGGCCTCGGTGTAGGGTTTAGGCGGCGAGGTCCACTTCTCGGTCAGCTGCGGCTCGTGAGGGCCATGCTCGCCTTTCACAAAGACAGGCAAGGTCTTCTCCTCGTCCTCCTGCCCTTCCTTTTTATCCTCGTCCTGCTTCACCGGCTTGATGACCTCTCGCCAACCCGGTTCTAGTATCTGCTTGCCCGAGGTCTTGAACTCCACCTCCTCCACCTTGCCCATGACCGTCGTGGTAGCAAACTTGCAGTCGGGATAGAACACGGCGATGAAATGGCGGCACACCTCATCGTAGACCTGCTGCTCGGCAAACGACAGTCCCTGTGGCACCACACCCGTCGGGATGATGGCATGGTGGTCGGTGACCTTGCTGTTGTCGAACACCTTCTTGCTTTTGGGCAGTTTCTTGCCCGCCAATGGCGCAGTGTATTCGGCATAATTGGTCAGTTTCGCCAGAATGTCGGGACACTTGGGATAGATGTCATCGCTCAAGTATGTGGTATCCACACGCGGATAGGTGGTGTATTTCTTCTCGTAGAGGCTTTGGATGGTCTGCAGCGTCTGGTCTGCCGACATGTTGTACTTCTTGTTGCATTCCACCTGCAACGATGTCAAGTCATACAACCTCGGCGGGGCTTCAGTGCCGTTCTTGGTAGAAATGTCGGTCACAGTGAACTCCTTCCTTTCCACGCTCTGCAAGTCCTTTTGTCCGTCTTCCACGGAGCCATATTTGCCCTTGGTGGCGATGAAAGTCGTATCTCTATAAACAGTTGATAGCACCCAATACGCCTCCGGCTTGAAGTTGGCGATTTCGTGGTAGCGGTTGACAATCAGTGCCAAAGTGGGCGTCTGCACCCGACCAATGCTAAGCACCTGCCGGTTTTGGCCATATTTTAAGGTATAGAGCCGTGTGGCGTTCATGCCCAACAGCCAGTCACCGATGGCACGCGAGAGTCCCGCCTCATAAAGCGACTGGTAATCAGACTGGTCTTTTAGATGATTGAAGCCTTCACGGATAGCTTCTTCGGTCAATGAGTTAATCCACAAACGCTTCACAGGACAACGCACGGCTGCCTTCTGCATCACCCAACGCTGGATGAGTTCGCCTTCCTGGCCAGCATCTCCGCAGTTTACAATCTCGTCAGCCTGTGACATTAATTGCTGGATGATGGCGAACTGCTTTTGGACACCGTCGTCGTTCTTCAGGCGTATGCCGTAGCGTGCAGGGATGATGGGAAGGTCCCAGACATCCCATCGCTTCCATAGTTCATTGTATTCATGGGGCTCCTTGAGTTCACACAGATGGCCGAAGGTCCAGGTCACTTGGTAACCATTCCCCTCGATATAGCCCTGATGGGTGTGGGTCGCTCCCAGCACATTTGCAATCTCGCGGGCCACACTCGGTTTCTCTGCAATGCATACAATCATGCTATCTGATTAATACTGCTTAATAATAGTTCGTATTCTTTTTTGCAAAGTTAACTCTTTTTTCTGTATTTGACACTCCGATGAACCCTTTTATTGACAAAACAAAGGCATGAAGCCTTTTTCACTGCTTTTGTTTCGAGAATGTATAATAACAACTCAACTATCGGAAGTAAAAATGGAAGTAAAAATGGAAGTAAACTCCCTATTTAACTTCATTTTATAACTTCCGAAACTTCAGTAACAATATAAAAAACACTGGTATCTATATAGTACCAGTGGTTTCACAAACAACCAACTCAACAATTACACTTCGACATTCAAAAGGATGTCTTGTGTTAGTGCTTTATTAAGAACCTCTTCCATTGTTGGATTCTTCCTCTCTATGTTATCCTTCTCTTCAACCTCTGTTCCCAACAGTTGTGAGATAATTGAGCCATCGAAGCCTGAGAAGAAATAGCACCCGTTATCCTCCATTGTAGCAGGAGCGTCTTCCCTTCTACCAATGCAATCCCACCAAATGAACTTCATATCCTTTACAAAGTCCTCTGGGAACGCTTCAAGCAATTTGTTCTTCATTGCCTCATAGTTGGTTTGGTAGCCACCAGCTGGGTTGAATTGCATATCGCTTACAACCAAAATGGTCTTTGGGAAATCCTCCAATGGAATGTCTGTGCGAGTCTTCCTAACGCGTACAATCTCATCAATCAAACTTTGAAAGTTTGTACTACCCCAAGCTGTAGATTGTGCTAAAATTTCATCAACCATCTCTGTGAATGTTCCACTAAGTTGAAGCAATCTTGAATGGTTGTCAAACATCGCCACATTCTTGTGGAATGCTCCCTTGTTTAAGGTTGAGAAGAACATACCAAGAGACACGCATACATCGTATACCGATACATTTGTGCCTAGTATTCCCCAAGACATCGAACCACTTGTATCGAGTGCGCAAAGAACATTTCCACTTATCTTGCCATCGGCTTCCGCCTTGCTTACCAGTTCATCAAACTGTTTGTTGATGAGAATGTTCTTATACATTAGGTTGCCACCTCTTTTGTTGTCAAGATACTTCTTTAACAACTCAAACACGTAACCTGTGAACTTTGTTGTTGGCTGTTCCATAATCCACCTAATGAAGTTTTCCACCAAATTGTGATTTCTAAGGAACTTGCCATTGGTAAGGTTAGAAAGGGCCTTTCCTGGAATCTTGTTCCAAGAGATTTCACTATACCTACCAGCACTAATCTGTTGTTGGAACTCGTGTGCCAATCCACTCGACTTAATCTTGTTGTACTCTTGGTAGGTCAACCCACAATGCTTGGCATAATGTTTTGCCAAAGAATTGGAAACCTTACCCCATAAGGTAGTACACTTTGAGTTGGATTTGATTCTTGGCATAAACTTGCGTACAAGGTCGGTCTGTGAGGCTTCCTTCAATCCTTGTGATATGATGTCGAAAATCTCTTCTTCATCGATTGCGTGTATGCCAAATTGCTTGTCGTAGTACATCAATACCCACAAGTCTTTCCACGAACCAATTATTGGAAGAAGCCATATGTTGTTGTAGAAAGTCTCGCTGTGTTTCTTTGCAACCCAAAGAAGGCGTTTGAACACTTCATCCTTCAATCCTTGTCCCTTCTGTACGGTATCTGTTGTTTCGCTTTCAGATACCTTTACTTTGCGAGTGATAAGGCGAAGGTAGAACACAAACCTCAATGCGTCCAATGGAGACTCGTTCCATATGTTAATCATATCTTCGAACACGTCGTTAATGTCGCGTCCGATATAGCATCCCGCCTTGCTAAATTGGTCAACAAGGTCAGAACCCGTGGTTTTGTAACTAAAAGCACCATTCTCGGTGTATGCAACATTTGCCATAGCGTCTAAAAATTTGTTTGCCATATCGCTTCTTTCTTTGGGGGTGTTTATATCGTTTTTTTTATTTCTAAAAGAAAGGGGACTTTTAAATGCTAAATCCTGATAATTATATGAATAAAGAGTATTGCTGTGAGTCCCCTCATTTTTGATAATGCTTTATGTCAAAATTTTAAACATTGCTAATGTACACAATTTTATATATCCCCACCTGGATCTGATGCGACTGTTTGCCAAGTTTCTTCTTTGGCGCGTCGCCTCCTACTGTGGGTGTGTTCTTGCTGTTGCGCTTCGTTCTCTTTAGTGTTTTGACAGGTTTTTGACTTTCGATGCAATAATATGTCGTTTTCAAGAAATGTCATCATCTGTTATACGTATAACTGTATTTTTAATCTTTCTTTTTTAGCCTGCAATTTCTTTGTTTTCTGTTGTGAATGCAAAGTTAGACGCCCACTCCGCAATCTTTTTGCGTATTCGAAAATACTTTTGAGATTTCCATAAAAAAGCCTTTTCATCAAAACTCCTCTCATTCATACGCATTGAGCATTGAGCATTAAGCTTTTTCGGCTCTTTAAGGATGTGTTTTTCCATCATTGCATCAAAATACGTGTAAAAATCATTTGACATACAGAAAATTTCTATAACTTTGTCTTCGAGGAGCATTAGCGATACTTTTAGTGATTCTTGTTCTTTATTCACAACAAAGTTATTAAGTGTTAATTCCGTAATAATCAACCAATTATTATAAAAGAAAAATCAACGAACTGACGATAAACTTATTATGATGAAAAAGTATCTATTTCTATTGTCAGCATTCCTGACAGGAGCCTTGACTTTGCAGGCCCAGACCGCAAGAAAGTTTACAATTGATTTGACAGACGACGGCAAGGCGCAGATGTTGGCCTTCCTTCCTGAGAAACCATCGGGCAGAGCCATCGTCGGCATACCTGGTGGTGGTTATTCCGTGCTCTCCAATTCTCATGAGGGCACCCATTGGTCGGAGTGGCTCAACCAGCGTGGTATCGCCTACTTTGTGGTGAACTACCGTCTGCCTCAGGGCAACTGCAACATCCCCATTGGAGATGTGGAGAAGGGTTTCAAGATTGTGCGTGACTCCG
>JAEEGJ010027980.1_pt1 | contig 11259 bp, 13 predicted proteins | sample 8958761 | NCBI WGS metagenome assembly JAEEGJ01 (sample SAMN16246546, study PRJNA631951) | gut metagenome | biome: gut microbiome; feature: rumen; material: RS-attached | host: Bos | place: Iran: Karaj | collected 2018-10
TGAAGATAAGTGGGGCTATATCATATTCAAATGCGAAATGCCAGATTTAAATACGGCGGCAATGGCCATGAAGTATGGATCGCTACAGTATTCAGAACTACAGACAATTATTCTGGCTGAAGAGGCTGTTTATACCTGCAGTGATGAAACGATAAATATACATATTATTGCTTTGGAGGATTAATAAAAATAAGATATCACCATCGTAATCAAGGATGACGAAAAAATGATTACATTCCCTGAAAGTGATTACACATTTCCAGGATGCGATGCGCAAGAACGCCCTCCTTTCAATGTTTTTTGGCATTCAATCGCTTTCAATCCAGTTCGAGCCCCTGAGGGTGCACGGTTTTTTTTTTTGAGGATCTGAAAATCATGTCAGATCTTCTTTTTTATTGAATTTTCAACGTTTTTCGAACCTTAGATCGCTTTTTACAACTGCTAAGAATTTCAAGTCTGTTCTGATAAAGCGATAAGAATAATTACAACAAGAGCTCAAGGAGAAATCCCTGAGCTTCTGTTGTATATGGTATACACCCCTTTCCCTCTCCGGGAATCATTCGTCAACCCCATGGCTAATTGTCAAATTCTCCTGTATCCGGATTGAACCGGGAAAAACCGGTGTCATAAAACCGTTCTTTCCAATTCCCTGCTGGACAGTAGAGCAGACAGCGGTCACATAAATGGCGGGGGTAGTGCTCGAGATGGGCCGCCTCATATGGTTTCTTTGCCATCGCAGCTTTCAATTCTTCATCCGTCGCGTCGTTTCCTTCAATCAGATTCGGCCCGGGAACGATGCCGCGGAATTCAGAACGCATTCCCATCTCCGCGATAAAGCAGCTGTTGATTTTAAGATCACTGACTTCGCAGGAGGCATCGCCTGCGAAGATCGTCTTTGTCTGTTCGCGGATCGCCTGCGTCGGGCAAAGCTTCCGGCAGATCCCGCAATTTTCCGGATCGCAGAGTTTCGGTCCTGTATAAGGGCTGTCTGTTTCCAGCTCTGCCGTCGTAAGGACTGCGGCGAGTAAAATTCTCGGACCGTCTTCCGGAGTCATGAAACGCCCGCTGAAACCGAACTCGCCCAGACCTGCTGCAAAGGCAGCTTTATAAATGTTGATCGGCATCCCCTGCCCGTATGGGTCGTTCCATAAAGGGCCGATCACATTTTCCGGAACCGTGCTCTGCAAGACATTGAACGGAAGAGGTGCTGCAACGGCGTCAAAGGATTTCTCAATGTCATTTGCCAGATTGAAAACGACATCAACCAGCAGAAAATTGGCTGCGTTATTATTTCCAAAGGAAGCATAGCTGCTGTAGGCAGAAGGAACGTTTCCTTCAAAGGAACGAAACCGTGCCTGGATGACGCCGTCTGCGATGCTGCGGCATAACACGATAATGCTTTTCGCTCCCGGGAGCACATCTTCCGGACGGTGTCCGTAAGGTTCTTCACTTAATGCATCCGCGGCAGCAATTCCCACATAATCGATATCATATTCTTTCTTTATATATTCTTTAAAACGCTCTGTTGAAATCATCGGCTTCCTCCGGAAATTACAGAAGACCTTTGGAGCGGTCGACACGCAGAATTATAAAGCCGAGATCCTGTCTTGATATAACATTTCCTTCGTCGTCATATTCTACTTCTTCCACACGCCCCCAGCGTTCCTCGTTGGTCCAGTCTGTCACATATTTTTCATCACCAATTCCTTTGATCCAGGCATCGTTATCCAGCTTGTAGAAAATGGTATCTTTGCTCACGGGTCTTCCGGTAAGGAATTCTCTTGCTGTTACGCCTTCTTTTTTATAAAGCACTTTATGAATATGTTCACCGTTATATTCCCTTTTCATTTCCGGATGAAAGCCGGCATGAATGATAATCTCCTTCATTTGGACACTCCTTTCGAAAGACCTTTGTCAGCAAACCGTTCTTTCCATCGACCAACCGGACAGTAAAGCAGACACCGACTGCAGTAATGCTTTGGAAAATGATCCAGAGAAATATCAGAAAAGCTGCGTTTCAGATATTGTTCGGAAAGCTCTTCGTCTGAGGGGTCGTCCTTCATGATCAGATCCTCGACCTCCCCTTTAACGGAAAACTCCTTCCGGAAAGCCATCGAGCAGACGGCGCAGGCATTATTATTGATCTGTGCCGTTTTCAGTTCCAGCCCCGCTATTTTATAAGATTCAAATGCACCATCGGCTTGCGGGATCGCATGCATCGGACAGACTGCTGAGCAGATTCCGCAGGTTTCAGGATCACAAAGTTTTTCTCCCTGATAGGGCGGATCGTAATCCAGCTCCAATGTCGTGATCACAAGTCCGATGCCCTGACGAGGTCCGTTTTCCGGAGTCAGCAGAAGGTTGTTCCAGCCCAGCTCCCCAAGGCCGGCAGCAACGGCAGCGCGCTCGGAATGGAGCAGATAGCGGATTCTTCTGGGACCGATAAATGCAGGCATGGGCTCGTTTTTTTGCGTCACATTTTGTGATGGCCCGGAAGGCAGCGGAACCGTGACAAAGCCGAAATTGCGTTCAATGTATTGTGCGATATTGAACTGCATTAAGAAGATCGTCATATTCGGAGTCAGGTCAGAGCCAAAGGCAGCGTAAATACTGTGTGCATCTGCGTTGTGATCTTCCAGACGCCGGAAAGCTGCCTGAATGACCCCGTCCGGAATCCGTTTCGTAAAGACGATTACACTTTTCGCATTCGGCAGAATATGTTCCGGTGTGTGAAGCCCGTTCTCGTAATCAAAAGCAGAGACGGGTGCAATTCCGACCGCATCCATTTTGCAGTCATGAAGAATATATTGTTTGATCTGTTCTGTGGTATTCATGAAAGACCTCCCGTCTGAGCATCCTCTTCGTCCGGGTCAATATACTGATCTACATCAACGTTAGTTAAACCGGTATCCTGAAAACGTTCTTTCCAATCGCCGACCGGGCAGTAGGTAAGGCAGTTGCCGCACATCCAGGTCGGGTTGTGCTGGAAGAAATTCTGCCTTACATGCTCATGCTGACTGTAAAACAGGTTGATCGGATAGACATCTTCGTCCATGGGATCCTCAATATCGCGAGGGATAATATCTTTTCTGCTTTCATTATATTCCGCAGAGGTTCCGTGACACATAAGCCGGCATTTTGCCCAGTTGATCTGGCTGTATTCCACGGTTTTTCCGCCGCTGGTCACGAGCCGTCCCTGACCTTCGACATAGGGCGGGATGGCTCCGGTTGGACACATTTTTTCACACACATGACATTTGGAAGGCTCACAGAGTTTCGGCCCGTGATACATGGGATCCGGCGGAAGTTCCGCTGTCGTGAGGACAGCGCCGAAGCGATTGCGCGGTCCGAATTCCGGAGTCAGCATAAGGGAATTCCACCCGAACTCTCCTAGACCTGCAGCATATGCACAGTGCCGCATACTGAGCATCTTCGCGCCGTGTGTCGGCCCGGCTGTTTCCGGCATACATGCGCAGCCGGTCAGTTTTTCCACAAAACGCGAGATCTTGTAATTCGCCCACATGAGATTATAGTTTGGTCCACCGACATAACCATAAGCGCCATAGATCCCGTGCACGTCATAATAACTGTCTTCAAAGGCCCGGAAGGTGGCATCGATTGCGCCGTCCGGGAGTCGTGTGCAGAATGCGATGACAGACTTGCAGCCCGGAAGAAAATCTGTCGGATGCATACCCTCAGGTGATTCATTAAAGCGGTCGATCGAGGCGATGCCGACTTTATCCATTCGGGCTTCTGTCAGAACAAAATCCTTGATCTGTTGGGTAATATCAGTGATCCTTTCTTCCGAAGTTTCCAACTGTCTCATCTTAAACGGATACCTCTTTTCTGCAAAATTCCTTTAATAGGATTATACAACCTGAGACGTGTTTTGTGCGTTTCAATCTGAAGGTGACATGCTCCCGTCACGCTTAAAGTTATCTATAACTCAAGCAGCATATAAACCAATTCCTGATAGCCGCTTATTTTTGAGTTGAAGCCTCTTGGATTCCGTCCGTATTCAACAAATCCTAAACTCTGGTACAAAGACAGTGCTCTCTCGTTTTCAGCGACCACATTCAATTCCAATTGTTCGTATCCTGCATCTTTGGCACATTGAATGCAGGTCTTGGTCATTGCTTTGCCTAATCCAAGTCCCCAATACTCCTTCAATATACCAATACCGAATTCGGCCCTGTGTTTTACTTTATATTTTTCCCCAACAGACTCAATGCCGGCAGTCCCTGCAATCTTTCCGTCAACTATGGCAACAAGCTCTATTTCGTTGGGACTTATTGCTTTCTCTTTCAGGAACTGTGCCTCCTGCTCTGAATCAAAACTGTTTTCATCCGGATAAGTTAACAAATAATCTGTCTCTCCATGTGTGCGGTTAAAAACATCAAAAACATCGTTTCCGTCAGGCTCATCGCCGTTTCGGATCACCGCTTCTTTACCATTTTTAAGTAGTATCGTCTGTTCGTACTTCATCTCTTTGTCCTATAATAAACACCTATTTCCAAATATTCTTATTCGTTATTTCTTCAAATCTGATCATTACTGTTTTCCTTCTATGCTTGGCTTAACTCAGATAACAAATCATATTAAGTGAATCTGGTACTTCTTCGTCGATGTACCCGGAATCTACGAAACCTTTTTTCTGATAAAGATGGATGGCTGCGATATCGTCTTTTTTTACACACACTTCTACGTGATCATAATGACCTTCTTTGCGCAGTTCATCCAGAATAAGTCCGAGAGCTTCGGAGCCATACCCTTTACCCTGATAGCGCTGGTCGATCATGAATTGCTGCAGATCATAACCAAGGGGCTCATCTGTAAATTCTCTGACAAGCGATACCCCAACAATAAGTCCATCATTTTCAATGACAAATATTCTGACATTGCAGTCTCTATAGACATATCCTCTTGCCAGAATGCCTATCACAGGTGCAACATAGCTTTTTTGGCTGTCTTTTACACTCAGGCCAGCTACTTCAAACCAGTTATTTTCAGTTACTTCAGTTAATCTGATCATTATCTTGTTTACTTCTTTTGAAATCCAGACATCTCCACAAAACGGAATGGCTGGCAGATTGCCCTTTGTTGGAATAAATTATACACTTTTTTATTGTTTCATCACCGATGTGATCGACCCGCCACGGGAGATCCAATATATTGCGGAAAGTGAAGACGGCCAGGCAGATATTGATTTTGTGATTCAGAAGAGACAATCGGCTCCGGGTTCAGATACACCAGATACTGGCGATAGAAATCAGACGATTCTTTGGATCGTCCTCATGGCTCTTGCCATGTGTGTCGTGACCGGAATGGTTACATTATCACTTTGCAAAAAGAATCGCTAACTCAATGCTATTGCATTTCAAAAGGTTGTCCGGTATATGCAGTTGTAAACCGGGCTTTTGCAATCATGTTATCTGCTTCATCATAAACCCGCACACGGATATCAACCGTTTCCTGATCATGAAGGTCTTTGCATTTTGCTTCTGCCCGTATTTTACCGGAGGTCGCAAAACCAATATATGTGATCTCTCCAACGACGCCATAGCCATCATATCCATAGGATAAAACGGCTGCAGCGCCTGCAGTTTCTGCCAGACTATATAAAACGGCCGGATGCGCGTGTGTCCTGCCCACATGGCTTAAGTGCTTTTCGGTCAGTTCAACTTCATAAACTGCATACCCAGGAGAAACCTCCTTTAAGTGCATTCCGTTTTCATAATTAAAAACATCATTCTTGTCGAAATATTCTTTTAAATCCATAGTTGTCCTCCATTCGTATGTCATTCTGATAATAGTCTGCCTGATAAATTGGAATCTATCTCTCTGATTTTAACAGGGCATACCAGCATGCATCACAGATTCCTTGATTGTTTCTGTCAGAGCTTCGCATCGTTCCCTCATATTTCATTCCACACTTTTTCATAACCATTCCGGAATGTGGATTCCTTGGGTCATGACGGCTTTCGATGCGGTTTGCCCCTACTGTATCGAAGAAAAAATCCATTACCGCTTTCATGGCTTCTGACATGATTCCCATATGCCACCATTTTTGTCCAAGGCAATAGCCAATATGGACCATGTCAATATTGTCATTCATGCTCACGGCGGAAATGCATCCGACAGGATCTGTTCCATGTTCTTTTAAGACAATGGCCCACTGATAATAGTTTTTCTGCTGATAAGATGAAATCCAATCCTCGATGATCGCTTTGGTGACATCGATGCTGGAATGCGCAGGCCAAGTCAAATACTTCACCACTTCCGGGTCGGAAGCCCAGTTCTGGTACATAGCCTGTGCATCATCGATAGAAAACTGTCTTAATACCAATCTTCCTGTTTCAATTCTTTGTGTTCCACAATGGTTCATGATATCTGCCTCATCAAATCCCGATTTGTTGAAATGAATTATACCACAACCTAATCTGTTTCTATTAAACAAGTTTCACTTGAGTGTATGTTATAATTGATAATAAGAATCCATTTATTGTATAAAAAGGAACATAGAAACAATGACGAACAAAGATATACTGCGCATTGCGATGGCGCAGTCTGCAGCTGATATAGGATGCCGTCCGGACGACTTCCTTGCAGATAATAATGTGGTCGTTCCATTTCAGCTTAACGCAGACGCCAAGAAATACTATAAACTCCCCATAGCCTGTAATTTTGTTTCATATGGCAATAACATTGTTGCCGCGGCAACAGACGATGTCTCTGACATCGTAAAAGAATACATAGGGAAATTTGAGTTTTATCATTGCTTTGAAACGCCAAACATGCATTGGCTTAATGAACGGCTTGCCTCAAAAGACTATGCCGTCTGCTTTATGGCTGAATATTATCTTCCGGATATCAGCAGACTATCGGAACTGCCTTGTTCATACACTCTGAGGATGTTGGAAAAAGATCAGTTTGAAGGGCTGTATCTGCCCAAATGGTCAAACGCCTTATGCCGCGACCGAAAAGAATTAGATGTGCTTGGTGTTGGGGCCTACGATGGAAATGAACTGATAGGATTAGCCGGATGCTCTGCTGATGCCAAAGAAATGTGGCAGATAGGGGTAGATGTTCTTCCGGAATACAGAAGAAGAGGAATCGCATCTGCCATCACATCAAAACTGGCAATAGAAATACTTGCACGCAATAAGGTACCATTCTACTGTTCAGCCTGGTCAAATATTCGATCTGTCAGAAACGGGATCAAAAGCGGATTCATCCCTGCATGGGTGGAAATGACAGTAAAACCCGTTGATGTGGTAAATGAGCTGAATTTATAAGGGTCTGAAAGCGGGATCCCATAAAGAAGAGCTTACCAAAAGGAAAAATAATGAAAGTCAAAATTGCATTGCTGCAGCTGCTGCCGGAAAAGGATATGGCCGGGCAGCTGAAGAAAGGAAAAATAGCCTGCATAAGGGCAAAGGAAACAGGTGCAGATATTGCTCTGTTTCCAGAAATGTGGAGCGACGGATATGCTCTTCCACAAGAACGTGCAGAATTGGATGCGCTGTCAATTGATGCGGACAGTGAATTTGTCTGCGCTTTCGGAAAGCTTGCCGGTGAACTGCAAATGGCCATCGGCATCACCTTCCTTGAAAAACATGAGCCGAAACCACTCAATTCCATGATCCTGTTTGACAGAAACGGAACGGAACGGCTGCACTACTCCAAAGTTCATACCTGCGACTTTGATCTGGAAAAAGTGTTATCCTCCGGGGACGATTTTTATGTAACTGACCTGGATATCGGCAAAGGCACTGTAAAGATAGGTTCGATGATCTGCTTTGACAGAGAGTTCCCGGAAAGTGCAAGGATCCTGATGCTCAAAGGGGCAGAAATCATTCTGGCGCCTAATGCCTGTCCAATGGAGATCAACCGCTTGTCTGCCCTGCGCACCCGCGCCTATGAAAATATGCTGGCTGTTGCTACATGCAATTATCCAAAAGGCCAGCCGGACTGCAATGGACATTCCACCGTTTTCGATGGAGTCGCATGGCTGGAAGATGAACCTGATGTACGTGATATGTGCATCCTTGAAGCATCGGAAGACGAAGGGATATACCTTGCAGAAATAGATATGGATATGCTCCGGGCTTACCGCGAGAAAGAAGTAATGGGCAGTAAATACCGGCATCCGGATAAATATGGTATGATTAACCAACAATAAACAAAGGAGAATGTATCATGGAAAAGATTCACACAGAGAAAGCACCTGCTGCAGTCGGACCGTATTCCCAGGCTATGGTGATCAACGGACTGGTCTATACATCCGGACAGATCCCGCTTGATCCTGCAACAGGAGAACTGGTTGGAAAAACGATCGAAGAACAGGCAGAACAGGTCATGAAAAACCTCGTAGCCATTCTCGAGGCAGCCGGAACATCACCGAAAAAAGCCGTAAAAACGCTGTGCTTCCTTACGGACATGAATGATTTTGCTGCCTTCAACGAAGTCTATGCTAAATACTTTACAGAGAAACCTGCAAGATCCTGTGTAGGGATTCAGTCCCTGCCAAAGGGTGCCATTTGCGAAGTGGAAGTAATCGCAGAGCTTTAATCCAAGATCACTGCAGATCGTGTTCCATCCGCTCGATGACCTCGTCCTGAATGGCCGGTGTCAGTCTTGTGAAATAAGCGCTGTAACCTGCTACTCTTACGACGAGTTCTGAATGGTCGTCCGGATGCACCTTTGCATCTTCCATTTCTTCTCTATCGACAACATTGAACTGGATATGCTTGCCACCATGCGTCAAAAAGATTTTGATCATGCTGGCAAGTTTTTTCAGGTCTTCTTCTGTCTTCATGGCAGAAGGATGGAACTTCATGTTCATGAGTGTTCCCTGATATGGATCCTGATTTACGCGCATTGCACTTTGTAAAACTGCGAGCGGTCCATGTGTATCCGTTCCATGATCCGGAGACAGCGATGCATCGGCCAGGATCGTTCCGCCTTTTCTTCCGTCTGGTGTTGCACCCGTAACTGCCCCGCCCGGCTGATGGGCAGAAATAGAAATGGCATTCGGTTTCAGTGAATCGCCATATACACATGGCAGACTAAGGCAGGTATCTGCATGAAGCTTGTAGACTTCTGCAACCATCTCATCCACTTCAGGGATATTATTTCCATATTTCGGCTGAGAGGCAAAATCTTTCTGCATCGCTTCATAGCCGACCCAGTCTGCATCAAGTGCCTCCATCAGCTGCTTCATCGTATATTTTTTCTCATCAAAGACCAACTTGCGGATCGCATAAAGGCCGTTTCCGGTATTGACGCCGCCCACAGCTCCAAGCACGGCACCATTCTCAAAGGTGAACCGCCGGTTGTACATATCCTTGCCAACTTTTACGCCGTCTTTCATTAAGCTGGAGCGGAACACATCCGGGAAAAGATCCCGCTCTGCGATCAGCTCCACGTTGATCCGTTCGTTTGCCATCCGCATCAGGTGACGGATCTCATCATAAATAGCATCCTTCACTTCTTCAAAGGATTTCATCTGTGTCACATCGCCAACAGGTTTTCCTACCATTTCCTGCGTATAACGGCAAAAGCCATTATGCAGTGCGATATCCATAGCCTGCGGTATGATAAAGAAGCAGCAGACCTGTGTACGTGTTACGGCCTGTACGTTTCCGTCGACGCAGCCGGTGCAGCACCAGTCTCTTGCTTCTTCCAGTGTCAGTGCATTCTGCGGGTTCTGTTTGGTGAAGAAATTGATATAGCTCTCATCTCCGACAAATGCAGGCATTCCAATTCCGGTACGGACGCACTCTAATGCCTTTACCATAAAACGTTCCGGCGTATTCTCATGCACACGGATCGTAAGCGTATGATGAGGAGTATGCGTTTCCTTTGCGGCTTCTATTAAAAGATAGCTGAGTTCATTTGTGGCATCACTTCCGTCAGCCTTAACACCGCCGATCGTCCAGTTATACCATTTTGCCATGCCGGCATTTTTCGCACGATTCGCCTGTCCGGAAACACGATTGATCTTCATGCATTTGATCCGGAGGATCTCCAGTAATTCCAGCACCTTATCATCAGTAATCGTTCCGCTTTCAATATCCCGTTTGTAAAACGGATACATATACTGGTCAAATCTGCCGGCACTGGTTGTCGGGCTTGGGCAGCACATTAAAAAGGTAAACCAGAAACTCTGCAGCGCCTCATAAAATGTATCTGCAGGTTCATACGGAACCTTACGGCAGATCCGTGCCATCTCCGTAAGTTCTGCCCGGCGGGTCTCATCCGGCTCTTTTTCCGCCATCTCTTCCGCAAGGTCGGCATAGCGGTTTGCAAAACGGACCCAGGCTTCAAACACAATAACCACGCCTTCCCAAAAAGCGCGCTTCTCCATGATATCCGGTTCTTCGTAGCGAATATTTTTCAGGTTCTCTTTTGCTTCTGCGATAATGCTCTTGGCACCTTCGTTCAGGATCTTTGCATAATCGATCGTAACGAGCGCAAACCCCGGGCCCAGTCCGTATCCGGACATCGCAAAACCTCCGCCGGATCCGCCTTTTTTATCCTTCCACGGAGGGAGGATGGTTCCGGATTTCATAAACGGCCACAGACGTTCGTTCTGTCCCAGCGATTTCCCCATCTCTTCCACAAGATTGCTGTTCGCCGAATTCCCGGCAAAACGTTCATTGAGCCGATAGAGTTCTTCTTCATCTTCCGGAGTGATGGTATAGATCTCACTTTTCAGCGACTCCACTTCATCCTTGGTCCAAACGCCGTACTCATACTGCATCTCCAGTCCGAATGGCTTTGATGCCCCGCTGCCGCAAAGCAAATCTTCCGGCTCAATAAAGATGGTAATGTTGTCTAATATATTTGCATGCAGCTTTGACCGGCGCAGCAGCATTGGCTCGCCTCCGGTCTTTTCCAACGATTCGTTTGCAAGGCGAAACAGTTCCACGCACAATGGATATTTGCTGATACGCAATGCTTCTTTCATTCGCTGCACTCGGCCTTTCATAGGAGTTCCTCCGTTTTGTTTTTTATTATCTTCACCCTACCACTTCGAAGTGGCAATTTCAACAGAATTCCCTGTCTCCCATCCTTATATCGTGATAGAATAATAGAAAGTTTTGGGAGAAAAAACCATGGATGAAGCAGCATTAAGAAATGTTCGCGGAACTATTTTTAATATCCAGCATTACAGCATTCACGACGGTCCTGGTATTCGCACGAATGTCTTTTTAAAGGGCTGTCCGCTCCGCTGCTTATGGTGCTCCAATCCGG
>JAEEGJ010027985.1_pt1 | contig 11257 bp, 10 predicted proteins | sample 8958761 | NCBI WGS metagenome assembly JAEEGJ01 (sample SAMN16246546, study PRJNA631951) | gut metagenome | biome: gut microbiome; feature: rumen; material: RS-attached | host: Bos | place: Iran: Karaj | collected 2018-10
TCTTTGCCATGTTTTTGAAAACTTGGTCCAAAGGTACAAAAAATCTTGGACATAACAAAGCCCTGGCTTGAGAAAGTCGGGGCTTTGCGATAAAAAAATGAGGATGTGCCTATTTTGACACACCCTCTTTTTATTTGTAATAACCTATTCTGATGTAGTGGCGGGGCGGCGCGAGGGGATTCCAGGAGATGTGGAGCCAGCCATTGCCTGTAAGCAGTTGGTCGGTGTGTTCGCAGATCTTCAGGAATTCGACGAGATTCCAGAACTGCGAGGGGTCCTGAGGCCGGATGTCGGCAGCCTGGCCGAGAAGGTGTTGGGAAGTACGGACACCCCCAACCCTCTGGTTGACTTCGGGATTGCGAAAGCCTGAGTTGATGATGAGCGGTCCGGCTACGACTCGTGCCGGTTCAAGCAGCAGATGGCAGCCGTAGGTCAGATTCACTACATCTTGCATCGACGGGATGTTCTCAGGATATTTCCTAAGGTTAAGAAACTCGCTCAGCTTGAAGTGAGGCGAAAGTCGCACATTATTATAATTCATAGTCATTCGTGTTTCATTCATGGTCATTCGTGTTAAGTGTTTTTTTCGTGATAATGCTTGTTAATGATTCTGATATACTGGTCGAGACCGAAGATTGATCCTACGAGCAGGAACGACTGCGCCACATAATACAGCAGCCCGCTCGCTACGTCATCAATCGCGACTACCTGATACGCCACCAATGCGATACTGCTCACGATGAGCAATACCGCACAGGCGTACTGAGAGATCTTGAAGCCTTTCTGGTTTTCCATGGCTTTGATGTTTTACCATTTTCTTTTAGTCGCTACGCTTTGTAAAAGCGCTAAAGCGAGTCCTTTTTTACCTTTTTACTTTTACATCACGGCTCCTGCAGCACCTCCGAAAAGCAGGGTGATGATGTAACTGATCACTTGAAGGATCTTCTTAACTGTTTTGCTCATTACTTTAGTGTTTTAAATGGTGAATTATTATTGCTTTTTTCGTGGTCGAAACCACCTCTCTATCTGCCTACAAAGTTACAAAAAATATCCGAGACTACCAAACGTTTCCTCGATTATTTTCTCATAAAACTCACAAAGGTCCAGACTCTTTTGTGTTCAATGTTTTTATTAAATAATGTGTAAAAATGTGCTATGTTGTAAATAATCTCAAAGATTATTCGTATCTTTGCAACAACAATAAAGACAAGACGTACAGATGAATTTCGAATCGTTAGTTGGACATATCAATCAGGTACAGGACGTGCTTCAGGCGCAAGCCGCACATGCTGTGAACCTATCGCTCACGGCCCGCAACTGGCTGGTGGGATATTACATCGTGGAGTATGAGCAGCATGGCGAAGACCGTGCTAAGTATGGCGACAATCTGATAAACAGATTGGCTAAAGATATTAATCGTAAGGGCTTTGAACCTCGTAGCTTGCGACTATACCGGCGCATCTATCTTGTATATCCGCAGTTGGGTACCGAAATTGGATCTTACCTTCATAATAATAGTTTAGGAATTCCAGATGCGAGCGGTAATTCAATTTGGCAATCAGCGACTGCCAAATTGCAAACGTCTGAAAATCAATCAAATGAGATTTGGCAATCAGCGATTACCAAATTGGAAGAGTGGTCAACACCCGCTGATTGGCTCTTCAATAAGTTGAATTATACCAGCTTGGCTTATTTGACAAGTATAGAGGAGCCATTGAAACGAGCATTCTACGAGCAGGAAACCATTCGTGGCTGTTGGACTGTTAGGGAGCTTGACCGCCAGGTGTCCTCACAATACTACGAGCGTATGGGGCTGTCGAAGGACAAGAAAGCCCTGCAAAAACTAGCCGTGAAGAACGCTCAGCAATTGGCTCCGCGCGACATTCTGCACAATCCGGTGACACTCGAATTTCTGGGGATAGAGCAGCAGGAAGTCTATACGGAAACCAAGTTGGAATCGTATATTCTGAACCACCTGCAGGTGTTCCTATTGGAGATGGGTCGCGGCTTCTGCTTTGAGGCGCGCCAGAAGCGAATCCTCATTGATCAGGACTACTTCAAGGCCGACCTCATTTTCTACCACCGCATCCTGAAGTGTCACGTCATCATCGATTTGAAGATTGACCGTTTCCGCCACGAATATGCCTCGCAGTTGAACCTCTACATGAATTACTACAAGCACGAGGTGATGCAGACTGACGATAACCCGCCCATCGGTTTGCTGCTGTGTACCGACTACGGCGTGACCACCGTACAATATGCCACCGAGGGTCTCTCGCAGAATCTCTTCGTCAGCAAATACCGCCTCCAACTGCCGTCCGAAGAAGATATCAAGCAATATCTGCTGGAGAATATCTCGGAAGAGAAATTCAAGGAATTGAGGGAAGAAGAGGAAAACGCAGGGTAAAATGGCAAAACTGAACACAGAAGAATTCATCGCAAAAGCCAAAGCGGTGCATGGGGATAGATACGACTATTCTAAGGTGGAGTATGTGGGAATCTATTCAAAAGTGTGTATTATCTGTCCAGATCATGGTGAATTTATGCAAGTCGCACGACAGCATTTGAAGGGCATTGGTTGCCCTAACTGTGCAGGTCATAAAACATGGGATTATCATACTTGCTATGAATCAGCCAAGAAATACAGGACTCGCAATGAATTTAAAAACAAGGAAGTTGGTGCATATACAAGAGCGTTGAAACAAGGATGGCTAAAAGATTATGTTTGGTTTGATACACCTAAAACAGGACAAAACAAATGGCCGAAAGACCGTTGCTATGAAGAAGCAAGAAAATATAAATCTGAAGATGAGTTCCGAAAGTGGAGCAATTATGCGTATTGTAAAGCCAAGAAACGAGGTTGGATTGATGATTATACATGGTTTGTCGTTCCTAATGAAGACAGACTCGTATGGACGGAAGAAAGTGTATATAATGAAGCACAAAAATATCATAACAAAACCGAATTTAGAAGGAATTGTTTTTACGCTTTCAATCTGGCTAAGAAAAAGGGCTGGTTGAAAGACTATACTTGGTTCCCCCAAAAAGAAATTGTAAAAGTTTCATGGACAAGAGAGAGTTGTTACGAGGAAGCGAAGAGATATAATACAAAAGCACAATTCGAGAAAGGATGCCCTTCTGCTTATAACAAAGCAAAGGCTAACGGTTGGTTTTCAGAATACACGTGGTTTGAGAATGGTCATGTATTGGAAGGGGCTAAACGCAGAAAATGGACATATGAAACATGTTACGAGGCGGCAAAGAAATTTACAAAGAGAAATGATTTCTTACGTGCAAAAGGTTTTTGTAGGGCATATAAGGTGGCTCGTGCAAATGGTTGGCTTGAGGATTATACTTGGTTTGAGGAATTCTCAAAGCCTGCGGGCTATTGGAATTACGAGAAATGTTATGAAGAAGCCCAAAAATATGATTCTTTACTAGAATTTCGGAAAAAATGTCCAAGTGCTTGTGTTATTGCAAGAAGAAATGGTTGGCTTGAGAAATATGACTGGTTAATAAAGAGAAGAAATCGCTGGACTTATATTGAATGTTATGAATTAGCGAAATGCTTTACATCAAGAACGGATTTTAAAAAGGCTCATCTCACTGCATATCAAGCATCTCTTGAAAATGAATGGATTAATGACTATACATGGTTCAAGAGTAAACCCAAATACCGCTATTGGACTCAACAAAAGTGTTATGAGGAAGCAAAAAAGTACTCCTCAAAAAAAGAATTTGCAGAAAATAATAGTAGTGCATATAGCATTGCCTGCAAGAATGGGTGGATAGCTGATTATGATTGGCAGGTCGATCGAAGAATTGAAATATATCATGATAAGATAGATTGCGTGTACTCGTACTACTTCAAAGAAACAAATACAATCTACATAGGAAGAACTATTAATCCAAAGGACAGAGATTATCAACATATATTTATGACAGATAGAGATTCTGTCGCAAAGTATGCCCAAAAAATTGGTTGTGAGGTCCCGCCAATGATCATCCTCGAGGATTGCCTAACCTTGAAGGAAGGACAAGAGAAAGAGGATTACTGGAAGAATTTCTATGAAGACATGGGATACAATATTCTAAATAAAGCTGCAACTGGTGTAGGCCGAAGTTCTTTGGGAGCTATCGGATTTGGCAAATGGAAACGTGAAGCATGCTTTGAAGAAGCCAAGAAATATGCATCAAGGAGTGAATTCAAAGAAGGTAATGGTAGCGCCTATTCTGCTGCATCAAAGAGAGGGTGGCTTAAAGATTATACCTGGTTTGAAGAACTTAAAATACCAGAATCATACTGGACTTATGAAAGATGTTACGAAGAAGCCAAGAAATGTGTGACATTGAAAGAGTTTTATAGGGGGCATAACCATGCATATAAAGCAGCGAAGAAAAAAGGATGGACAAAAGATTATACGTGGTTTATTGCTCCTTCTCCCCAAGTTAAATGGACTTACGAAGCATGTTTGGAAAAAGCAAAGACTTGCAAATCTAAGGTTGAGTTTGAAACAAAATACTCTGGCGCAATGAATGTCGCTCGAAGAAATAATTGGCTGAAAGAATATACTTGGTTTGAAAGACCCGCTGCTAAGAATTTAAAATGGACATATGAGGCCTGCAAGGCAGAGGCAAGTAAATATGCTTCACGTGGCGAATTCCTCAATGGATCCAAGACGGCATATTTCAAATCTTCCAAAAATGGTTGGCTTGATGAGTTTTTTCCTAATAAAAAGAAATAATGGAATCAACGATTTTCTTTGGCAATGGTGTAAACCTATTAAGTAAAGGGGGAAAATCATGGGATAATGTCCTAAGACAAATATCCCAAAGACAGGTGTTGCCACCAATAGGAAACAATACCTTAAAATATGAATATGTCGTTTTGCCCAAAGAAAGATATACAGAAGTCCATTATGGATTTGAGATAACTGTAGATGGTATACCAGAGCCCCCTGAATTAATCGACACAGAAGAATTCATAAAAGAAGAATTAGCCAAAGAACTATCAAGAAACAAAGCGTCATACTTTTGCAACAAACTTGCTGATTTGGAGGCCGACAATTATATCACCACAAATTATGAGTCATTTCTAAATTCTCCTTTGAAAGAACTAGGTTATAGTGTAAAAGAGTCAGAAGGTATCATACACATATTAAAGCCACATTATACATTCCTCAAAAATAGCCACAGAATACGTTTTTGGAATATTCATGGCAATTTGGAACTGGAACACACTATTATGTTGGGATTGTATGAGTACAGCAAATATGTAATTGAGATTGATAAGATAATGAGGGCCATTGAAAAGGATAATCTAGACGTAGATGAGTCTTCATGGCCATTTGTAATGTTGCATACAGATGTTCATATCTTAGGATTTGGATTGGGTTATGAGGAAACTGATTTGTGGTATTTCCTAACATGTAGAAAACGGCTTATTCGCAAAAACAAGATGCAAAGGAACCGGATTGTTTATTATGCAATTATGGATAACAGTTATGATATGGGAAAAGTAAAAATGTTGGAAGCTTTAGATGTTGATGTAGTGAATGTTGATTTTGATTGGAGTGAGAAGGCATATGAGAAAGCATACGATGATCTTTACGATAGAATTCGAAATCAGATTAGAAAAGTCTGACACTTTTTGAGGTGATCTGCAAATAATTCATAAATTCCCGATAGTCTAAAAGGTTATCGGGAATTTTTTGTCTCACAAAAGGGACAGTCCCTTCTGTGAGATTCAAGACTTCCTGATGTGGTGGAAACTGATGCCTGTCAATCGCACTAGTTGTCGGATGCTTGCACCATAATCCTTTGCTTGATATGCGATGTCTGCTATACGTTCTGAAGAATATAAAGCCAGATCCTTTGGCGTACGTAATGAGAAAGTTTCGCAGAGGAAGGCTGATACTTCTTCGTCACTTCGCCTGTGTCCAGTAGTATTATATTCCAGTATAACAGTCGTTTTGGGTAACGGATCATTCACCAAAACAGCAAGATCCTCAAATGGTATTCTTTCAAGAACCTCATCTTTTCTCACAATAGGGACAGTCCCTTTTGTGAGAAATTCGTGCCAGCTGCTCCATTCGTAGGATATGACATCCTTGGTAAGGCCGGCAGCAACAGGATTCTGATGGATGTATCGAAGAAGGGTGATGAAATAGGCATCACTTTCCACAGGCTCACTCTTGAACCGGTCTTGAAAAAGGTGGCCTACACGTTCGTACTTCAGATTATAGAACTGGGCATATGCTCCTCCGACACGTTTGATGAGCGTGGCGATGTCATCCGATTCTTCTTTAACCAGCAGATGTACATGATTGGTCATCATGCAATAGGCGAAGAACTGACATCTTAGAGGCACAGGATGACCGAGTTCATCAACGGGGTTGGAAGCCTGCTCAAGTAGGTTCCTGAACTTGACATAGTCCATACGATCATGAAAAATATCGCTTTTGTTGATTCCACGAAGCATGACGTGATAAACGCCACTCAAACTTTTTTTCCTTGTTTGTCTTGTCATAGTTTTAAAGATAAAGTTAAAAATACGCTGCAAAGATAGTTGTTTTTTTATAGATAACCAAATTTTCAAGTAAAAATTCTTGTTTTCTCTCTTTTTTTACTACCTTTGCAGAGAAATCGCACAAAAGGGACTGTCCCCATTGTGAGAAAATTAAAAAGAAAAGCCTATGGCATATTCAACCCCATATGATTATAACGAAGAATCAATCAGAAAGTTGGACGAGAAGTTCAGCGAGATTGAGAATGACCGTTTTCTTTACTGCATTCAGGATCAGCAAAAGTGGGACATTGAGAAGGTGAACCATTTCATAGCACAGCTGCGCACCAGTCACACTTTCACCCTGAAGGAGTTAGACCGGCTGAAGCAGCTGGAGCCAACCTACAACAAAGAATATTCCACCAACCACAGACGATATATTACCACAGCCCAGGAGGTGGTAAGCAAGATGACCAGTACGTTGAGCGGATTCAAGAAAATTGTGGCCGAATTCCGTAACAAGGGTAAGAACAAAAAAGACGTGACAATCATGGACGACACTTCCCTGTATACTGGACCGTATATGAAAAATCTGTTTGGATGGGATGTCTATCAGGACCAGAGTGCCCAGGATCTTCTGAATGAACTGAACTCGTTTCTGGAAGACGCCACCGAATGTATTGACATTGCCATGAAAATGATTACAGACGAGATCGCCATCAGTAATGATCCCGATACCGCCTTCCCTATATATCAGAAAGACTACTACCGCTCGGTGAGCGACAGCCGGCTGCTCATTCAGATGATAGAAAGCCAGCGCCCTGATTTGGATAATGACTTTGTCAAAGCTCTAGAGGAAGCGGAAGATGCCAAGAAACTGATTGCAAGTTTGTTTCATACCTTTAATCGTGAGCGGTTTGCCTATAATAGTGCCTGCGTGGCTATCCACGAAGGGAAAAAGGCAGAACTGACCAAGGATGAGTCGCTGATATGGGGACTGGAGAATGAAACAAAAGTGAAGCGACTCCGACTGCTCCTTGATCACATTTTGGAATATACTGAGGAAAATGAGAAGGTCATTGGTTGGGAAGGAATGCTGAAAGGATATTTCGTTATGCGGCTTCTTTATTGGTGCGGATGGAATGGCACCAAAAACGAATCCATGTTAAATTATATCACCAAGCGTTGTGAAGGCAAGATCGGCGTAGTCAAGATGGGTGCCGTTATGACAGAGAAAAGGAAACTTGCTAAGAATCTTTCACCTACAGAAGACCATGATCAGCAACTTGCTTTTAACAGGCAAATTGATGCTTTCATCGATTCTATTGTGCCAGACTCCCCAGAGCATCACTAATGTTTTGTTTTTTTTGCGCACAAATCTCACAAAAGGGACAGTCCCTATTGTGAGATTTTGACCCCGTTTTTTCTGTCAAAGGGTCAAAACTCTAAAAATAGTTTTGACCCCTAATGGCTTGTGAAGGGTCAAAACTCATGTATGCTGTCAATCCAATGGGTCAAGACTATGTTATAGAGGTCAAAATCTCTGTCAGAATGGGCTTATGAGCCATTTTTATAAAGCCAAAAAAACTTCAGATTCTACCATTTATTTTGTATAATTTTGCAGCACCAATCAGCGGGGAAAATGGTCAAGCGTTGGACCGTAGGCCAGTCTCACTTCCCCGTTGTGCGGAGGGGCCCTCGTGTGAGACCGAGGCATTCCCGAAAGCTAATAATAATATGTATAAGAAGAATGCAAAAAAACTTTGGAACAACAACACGCACCTGAGCGTGGATCTGAAAACCCAGTTGCGCAGCGACCACTACATGAAACCCGGCAAGAGCTATCAGGGCGTGCTGCGTCGCGACATCGAATGTGATGAATTCCTCTACGGAGAGCACTTCACCTTCACTGAGACCGTTCCCCCGGCTACCGGCAAGCGCAACCCACACGTCTATGTAGGCCAGTACATCACTATCACTCGCCGCGACGACGGCAAGCTGAATCTGAACTTCCGTCCGATGCCGACAGGCGAAGGTTTTAGCCTCGAGCGCTATGCCCTAGGAGTTTACAACGAACTTTGCCTGGCACTCGGTGGCCTGATAGAGGAAAAGTGATTAAGAGTTAACGGCCGACGGTGTGACAGTTACAGTTGTGACAATTAGAAATCGAGGTCACAACATGCCTTGTAATACTTTATAACTAATTGATATATAGATAGTTATATATAATATAGGGAGAATTGGCACCCCTCAAAAACGAACTGTCACAACTGTAACTGTCACACCCGGCCATCATTCATTCATCTAAAAAGCTGATATTCAATGAAATACGAAATTAGTAAAGCGACTGCGCCCGCTATGCCGAACCTTGGCAAAGGCACAGAAATAGTGAAATTGCTGCTCTCGCAGGCCTCAAAAGACATGTACGAACCCCTCGTTCCGATGTTTTTCCCCATCTTTGGCGCACACATCTGCGGTGCGGAATTTCAGTATCCGGACTTCAGTTGGAAGGAGCCGACGGGCATGATGGCCAACCTGGTGGCGAAAAGTGGCGACAACAAGGGCCAATTGACGACACTTGCGAAAGCCATTTGCCGTGATTTCAGTCAACATGACAAGGCTGAGGAAGATAAGATTCTGGAATGGCAGAAGCAGAAACAGACCGAGCCTGACAACAAGAAAAAGACTGCCCGCCCGGATGTGTTCTTCCGTTTCCCGCCGTCGAATACGACCAACGCTGCCTTTATCCAGAACGCTTTGGCACTTGAGGCGCATGGTGGACTCACGCAGTACTTTAACTTGCCTGAGGTGGAGATGGCCGATCGTCTTTGTGGCGGTCACAAGCAGGTGTCGGTGCTGCTCCGTAACGTCTACGACCGTGACAAGGCCGGAGCCTTGCGTGCCACGTCAGATGGTATCACAGGCAATCCCACGATTCGTGCCTGCTTTACAATATCCTCAAATCCCACTTCTACCCGACAGTTCTATAAATTTGAGCTGACTAACGGCACTTTCGGCCGCATGGTCTTCAGCTTCAAGCCGCGTGGCAGCCGCAGTGGACGCATCCCACGACTAGGCAAATACACCGACGAATTCTACCAGAAGCTGGACGAGTATACGGCACGTCTCGACGCGTGTAAGGGCCGCTTCATCATCCGCCCGCTGAACAAACTGACCGACCGTATGGCTCAGGACATGGCAGAACTGGCCGACCTGACCGACGACGACCTGCTGTTCGAACTGTCCCACCGCTCGTTGGTATCGGCCTGGAAGGCAGGCTGCATCCTCTGGGTGCTCAACAATCAGACGTGGACCAAGTCGATGGGTGAACTGGTTGAGTGGCTGGTGTATCACGATCTGTGGAGCAAGATGCAAATCTTTGCCGACATGCTGAAGGACGGTGACATCAGCGCCTCTGAGACTTCCAAGACCGGACCGAAGAACATGCTCGACTCGCTGCCCGACACCTTCAGTGAGGCCCAGCTGGAGGCACTCCGCGTGGAGCTTGGCAAGAACAAAGAGGGCACCAATGCCCAGCTGCGCCAATGGATGCACCGCAAGTTCATCACCTACTCGGACCAGACGGGACTCTACACCAAGACGGAGGAGTACCTGAAAGGATAATAAAACGACCACGAATTGCACTAATTAAACTAATTATTTTCTTGTAACAAATTCGTGAAATTCGTGTAATTCGTGGTTTTTAAAAACAATATCGTATTAGTTAATATGGATAAGTTTGAACTTCAAAAGCTTCGCGATCTCCCGATAGAGGGGGTCGCGGAGCGGCTCGGACTGAGTGTGAGCAGGCATAAGTGTTTGTGCCCGTTTCACGACGATCATCACGCGAGTTTGTCGTTTAAGGTCAGCAAGAATACCTGGCGATGCTTTGTGTGTGGGGCGTCAGGGGGAACGATAGACTTGGTAATGAGATACCAGAACATGAGTTTTACCGAGGCGTGCAGGTGGTTGGCAGATGAGGCGGGAGTAGTGCTGATCAGACCACCCCTTACCCCTCCTACTCAGGAGGGGAAGGCGAGGCCATTTGATGCAAGCCGGTATGAACGGTTTTTTGAGCGGCCATGGCTGAACGAGGCGGCGAGGAAGTTTCTTTTTGAGGAACGCAGGATTGACCCGAGGGTGGTGCGTTGGTGTAGGATGACGTCGTGGAAAGATAAGCAAGGTGTGCCTTGGCTGCAGATACCTTATTATGACCGCGACGGCCAGTTGATCGGCGTGCAGAACCGCAACCTCGTGAAAGACGGTTCGCCCCGTTTCCGCTTCCCGTCAGGTTCGCAATGCAACCTCTATAATCTGCCGGTGTTGAACCGTTTAAAGTCCGGCGATACGCTCTTCATCGCCGAGGGCTGTAGCGACTGCTGGAGTCTTCTGTCAGCCGGATACAAGGCGATAGCCATCCCGTCGGCCACGTTGCTTACAAAGAAGGATGTAGAACTGCTTCAGACTCTCAGTTCAGAGCTTTCAGTTCGCTTCGAGATGTACCCCGACCGCGATGCACCCGGCGAACGGCTGTTCCTGCAGCTGCAGAAGGTCCTGCCCTCGTTGGTGCATCATCAGCTGCCTCCGGGCTGCAAGGATTTCAGCGAGTATTATCTGACAAAAGTGAGGGTGTGTCAAAATAGGCACATCCTCATTTTTTTATCGCAAAGCCCCGACTTTCTCAAGCCAGGGCTTTGTTATGTCCAAGATTTTTTGTACCTTTGGACCAAGTTTTCAAAAACATGGCAAAGA
>JAEEGJ010027990.1_pt1 | contig 11255 bp, 9 predicted proteins | sample 8958761 | NCBI WGS metagenome assembly JAEEGJ01 (sample SAMN16246546, study PRJNA631951) | gut metagenome | biome: gut microbiome; feature: rumen; material: RS-attached | host: Bos | place: Iran: Karaj | collected 2018-10
TTTCTTTGCCGGCAGTTTCGGATACTTCTTCCGTTCTTTTTCCGAGATGCCCCACACGGTCTCCAGGTCGCTGCCCAGCATGTTCTTGACGGGCACGTAGGGCAGGCCGAGAGCCGCACCATGGTACGCGATGGTCTGCACGTCCAGGGAGTAGTCCTCCACAGGCAGCGCGCCTGTCTCCACGGCTTCGCGGAAGCGCCGGCATACCATGGTGAAGCCGGAGTTGGCGATGTAGCTGATGTTCATCACCTTGACGCACCCGGCGCCGATCAGCATATCGATATCGCCGCCTGCGCTGCCGCTCTCCACGGTCAGGTCTTTCTTTTTCTGCCGGATCACTTCCCGCACGAGGCCGTAAGCCCTGCGGTTGGTGGAAAAGCCGCCGAACGCGACGCAGTCTCCGTCGTGGACGAAGCGTCCGATCGCTTCTGCGGCTGTCATGAGTTTGTTTTGTGTGTTCATAGATTTCCTCACTTTAATATAACCATAGCACCATACTATCCTTTTGTATACTTGACAGTTTCGAAGAAACTGTTCGATAATATTGAACGATGGAGGAACTGTTATGGAACTGAGAAATCTGAAAAGTTTTCTGCGGATCACGGAGCTGGGCAGCTTCGCGAAGGCAGCGGAGGATCTGGGATACGCGACGTCGACGATCACGGCGCAGATCCACCAGCTGGAGGAGGAGATCCGCACGCCGCTGTTCGAAAGGATCGGCAAGAAAAACGTGCTGACCGCCGCCGGCCGCGCCCTGATCCCCTATGCGGAGCAGATGCTGCAGCTGTCGCAGCAGATCGAATACCTGGGCGATCCGGTGCAGCAGACGCTGCACGGCACGCTGCGCGTCGGCATCGTGGAATCCATTCTGCATTCCCTGCTGCTGGACGTGCTGGGCGACTACCGCGCGCGTTTTCCCCACGTGTCGGTCTCCATCACCACCGCGGTGAGCGCGGACCTGTTCGCGATGCTCAAGAGGGGCGAGATCGATCTGGCGTTCACGATGGGTCACACCCTGCAGCGCAGCGATTGCGTCCTGGCGTGCAGCCACCCGGAAGAGACGGTGTTCGCGGCCTCGCCGCAGCATCCGCTGGCGCGGGAAAAGACGCTGACCCTCGCTCAGGTGCTGGATCACGAGATCCTGTCCATCGGCGACAACACGTTCCTGCAGCAGGAGGTGTACAAGATGGCGGCGGAGTGCGGCAGGGAAGTGAAGACCCACATTCAGACAGAGAGTTCCCTCACCCTGCTGGAGCTGGCCAAGAGGAACGCGGGCATCACGTTCCTGCCGGAATACGTGGTGCGGTCTGCCGTGCGGGACGGAACGCTTCGCGTCCTGCCTGTCACAGACTTCCGGCTGCCGTTCCGCATCGCCGTGTTCTACCATAAAAACAAGTGGGTCACGCCCCAGATGCAGGGCCTGATCGAGCTGGCGGAAGAGCACTTCGACGCGGCGTCCGCAGAAGGAAAATAAAGCCAAAATCTACAATAATACTATTGACGGCCGGGACAAAAAATGATTAAATAATGGTGGTTCTGGAAACGTTCCCAGAAACGTTACCGGAAACCGCAAAAGGAGGATCAGGAACTGTGACGATTCGAGATGTTGCGGCATACAGCGGCGTTTCCGTAAGCACGGTCTCCCGCGTCCTTAACGACCATCCCGACGTAAGCAAAGACGTCAGAGAACGCGTATTGAACGCCGTAAAGGACCTTCATTACGTCCCGAACACCTCCGCAAGGGATCTTGTTAAGACCGCAGGAGATTCCATAGGCGTAGTGGTAAGAGGCGCGGAAAACCCGTTCTTTGCCCCCGTGATCAGCGCCATAGAACAGGCTGTGGAAGACGCCGGCTATACGCTGTCCATCCGCCAGATCAAGGCCGGAGAGGACGAACTGGCCGCGGCGGCGCGCCTGTCCCGGGCGAAAAAACTGAAGGGGCTCATCCTGCTCGGCGGACGCTTCGACTATACGAAAGAAGACGTTGCGCCGATCGACATTCCGTTCGTCTGCTGCACGTTCACAAACGATTTCGGGACGGTCGAAAGCGACGCCTACTCCTCGGTGTCCATCGACGACCGGGAAGAAGCCCGCAGAGCGGTCCGGTATCTGACGGAATGCGGCCACCGCCGCATCGCCATCCTGATGGATTCGGCATCCGACCGTTCCATCAGCGAGCTCCGATACAAAGGCTACCTGGACGCGCTGGCCGAAGCGGGGATCGAACCGGACCCGGATCTTCTGATCGAGAGCGTGGAATTCAATATGGCCGGCGCCTACGAAAAAGCAGGACGCTTTGCGGCTTCCGGCAAACAGTTCACCGCTCTGTTCGCCATCGCCGACACGTTCGCCATCGCGGCCATGAAGGCGTTTCACGATAAAGGCCTGCGCATCCCGGAAGACTGTTCCGTCCTGTCGATCGACGGCATCAACATGTCCCTCTACACCATCCCGACGCTGACGGCGCTCGTCCAGCCAAAGGAAGAGCTCGGCAGGGAAGCGGTGAAGATCCTGGCAGACGTCTTAGCCGGCGGCGCGCACAGGCACGTCCGCCTGCAGACAGCCCTGCGGGAAGGCGGAACGGTCAGAAAAATTTCATAAAACGGTATTTACGCGCAAAAGCGTAGAGATATAACGTCAGTTATTTTTATTGAAGAAGGAGAAAACACAATGAAAAATCTGAAAAAAGTTCTTGCTGTTCTTCTCGCCATGGTCATGGTGATCGGCCTCGCTGCCTGCAGCGGCGGCAACGGCGGCGGAGAAGGCTCCAGCGAAACGGGTTCCGTTTACTGGCTCAACTTTAAGCCGGAACTTGACGAGACTGCCCAGCAGCTCGCTAAGATGTACACTGAAAAGACCGGCGTCGCAGTTAAGGTCGTGACCGCTGCCTCCGGCACCTACGGACAGACCCTGACGTCCGAAATGGACAAGTCCGCGGCTCCCACCCTGTTCGTCATCACCAACCAGTCCATGGTCAAGGAATGGGGCGACTATGCGATGGATCTGACGGGCACTGCGATCGCCAACGAGCTGAACACCGACGGTTTCAACCTCTATGACGAAAACGGCAAGCTCTGCTCCATCGGTTACTGCTATGAATGCTACGGCATCATCGTTAACCCGGATCTGATCGAAGCCGCTGGTCACAGCATGGACGAGATCACCAACTTCGACGGCCTGAAGGCTGTTGCGGAAGACATCCACGCAAGAGCAGACGAACTCGGATTCGACGCGTTCAGCAGCTCCGACATGGACGGCTCCTCTTCCTGGAGATTCACCGGCCACATGGCTAACCTGGAATACTTCTATGAAGAAAGAGATGCCGGCGGCTGGAGCGAACAGCCCGCAAGCATCCAGGGTACGTACATGGACAACTTCAAGAACCTGTATGACCTGTGCATCAACAACTCCCTCACCGCTCCCACCGATCTCGCGAACGGCGGCCACGATGCCGAGAACGAGTTCAAGACCGGTAAGGCTGCGTTCTTCGTGAACGGTTCCTGGGAATACGCTGCGGTTTCCGAATCGGTTCCCAACGCTACCATGATCCCCTACTACTGCGGCGTTGCCGGCGAAGAAAAGGCCGGTCTGAACTGCGGTACGGAAAACTGCTGGGCGATCAATGACAACGCTTCCGAAGCGGACAAGCAGGCGACCATCGACTTCATGGTATGGCTCGTCTCCGATCCCGAAGCTGCCGGCCTGATGGTCGAACAGCTCGGCGTTCTGCCCTACAAGAACGCTCCCGCTTCCAGCAACGGCTTCCTGGCTGACGCTGACAGATACAACGCCAGCGGCTGCTACGTGATGGATTGGGCAACCAACTATCAGCCGAACGTCGACGAATACAGAGCTGCTCTCGTATCCGCTCTCAACAAGTACAACGCAGATCAGTCCGAAGCCAACTGGGAAGAGGTCAAGACCGCGTTTGTTGACGGCTGGGCAGTCCAGTATCAGAAGGCAAATCAGTAATAAAGATCACACCTCATAGTTGATTCTTATGGGGCGGGTGTTTAACGCCCGCCCCTGTTTTTTTATCATCGATCAATTGAGGAAGGAGGAAAGATCTTTGGAAAAGAAAAAGAAATCCGGATTCTTTAAAAATCCGCTGCGCCGCTGGTCGTGGCTGTTCATGGGTCCGGTCATCGCCGCCTTCGCCATAGGCTTCGTATGGCCGTTCATCCAGGGCATTTATTTGTCATTCTGCAAATTCAAACTGATCAGAGACGCAAAATTCATCGGCTTCGGAAACTATATCAGCGCCTTTGCCGACGAGACCTTCAAACATGCCTTCTGGTATACCGCTTTATTCGCTATCGTTTCCCTCGTGCTGATCAACGTGCTCGCGTTCACGATCGCGTATCTCCTGACGCAGGGGCTGAAACGCAGCAACCTTTACCGGACCGTCTTCTTCATGCCGAACCTGATCGGCGGTATCGTTCTGGGCTACATCTGGTCCATGATCTTCGACGGTATCCTGTCCCACTTCAACACGTCGATCCTGCTGGAATCCAAATACGGCTTCTGGGGTCTGATCATCCTGGTCTGCTGGCAGCAGATCGGCTACATGATGATCATCTACATCGCCGGCCTGCAGGCAGTTTCGGAAGAAATGCTCGAAGCGGCGAAGATCGACGGCGCGACAAAGTCGCAGACCCTGTTCAAGGTCACGATCCCCAACGTCATGCCTTCGATCACGATCTGCACGTTCCTCGGCCTGACCAACGGCTTCAAACTGTTCGACCAGAACCTCGCTTTGACCGCAGGCCAACCGTTCATCATCCAGCCCGACGGCTCGAACATCAAGACGACGGAGATGCTGGCGCTGAACATCTACAACACGTTCTACAATTCCAGTTCCGGCTCCCAGGGCACGGCGCAGGCGAAAGCGGTCATCTTCTTCATCCTCGTCGCCGGTCTCGGCCTGCTGCAGCTGGCATATACGCGTAAGAGGGAGGTGCAGCAGTAATGGAAAAGAATACGCTTTCCGCGGAAAACCGCCGCAAAAGTATCCTTTCGGCAGTCCTCGGCGTCATCTGCATCATCTACGTGCTCCCCGTCGTTGCTGTCGTCATCAATTCGTTTAAGGTCAACACTTTCGTAAAGACCAACACGTTCGACCTCCCCAGAGGCGAAATGTGGGCAGGCTTCACGAATTTCATCAAGGGCATGACCTTCGGCAACTACCCGTTCTGGAAGAGCGCCATGTACAGCGCCCTGATCACGGTGCTGTCGACGGCGCTGATCCTGCTGTTCACCTCGATGGCCGCCTGGTACATCGCGAGAGTGAACTCGAAGTTCTGCAAGCTGGTCTATTACCTGTGCGTCTTCTCCATGGTGGTCCCGTTCCAGATGGTCATGTTCACGCTGTCCAAGACGGCGGACAAACTCCACCTGAACACCCCCTGGACCATTCCCATCGTCTATCTCGGCTTTGGCGCGGGCCTCGCGATCTTCATGTTCGTAGGCTTCGTGAAATCGATCCCCATCGAGATCGAAGAAGCCGCTTCGATCGACGGCTGCGGACCGCTCAGAACGTACTTCTCGGTCGTATTCCCCATGCTCCGTCCGACGATGATCTCTGTCGGCATCCTGGAGATCATGTGGGTCTGGAACGACTATCTGCTCCCGGTCCTGGTGCTCGACATCAACGAGTACAGAACGATCCCCATCCACATCCAATACCTGAAGGGCAGCTACGGTACGGTGGATCTGGGCGCTACGATGGCCCTGATCCTGATGTCGATCATCCCCGTCATCATTTTCTACCTCGCATGCCAGAAGTACATCATCAAGGGTGTTGCTGCCGGCGCGGTGAAAGGCTGATCCATGGAAAGAAGCAGTGGCATTTTGATGCCGGTATTCTCCCTTCCTTCGCCTTACGGCATAGGAACGCTGGGGAAGGCAGCAAAAGATTTTATCGATTTTCTGAAAGCGTCAAAGCAGCGCTGGTGGCAGATCCTGCCGGTCGGTCCCACGAGCTACGGAGATTCCCCCTATCAGAGCTTTTCCAGCTTTGCCGGGAACCCGTATTTCATCGATCTGGACATGCTGGCGGAAGACGGTCTGCTGACCCAGGAGGAGATCGCCGCCTGCGATTTCGGAACCGACCCGCAGCGGGTGGATTACGAAAAGCTTTACAACAACCGCTATCCGCTTCTGGAGAAGGCTTTCGAAAGAGGCTGGGAGCGGGACTGCGAAGAGGTGGCGAAGTTCTCCGAAGAAAACAGCAGCTGGCTCGCGGATTATACGCTGTACATGGCCCTGAAAAAGCATTTCGGCCAGGCAGCCTGGCTGGATTGGCCCGAAGCGGACATCCGCATGCATAAACCGGAGGCTATCCGGCGCTACACGGAACTGCTCGACAGAGACGTGCGCTTCTACACCTACCTGCAGTTCCTGTTCTACAGACAGTGGGACCTGCTGCGCAGCTACGCGAAGGAACAGGGCATCGGCATCATCGGTGATATTCCGATCTACGTAGCCCTCGATTCCGCGGACGTATGGGCCGCGCCGGAGAACTTCCAGCTGGACGAGGACAATCTTCCCGTCGAGGTCGCGGGCGTTCCGCCCGATTACTTCAACGAGGACGGCCAGCTCTGGGGCAATCCGCTGTACAACTACGAGTACATGGCAAAGGACGGTTACGGCTGGTGGATCCGCCGCGTAGGCGGCGCCGAAAAGCTGTACGACATCATCCGCATCGACCATTTCCGCGGGTTCGAAAGCTACTGGGCCGTGCCCTACGGCGAAACGACCGCAAGGGAAGGCCGCTGGGTGAAAGGCCCGGGCATGGACCTGGTCGGCGTCCTGCGGGACTGGTTCAAGGATCTGCGCTTTATCGCGGAAGACCTGGGCTACCCGAGCGAAGAAGTCCGGCAGATGCTGGCGGAATCCGGTTTCCCGGGCATGCGGCTGCTGGAATTCGCATTCGACGGAACCGAAGGCAACACGTTCCTGCCGCACCTCCACATCCCCGGCTGCGTCTGCTACATCGGGACGCACGACAATCTGCCCGTCATGGGCTGGAAAGAAGCCGCGGAACCTGCGGAGCTGGAGATGGCGAAGAAGTATCTCGGACTCAATGAAGAGGAAGGCTTCGCTGCAGGCATCCTCCGCGCAGGGTTCAGCAGCGTCGCGGACCTGTTCGTCGCGCAGATGCAGGATTACCTGGAACTGGGCGCGGAAGCCCGCATCAACGAACCCGGTTCGATCGGCGGAAACTGGACGTGGCGGACGATGCCGGACGTCTTTACGGACACCCTCGCGCAACGCATTGCCGCTTTCACGAAATTATACGGAAGGAGCAAATAAAATGGCTGAAGTCAGTCTCAGGCATATTAAAAAGATCTATCCCAACACGGAAAAGAAAAAGAAGAAGGACGAGCCTGCCCATAGAACGACCCACCTGAAGGTCACGGCTGAGGGCATCGTCGCGGTCGACGATTTCAATCTGGAGATCAAGGACCGGGAATTCATCGTTCTCGTCGGTCCTTCGGGCTGCGGTAAGTCCACGACGCTCCGCATGGTCGCAGGACTCGAAGAGATCTCCGGCGGCGAGCTTCTGATCGACGGCAAACTGATGAACGACGTGGCGCCCAAAGACAGGGATATCGCCATGGTATTCCAGAGCTACGCGCTGTATCCGCACATGACCGTGCGCGAGAACATGGCGTTCCCGCTGAAGCTGAAGAAGGTCCCGCAGGCGGAGATCGACAAGAAGGTGAACGAAGCCGCGGAGATCCTCGGCATCACCGAATATCTGGAACGCAAGCCCAAGGCTCTGTCCGGCGGTCAGCGCCAGAGAGTCGCCATCGGCCGCGCGATCGTGCGCGAACCGAAGGTGCTGCTGATGGACGAACCCCTCTCCAACCTGGACGCGAAGCTGCGTAACCAGATGAGAGCGGAGATCATCAAACTGCGCCAGAGGATCAACACGACGTTCTTATACGTCACGCACGACCAGACCGAGGCCATGACCCTCGGCGACCGCATCGTCATCATGAAGGACGGCGAAGTCCAGCAGATCGGCACGCCCCAGGAAGTGTTCGACCATCCGTCGAACCTGTTCGTGTCCGGCTTCATCGGCGTTCCGCAGATGAACTACTTCGACGCGAAGCTGGTGAAAGCGGACGGCAAGTACGCCGTGGAACTCGACGGAAAGACCATCGAGCTCTCTCCTGAAAAGCAGGAAAGACTCGCGGCGAACGGCGTCGAGGCGCAGGACATCACCCTCGGCGTACGTCCCGAACACATCGCCCTCTTCGGCGAAGGCTCGCAGATGTTCCACGGCACCGTCGACGTCAGCGAGATGATGGGCAGTTCCGTCCACCTGCATCTGCAGTCCCTCGGACAGGACGTCATCGTCATCGTTCCGACGATGGACCTGCAGGGCATCCACCACGACGGCATCTCCATCGGACAGGAGATCGCCTTCACCTTCGGCGGAAACGTCGTCCACGTGTTCGCCAAGGACGGAAAGAACCTGGAATTCTAACCCAAGCATATAAAGAGCACACGGGGACAGGTACAATGTGTCGTTTTCACGACACATTGTACCTGTCCCCGTGTGCTCTTTTCTTTTCTATGCTAGAATTCGTCTACGATCTTGATCTTCACGTTCGGCGAGGTCGTCGCGTACATGGTGACCACGTAATTCGGCCGGAATTCCACGATATCGCCCAGTTTATAATCTCTGTCGCAGTCCTCCAGGTCCAGCATGGTGTGGTCGGAACTGCTGCCCCAGATACGGATCTGCGGATCCAGCGGGGTCAGACCCTCTTCCGTGCCGCCGAAATCCTGCTTGCCGAAGGCCAGGATGGCTCTCTTGCGCACGCCCCAGTCCACGTACTTGCGCACGTCGTTCAGCGCCGCGGCGCCCATATTGCCGTTGGGCATCGTCGGCTTGTTTTTCAGCTCCACGATCTCCGCGCGGACGCGGAACGCGTCGACTCTCTCGGGGAAGTCCTCCTTCCAGGTGTATTCCGCCTTGGTGATGAGCGAGATGCCCGCCCGGATGTCGTTGACCCGGGGATTCAGCTCGCCCTCGGCCATGTTATGGAAACTCTGCGTGCCGCCGATGGACAGCACGTCCAGCTCGCGGCCGATCTTCGCCTCGATCTTTTCCATGATGTCGGCCAGCCAGTCCACCTTGTCCTTGGACACGCAGACGGAGCCGTAGCAGCCGAAGTTCGCGCCGATGCCGTAAAGCTTTAAGCCCGGCATGCCGTACTCGACCATGGAGGCGGCTTCGATCATCACGCTTTCGTCCTCGAAGCCTTCGCGGCGGTCACCGATGTCCTTCATCAGGATGACCCGGTGCACCTTGCCCTGCTTGATCGCCTCGTCGTTGAGCTTCTGCAGCACGGCCAGCTCGGAATTCAGGGAGATGTCCGCGTATTTGACGACCAGATCGCACTCGGACAGCGCGGGGATGCGCAGGAGCTCCGTGATGATCTCCGGGTAGCGCTCCTTGATCTTCTGCACCTGGTCGATGCGGGAGGTGGCGATAGCTCTGGGATGGCAGTCCCACAGAGCTTTGCAGGCTTCCGGCACGGCGGTGAATCCCTTGACGACAGCCGTGATGCGGATGTTGTAAGGCCTGCACATTTCCTTCAGACAGTTGAAATTATGCTGCAGATTCCTGGTGTTGATGACTAACTGCGGATAGCGTTCCATGGGGCCTCCTTTCGCTTATACTCTCTTAAATTCGATGGGATCGACTTCATCGTATAGTTTGAAGCCGAAGCCGCAGATCTCTCCTTTTACGTCGGTGTGGAAGTAGATGGGGGCGTTCACGAGCAGCGTGTCCATCTTCACTTCGGGGATGTGGAATACGTCGTAGTGATGATGCAGGATCTCCTGGGTCACGCCTCTCCAGGTCATGAGCAGCTTGTCGCCCGCCAGATCGATCTCCAGCGTTCCGTGACCCGGCTCCGCGTAGGTACCCACGTAATCAGCCAGCTCGTGGGAGGGCTGAGTGCCCGCGACGAATTCGTCGCCCAGCAGGTCCAGCTTCCAGTCGCCGTGCATGTTGCCCTTGATGTCCTTCACGGACCACATGCGCTCGCTCCAGTCGACCGGCTCGAAGCCCAGCACGTTGTCGATGATGGTGTAGAGCACGGAGCACTGGATGAGGATGTCCGGGCACTGCAGATTGTTGTACAGAATGATGCCCATCTGGCTCTTGGGCAGGCAGCACTGCAGCGTGCCGAAGCCCTCGATCTCGCCGAGGTGCCAGTACATGGGCTCGCCGCGGTAGTTGTCGTTGTACCAGCCCATGGCGTAGCCGCCGATGGGGGATACTTCGGGGAATCTCCACGGCCACAGCGTGTACCGCACGTTCTGCATGTGCAGGTCGCGCATGGTCTCTTCCTGCATCAGGCGCGTGCCGTCGGGCAGGACGCCTCTCTTCAGGTGGAAGTCCAGATACTTCAGCATGTCGTTGACGGTGGAATTGATGCCGCCGGCAGGCGCGCTCACGTCGGAGTTCCAGTGAGGCACTTTGAACGGTCCGTCGGGACCCGGCCAATACGAACTGCACACGTTGTCGCACTCGTCCAGATATTTGACGAGCGTGCTGCTGCGGGTCATGCCGAGGGGTTTGAAGATGCGCTCCTCGACCATGTCGTCCCACTTTCTGCCGGTCACCTTCTCCGCCACGTGCGCCGCCATATCCACCATGTAGTTGTTGTACTGGGCTTTATAGCGGAACGGAAGGTTGGGCTTCAGGTACTGCAGTCTCTTCCACAGTTCTTCTCTGTCCTCGATCGTGACGTCGGACCAGACCGCGTCGTAGGAAGCGAGGCCGGTGCGGTGGCACAGCATGTCGCGCAGCGTGCATTCGGCGGTCGCGAACGGGTCGTACATCTTGAAATCAGGCAGATAGTCCTTGATGGGCCTGTCGAAATCCAGCACGCCGTCGTCGACGAGCATGCCGATCAGGGTGGCGGTAAAGCTCTTGCTGCAGGACGCGATGCCCCACATGGTATCCGCGTCGATCGGTTCCTTCGTCTCCAGGTCTTTATACCCGAAGCCGCCGGCGAACAGCACTTCGCCGTCCTTGATGACGCCCACGCCCATGCCCGGGGTCTTGTACCGCGCCAGTTCTTTTTCTACGTATTCTTTGCTGATGACTTGCATGATCTCCTCCTATACCGGAACGGGCAGGCCGGTCTTCTCGATGAACGCCTGGTGGTTCTTGACCCGGAAGACGTCCGTACCGTTCTCTTTGATATCCGCTTCGATCTTTTCGA
>JAEEGJ010027991.1_pt1 | contig 11255 bp, 8 predicted proteins | sample 8958761 | NCBI WGS metagenome assembly JAEEGJ01 (sample SAMN16246546, study PRJNA631951) | gut metagenome | biome: gut microbiome; feature: rumen; material: RS-attached | host: Bos | place: Iran: Karaj | collected 2018-10
ACTCTACGGGATATCTTTTCTTCCAGGGAATGGAGAATTCCAGTTCTTCCACCGGTTTCAAGGGCCTCCGCAACTATGAAGGAAACACCTTCCAGGAAAAGTGCGCCAACTATGTGAAGAGTCTGGCCAATGATCAGTATCCGTTTACGGACGAATGGATTGAAACCTTCCGGAACAATGTTCTTGAAGACATCTAGAGAAATAAAGTTTAACATATAAAGTTTACGTATGATGAAAAAAGAGAGTACAAAGGACCTGTATGAACGTCCGGAAACCGAGGAAATCGAGGTCAGAATCGAAAACCTCTGTGGCGGGATGGAAAGCGTTACACCTTGCCTTGATGATGATCCGTGTCCGCAGGATTTGGTTTAATCCATTCTAATTGTAAGTCAGATAACAGTCAATCTGCCATGAAAAGGTTTTTTATTCCATTTTTCATTGTTGCCTTGACGCTCATCCCCTCCTGCAACAAGCAGGAGGAGATGATTGCCGAGAAGCAGTCCCCCCGTTTCCATGGAGGCATGGAACCGGTGCTTGTAGATTCCGAAACGCGGGCTTATGTGGACGAAAACTATAAAGTCTACTGGAACGCGGGTGACCATGTCACCATCTTTTATGAAAAGACTTACAACCGCGAATATGAATTCGTAGGACGGACCGGAACCACCGGCGGCGAATTCGAACGCTTTGGGAGCGACCCGGCGCATTTTACTGAAGTTGCAATTGAAAGCGGTTTCGAGTATGCAATCCTCCCTTATCAAAGGTTCAATGCCTGCGATTACGACGGAACGCTTACTGTCCCTTTCCCCGCGAACAGGACCTATGAAGAGAACGCCCGGGGTATCGGCATCTATCCCTATATGGTAGCTCGCGACAAGGCTGGAGACTTTATGTTCATGCATGTTGCCGGTTATCTCGGCCTGCAGCTGTATGGCGAAGGCTCCATTAAATCGATTTCTTTGAAGAGCACGAACAACGAACCGATTTCCGGCTATCCGGTGGTAGTCTTTACGGATGATTCAGATGAAGCCGAACCTATGCTGACTTTCGTCAATGATCCGGACGATTCTCCGCGTGTAACGGTCACCTATCCGGAACCCGTTGCCTTGCCCGCCACCTCCGCCGAGGCCAAGACATTCTGGCTCTCCCTTCCGCCGACCGTCATGACCAAAGGTTTCACCCTGACGTTTACGGGGGCGAACGGAGAAGTGGTCACGAAGAGCCGCAGTTCCAGCTATGTCGTGGAAAGAAAAAAGATCAAGACTTTAGGACCCCTGGAAATCGTAATGGGATCCACCGCGACAGTCACTGGTGTTGAACTGAACAAAAACGAAATCGAGTTGAACGTGAATGAAACGGAAGCCCTGACGGCCACTGTCCTTCCTGCTAGTGCCCCAGACAAGACCGTTTCCTGGTCCAGCAGCGATAATAATGTTGCCACGGTAAGCTCGTCAGGTGTTGTTACGGCCGTTTCGGCTGGAACGGCCGTTATCACTGTAACGACCAATTCCGGCGGCAAAACTGCCACGTGCAACGTTACTGTAAAGGAAGCCGCACCCGTCATCACTTACAGCCTGGCCATTGATCCGCAATCCGCCGAAATCAAGAGCGGTGAGAAGCAGGCGTTCACCTTAGCCCTCACTACGACGACTGACGGAGTCGCCGAAACGCAGACCGTGACTGGAGCCACCTGGACCACCAGCGATGAAAGCGTCGCTACGGTTGCCAATGGCACCGCGACCGGAATCGGCGCAGGCACTGCGACCATTACAGCCAAATTCACACCTGAAGGCTCCGATGAGGAACTCACTGCTTCCGCGACTTTGACGGTGACTGTCGATGCCATCACCTACAGCCTTGCGATCGACCCGGAATCAGCCGAGATCAAAATCGGCGAGACGCAGGAATTCATTCTTACCCTTACCACTACGACGAATGGTGAAGCTGTCACGCAGACCGTGACCGGTGCCACATGGACCTCCAGCGATGCAACCGTCGCCACAGTTGCCAACGGCATAGCTGCCGGTGTCGCCGAAGGTACCGTGACCATCACGGCCAAGTACACCCCGGAAGGATCCGAGGAATTGACTGTGACCGCACAACTGAAGGTCAACAAGAAGCCCAATCAAGCTGGTGATCCGACACCGGTCGAGGGAGAAGAAGAACTTTAACATGACCGCCTTATGAACAATCATATCAAATATTTCATTCTTGGTCTCGCGGTCTTGGGCGGCCTGACCGCTTGCAACAAGCAGTTGGCCGAAGAATCTCAGGCTCCTGTCAACACCCATCGGGTGTATTTTTCCTCCGCCACAGCCGAGACCAGGACCGGCATTACGATCGAGGATGGCATCATGACTCCGGACTGGAGGAAAACCCAGGCTGGAAACGTCCATCTCTTCGAAATGGGGTCCAAGGGTTATGCCGAGGGAGAAGATGTGGCAATCACGCTGTCAGAAGAGGATAAGATTGCCCATTTCCAGGCAGATTTCCCGACGGATATGACGATCATTGTCGATCCGAGTAAAAAGACCTCTATCCTGACCGCCTCTAACGAACAGAATGACGGCCCTTATACTTATGCAGCGATTGTCGCACAGGCAACAGAATCCGCGTACATCGTTCCGGCGGTACAGCGTCCTGACGCAGAAACCCTCATCGACCCGGATGCGGATTTCCTGATCGGCTACAGCCGGAGTTCCTATGATGCGGCCCATAACTGGGAAGAGGATGTCGTGGACCTGTACTTCGACCGCCCCGTCGCCCTCGGCCAGATCATCATCTCTTCCTTCGAGGAAGAGGGAGAAAAGGTCAAGAGCGTGGTTATCAAGGCCCCCGGCCTGTCCGGCTCGGCCGCGTACACGGCGATTGATTTCGGAAATGCGACTGTGACTTTCACGCCCGACGAAGCCACTGAAGGGGAAACCGCCGCGCTGACCCTCGAATATGGTGCTGGCGCCACCCTGGCAGATGACGGTACTTTCGGCGCCTACTTCGTTGCCCTCCCGGGCAAGACCACGATCTCCGAGATTGTCGTTACCACCGACAAGTGGGTCTATACCAAGACCGTCGGCAAAGAAATCACATTCTCCAAGGACTCCTTCAAGAACCTCACGCTCAATCTTGCTTCCGCCACGAAGGAAGCCGCGGCCCCGACCGAAATCAAGTGGTACAAGGCTTCCGTGCTCGAGGATGGTATCGACTATTTGATTGTCTCCGAGGGATATGCCTTGAAGAATAATGATGGCACACTTGAAGCCGTGGCGATTTCTCCTGAGGACGGTATCATTACCTTTGAGGCAGCAGTCGATCCCGCGATTGTGTGGAAAGCTACGGCCAAAGAAATCGCGGCCGATGACGACCTTGTCGCCGGACACTTTACGCTTAGCAATGGAGAGAACATGTTCCTCCAGCGTGTCTCTGCCGGCAACCACGAGTACACAATGGGAATCGGAGCCATTCCGAGTACCGTAAAGTATTATGCATGGGATTATGATGGCAAGTATCTATATCATGTCTCGAATTCCAGTGCAACATTCTATTGCTTCTATAACAGTGGCTGGGTGACAGACTACCAGAATCAGAAAGAGGTTCAGATTTTCACTCCCCGTCCTCCGCAGGAACTCAGTTTCAGCGAAACATCGATAGAGTTTAATATGGATGGGGAAGAGTCCTTCGTCGCTCCGACGCTCTCTGGCGTCCAGCCTGGGGCTACCGTCACCTTCACATCCAGCAACGAAGCTGTCGCTACGGTCGACGATGATGGCAACGTAACCATCCTCAAGGCTGGCACCACCGTCATCACGGCTGTCGCTGCAGGCAATGCCGATTACCAGGCTGGCTCCGCAAGTTACATCTTGACGGTCTCTAATAGCAGTATCCCTACCAAGACATACCGTAAGGTGACATCTTCTTCAGAGCTGGAGATTGACACTCAGTACTTGTTAGTCTATGAGGACGGATCTAAGGTGTTCAAACCAATCTATGATGCATCGAATAATGCCCACTTTACAGCAGAAGCGGCCAATGCTCTTGATGTGGTCATTTCTAATGGTACGATTACATCTGCTGATTTGGAAACCAGCGAGATGACCCTTGAATCCGGTTACCATTTCTATGTTGTGTCTGAGGAAAAGTATTTATACCCTACGAACAGCAGTTACAATAGTAGTTGTATCGCTGCTGAAGATACTAAGAAAGATTCACATACATTCTCTATTAGTATTTCAAGCAGCGGTGTTGCTACCATTTCTCGTACGAGTAATAGTAGTACATATAGCCTCTGTTATTCCGATTATTTCCGAGGAAGTTCGTCTGTCTCGGCCAATGTTTCACTGTATAAACTGGACGATGGACGCGAATCGCAAGTATTAAGTTTTAGCCCTTCGTCGGTTGAATATGATTGGGATAGTGGTGAGCCATTGACGATACCCGAATTGTCGGAAGCCCATGGTGAGGTGACATATTCATCGAGCAATGAGAGCATCGCCTCCGTTGATGCAACAACGGGAACCGTGACCGTCAACAAGACCGGTACAGTAGAAATCACGGCTTTCGCAGCAGGCAATACGCAGTATAAACCCGGCTCCGCCAGCTACACCTTGACGATCACCAGCAGCAAAGTCCCGAAATGGTATCTTGTCGACGAGGTTGTTGGAGGAGAGTATCTGATTGTCTCCAACGGACATGTACTTCTCAATGACAATGGAACCATTTCTTCTGAAGGAGTTTCCGTGAATAATGGAGTTATTGAGTATGATGCACCGACAACCGCCATTTGGACGGCCGCGACTTATGGAGAAGGATACAGCTTGACCAATAGTGACAAGTATTTAAGGCGTAGTAGCTCTACTCTCCAAATAGCGTCTGCCTCTGGCACAGAAACCAACAACCGTTGGTACTATAATGCCAGCAGTCAACAGCTCACCATGAAGGGCTCTTCATCAACCTATTACCTTCGCTATAGTTCATCCTGGGGTTTAAGTACCTCTTCCGCAAGTGCGGCATTGTATAGTACTACTCCTCCGAAGTTATCCCAGGAATTGACCTTCAGCGCAACATCTGTTGAATATGATTTGGCAAGCGGCGAGACTTTCTCCGCTCCGACACTTTCGGGCTACAAGACGAACGTCACATACAGTTCCAGCAAACCGGCTGTTGCGACCGTCGATGCAGAAACCGGCGCCGTTGAGATTGTCGGCGTAGGGACGACGACCATTACCGCAAGTGCCGAAGGAACGACGGAGTACAAGCCGGCTACGGCCAGCTATACGATCCATGTTACCGACAGCAGCACGCCAACCACGACAAAGCGTTACGTCCTTGCTAACAGCATTGAAGCCGGGAAAGACTACATCATCGTTTCCGGTGGCTACGCTCTTAAAAATAATGATGGTAGCGTCGCTTCCGAATCCGTGGCTCCTACAGATGGTGTAATCGAGTTTGAGCCGGGAACAGATGATGCGCTCGTATGGACTGCTGTCACAGAGACAACCTATACTTCAAATGGTCATTTCTCATTATCAAATGGAGGCTATCGTCTCAATCGAAAGAGTAATAGCGGTAGTTTCTCGCTGACATTCGTTACGACCGGTACGGCTATGGATAAATATGGTGTCTGGGATCTCCAAACATACAATGGTGATACCTACCTGTTCCATGATAGTTCAAGTACAATGAGATGTTGGCTATACTATGACAGTGGTTGGAAAATCTCTTATTTATCAAACAAGACAGATCCATCATCGACAGAGAAACCTACCCAACTATACGTCGAAGAGTAATTCATTCATCAGGGGGCTGACTCAGAGAGTCAGCCTCCCTTTTTGAGAGGCGGATGTAGGTTGCCGGGGAGGTCAGTATCACCTTTCCCGGGAAATTCCTATCTTTGTGCAAGATGAAACTGTTGCAAAACTATGCTTCTTCGCTTGTCGGACTGCTGAAGGACCAGCAGTTCCGGGAGGGTGAGTCCTATCGGCTGATGCATTTCGTGGTACGGCAGCCGGTGGAAGATGGACTGCTTCTATATAACGTGCTGACCAGAGCGGTGGTACTTCTTACACAGGAAGAAGCGCGGACGATGGAAGAGGATACGGTTGCCGTCCCTGAACTGGTCGCGAAGTGGTTTGCCGTCCCGTTTTCCTTCGACGACCGGAATCTGGCCAGGGAAGTCCGTGCCGTAGGCCGGATGCTGGAAAAACGCCCCAAGGGTATCACCGGTTATACCATCCTTACTACCACGGACTGCAATGCACGCTGTTTTTATTGTTACGAGAAAGGGCGCAGCAGGATTCCGATGACGGACCGTACTGCAAGAAAGGTGGCGGAGTTCATTCTTCGTAACCATTCGGGCGAGAAGGTCCATCTACGCTGGTTCGGCGGCGAACCGCTTTACAACAAAGGAGTTATTTCCCTGATCTGCGGGTTGCTTCGGGATGCAAAGGTCGATTTCCGGTCTTCCATGGTCAGCAACGGCTATTTGTTCGACGATGAGACCATTGCCCAGGCTACCGGTCTCTGGAATCTCAAAAAGGTGCAGATTACCCTGGACGGGACGGAGGATGTTTATAACCGGAGCAAGGCGTTCATCTATCCAGATGGGAGCCCATATCGTCGTGTCCTGGATAATGTCCATCGTCTGCTGAAGGCAGGCATCCAGGTAACGGTCCGGCTCAACATCGACAGGCACAATGCCGACGACCTCTTCAATCTCGCCGATACTTTGATTGCGAAATTCGGTGGAGACAAGCTTTTCACCGTGTATAGTCATTCCCTCTTTGACACTGGGACGTCAGAAACGGCCGTATCGCATACGGATGCCCAGCGCCGGGAACTATTCGAAACGCGCTTGAGGCTGCAGGAAAAACTGAGGGCTGGGAAAATCGATGTCTGCCACAAACTCCCGGATAAACTGAAACTACATCGCTGTATGGCAGACAGCGATACCAACATCCTCGTCCTCCCCGACGGCCATCTGGGCAAATGTGAACATTATACCGACAGCCATTGGTTCGGCGACCTGGATTCCTCGGAACGGGATGAAACGGTTTTGGAGGATTTCAAGCGTCTTAGGGAAGAAATCGAGGCCTGCAAGGATTGTCCCTTCTATCCGGACTGTTTCCGGCTGATGCTCTGCGATGAAGCAGTCCATTGCTATCCCGAAGAACGTGAGGAAAAACTGCAGGAGATCCGTCAGAGCCTGTTGTCTTTCTATCAAAAGAGAAAAGATGAAGTATCGGATTGAAATGCAGCCCCTTGCAGGCCGCTATGTCGTCGCCTTGAAGGACATCCCTACCGGGAATCCGGTGAAGGTGCTTACTGTCAATGCATCCGCAGCTGAAATGATCCGTCTTTTCCAGAAAGGATTTGACATTACCTCCATTGTTGACACGCTTCACCAAAAGTATGGCGCCCCCAAAGAGCAGATTTATTCCGATGTGGATGCTTTATTGAAGAAGTTGGAATAATGCCTACGGTGTCAGCCGGTCATCCCAAGTCCAGTCGGAGCAGCTCTATGAAAACTTGAAGACGGGGAATCTGCCTTATATTGCGTATATCTATGATTGCCGCTCTTTACCCCCCTTTTGGCGGGAGGCTAAAGAGCGGCAACCGCCATTACACGGTCTGTATGGGCAATCGGTGCCCTTCAAGTTTTCAAGAGACGATCCCGTATCGTGAATTATGACTTATCGTACTGCCTTGAGCAGCGAGGCAATCTCCGTCTCGCTCATTCCGCGTTCACGCAGCAGTTCACCGACCTTCTGGAGGGTGGTTTCGGTTCCCTTTTCCATCCCCATCTCCATCCCCTTTTCCACACCCTTTTCCTCCGCATAGGCTATTTGATTCCGGATATCGTGCTCGGTTGTCATGTCGTATTCGTATTTGTTGTCGGGAAGAGGGTTGATGTGCTCCTGCGGGGCATACTTGAGCGAAACGATCGTGCGTTCGGGGATGAGTTCCCGGAGAAAGAGGGTAAGAAGTCTGCAGGTCCCCTAGGACATACAAAACTCGTTTGTACGCCGAAATGAGTTCCCGAGGTGCGTTTCCTTGTACAAATCAAGTAGAAATGGGGAGAATAGCGGGCTTTCGTTGGAGATTTGTTCAAGAAAACCTTATTCCATGCCTGTTTAATTGTACAAACGAGATTTGTACATGGGGCTTGGCTCGGGGTCCTGCCTGGACGGGCCCGCTCTGAGATCAGATCCAGTCAAGACATAAGCCGATAAAATACATATTGTCACCACGAGCCGAGTAGGGAGGCACATGATGGTCACATCTATTACCAGTTCACCGACCTTCTGGAGACGCTAACCTGATGAAGGAGCAACAATATCTAGTAAGTAAATACTTACTAAGTTGCTATTTACTATCTGTCAGGCTGTCGATGAACACCCCTCCTACGTGCAGCAACTCTGCTGGTATGTCTATCTATTTTCCGGCGAAAAGGTGACGGACCAGAACATTGCGGATGGCCTGGACGAACTGATTGACCAGAATACGGCATTGTTCGAAAGCCGCACCGAGAATCTGACGCCCGTGCAAATGAGATTCCTGAAAAGCGTAACATCTACGGTCTATGCGTATTACGGCGTCAGCCGGTCGTCCACGATGCGGGTGAGGAGTTGCTGGAGGTAGGCCTTGAGCCGGGTCTCCATCCGGGATGCCGTGGCCGCCGTTTCCGAATCCCCGTCTTCCAGCAGGTTGTGTTCCAAGAGCATGTCTTCCGCGAAGCGGTACAGTCCGACGGCCTTTTCTCCGTCGAAGCAGAGCAGGTAGCCGTCCTGCACGAATTGATAGAGGTCGCCTCGCTGGTAGAAGGCGAAGGTTTCTTCGTCCGGGGTGGTGAGAAGGTCCACGCCGAAGCTCACGTGAGGGTGCCCATATCCGAGGTAGCTGAGGACGGTGGCCTGGATGTCCGTCTGCTGGGCGATGCCGTTCCGCATCCCTTTCAGGGAGCCGTCCGGCGTGTAGAAGATGATCGGAATGAGGTTTCCGCCCACGGGACCGTTGTAGGAAGAGATGTCGATCCGGTTGGTGTGGTCGCCGGTGATGACGAACAGCGTGTTCCGATACCAGGGTTCCCGGCTGCAGCTGTCGAAGAATTCCCGGAGAACCATGTCGGTATAGGCGACGCACTTGTGCATGGGAATACGGCCGTCCGGAAGGATGCTTTCGTACTGCGGAGGAACGTGGTAGGGATGGTGGGATGTCAAGGAGAAGATGGAGCCGATAAAGGGCTCCGGAAGGGCATCCAGCCCTTCTTTGAAATACCGGAAGAAAGGCTCGTCCCAGATGCCCCAGGTGCCGTCGTAATCGGCCTCGTTGCCGTAGGATTCCCGGCTGAACTGCTGACGGAAGCCCACGGATTCCGCGAAGCCCGCGAGACCCAGCGACTGCCGCTGCGCACCATGATAGAAAGCGCTGCTGTATCCCTCGTTCTCCACCAGTTCTGTCGCCAGTCCACGCAGTTTGTCATTGGCATAGGGGGTCAGGAAATAGGGTTCGATGACCATCGGGATGCCGGTCATCACGGCCGGCAGGGCGGAGATGGAGATCTTGTCATGGGCAAAGGAATGGCGGAAGACCAGCGACTCCTGCATCAGGGAGTCCAGGAAGGGCATGTAGCCCTCGTGTGCGTCCCCTTGCCATTCCGTCAGGAAGGAACTGTAGGCGGCGGAAAAACTTTCCAGGACAATGATGACGACGTTTTTGGCCTGGAACCCGGCCTGGGGATCCGGCGTATGCACGGGATCGAACACGGCCCGGGCCTCGGCTTCCGTCGCGAACCAGTCCGGCCGGGGGAATTCCTTGGCTTCCACCGTCTTGTACATGCTGAAGGCGGTATTCAGGACGACGGCTGTCTGCAGGGGCTCTTCGCAGTAGAGCTTGGCGTCGTTCAGGGCGATGGGCCGGACGTCTCCGCCGAATCCGCCCCGCATCCCGGCTACAATGGGATAAAGCACGGCGACAAGAATGGCGGTATGGGACAGGTATCCCTTCCAGCCATAATCGGCCTTCCGGGAAAACGGCTCGGCATACAAACGGATGAGCAAGAAGAGAATCAGCGCCCCCAGCAGGACCAGATACCAATGGGCAATAGCCTCGTGGAGGAAGATGCCGCCCAGGTTGCTGTCGCCGCCGAACTCCTTGAACACCGTACAGGTCGTTCTCCGGTTGGAGTAGGGGAAATAGACGGCGTCGGCCAGGTCGATGGCGAAGGCGATGAAATTGGGAACGACGAAGGCGGTCTTGGTGGCGACCTGCCAGCCCCGGGTGCCCCGGATCCGGAAGGGGAGCAGCGCCAGGAGCATGTACACGACGTTCGTAAACATCAGGGCCGCGATGTCGAACCGGAGTCCGCCCCGCATCATCCGAAGCAGCAGGCTGTCATCGACGCCGGGAAACAGCGCCCGGTTCAAGGAGAAAAACACCAGCCGGCAGACGGTATAGATGACCAGCAGCAGCGCCAGGTTCCGAAGGACGGAAAGCAGGGGCTGGAACGTTTCCTTGAAGCGGTATGTCGATGACCGGGCCATGGCTCTTTGAATTGGAAAGGGCGGCAAAGGTACAAAAGTTTTTGTTTATTTGACATAAATGCTCTAAATTAGCGACAATTAACCACCCGTACGAAGAACTGTAACCTTATGGACCCGGTCAAGATTATCGAGATCAAGAAAAGCGTGTTCGAGGATAATGACAAGGATGCGGCCGCCCTTCGGTCGGAACTCAGGCAAAAAGGAGTGTACCTCCTGAATCTCATGTCCTCACCCGGGAGCGGCAAGACCACGACCCTCATCCGGACCATCAACCTGCTGAAAGACAAACTCCGGATCGCGGTCATGGAGGCGGATATCGACTCGGACGTGGACGCCGTGACCGTGGCGAAAAAAACCGGCTGCCGCTCGGTGCAGCTGCATACGGACGGCATGTGCCATCTGGACGCCGGTATGACGGCCCAGGGGCTCGCCGCGCTCGGGGAAGATTTGGATCTGATCTTTCTTGAAAACGTGGGCAATCTTGTTTGCCCGGCGGAATACGATACGGGCGCGGCGCTCAATATCGTGATCCTCTCGGTGCCCGAGGGGGACGATAAGCCGCTCAAATACCCGCTCGTATTCCAAAACTGCGATCTTGCCGTTGTGAGCAAGATCGACGCGCTCCCGTACTTTACCTTCGATCTCTCCCGCTGCCGGGAAAACGTGCGCATGCGCAACCCCGGCGCTCAGGTGATCCCGGTATCGGCGAAAACCGGCGAG
>JAEEGJ010027993.1_pt1 | contig 11255 bp, 10 predicted proteins | sample 8958761 | NCBI WGS metagenome assembly JAEEGJ01 (sample SAMN16246546, study PRJNA631951) | gut metagenome | biome: gut microbiome; feature: rumen; material: RS-attached | host: Bos | place: Iran: Karaj | collected 2018-10
AGCTGATCCAAGGCAGCACCATTTCAACCTTGTAGCCTTCTTCGCTGACGCTGAGATCCAGTCCTTCGAATGAGAACTTGACCTCCATGTCGTCATCGATCGATATGGAGGAAGCTGCTCCATAGAATGTGATGGCCTGTCCTCTGTATGTTGCATCGATCGTTCCGATAGCAGCACTGTAGTCGTAGGTGAACGAGGGGCTCTGGTAATCATCGATTCCGGACATTACTGCTCCAATCTTCTGAGATACCTGCTCGAAGTAATCGATCTTTCCCTCGATGGAATCGAAGTTCTTGATTCCTGCCTTGACGTCAGAACACAATTTCTCCAGGTTGACGTTCTCCTTGTTGAAGACGAAGAGGATGTACTCGCAGGATCCTCCGACGGTGGCCAGGGTAGGCTCGTCCATGGATGCGATGATCTGCTCGATGTAATCTTCGGTCTCGGGTTCGGGGAATGCGGTGTAGAAGATGTCATTGAGGACGGTCCTGACAGCTGCTTCGGTCATTTCCGGGTCGTAGCCGTTGAAGATGAACTCTACGAGGTAGTCGAGGTTCCTCAGACTGAAAAGGTCGGGGTAGCTTCCGACGTCATAGGTGAACTTCTCGCTCACGCTGATCTTTCCGCTGGTCATGTTGAAGTCATCGAAAGCGAGCTCGAAGGACTTGATGGCGTCGTTCAGGCTGATCTCGAGGGTTCTGTCGTCTGCGGAGATGTTGAAATCATAGTCGATTCCCTTGAATGCGAAATCGAAGTTGGGAGCGCCGACCTCGGCCTTGCCCTTGTAGGAGACTGAGAGGTCTCCGTCGATGTTGCATCCGACGGATGATTTGCTGCCGAGAGTGGCATCTGCACTGAACGAAGGTGTGGATGCGGTGACATAGTATTCCTTTGTGTCTGCAGAGATCTCGATTCCTCCGAACCATGCATCGGCGGTTATGGAGTTGTCTGTGAGACCTGCGTTGGCCTTGAATCCATCCCAGGTCATAGCATAGGTGCCCTGTTCGGTAGTTGCGTCAGCAGTGATCTGTCCGAGTTCGAAACTGCACTTTGCGTCGATTGACATGTTCTTGTAGTCGTCGACGCCGGTAACGACGCTCGAGATGAGATCGCCGACTTTGTCGCTGTATGCGACGAATTTGGAGACGGGGCCGTCCTCTGTGATCGTGCTGGCGATCTTGGCGCACTCCATCTCGAAGTTCTTCTGTTCCAACTGGAAGAAGAACAGGATGTATGCGAAAGGCATAGCTACATAGCCTGCGGACTCGTCAGGGATGGAAGCTACGGCAGAGTGCACGTAGGGTCTGATTGCGAATCCATCAGGGCAGATGGGCTGGAGGTAGGAGACGAAGAAGTCTTCGATTGTTGTCCTTCCCGCAGTTGGGTCGGGGATGTAGGCGAACATGAAGATGGCAGTTCCCATGACGTTCCTTCCGGACAGGACCTCCATGAGGCTTCCGAGGTCGAGTGTGACATCCTCTTTGAGGGCAGTCTTGCCGATTGACATGGTCACTTCGTCACCGATGATCTTGATGGAATCAACGGATACACCGGATGACATCTTGACCTGTTTGTCACTGAAGTCTGCAGAGTAGGAGATGTTTGCATTCTTGACTATGATGTTGCCATCGTCGCTTGTGTTGAGTGTGACGGATCCGGACGAAGTACCGTTGATGAACGGGATGACGTTCTTGAGAGTCTCGGGTTTGGTCCAATCGATGTTGTCTGTCAGACCCTGGATTCCACATGTGAGGTCGAGCTTCTCTGTGGCCGTGATTGTGATGTCCTTATCGGAGATTCCTGCATCGAAGTCTCCCTTGAGGCTGATGGTGATCTTGTCGGTTCCGGATGAACCGGGTGTCTTCATATCATAAGACGCGTCGAGTTTGATCTTGTCGATCGACACAGTGTTCATTCCGTCAGCACTGATCTTGATTCCATCGGAGCTTACCTTCACGGTTCCGCTGATAGATCCCTTGATCTCGGAGAGCGGGGTTCCGGATGCGAGTTCCTTGGTGGGCATGTCGACATCAGCAGTGATGGATGCGGAAGTCTTTGTGAAATCGTAATTCAATCCGTTCACGGTTGCCTTGGTTCCGTTGTCGATGGTCATCTCCATGGAGACCTTCATAGGTGTCTTGGTGATATCGATGGAGACGTTGTAGGTAACCTTTCCTTCCATAACGATGGATGTGTACTCCTCGATCTCGTTGAATTCCTCTTCAGAAAGGAACTCCATGACAACCTGGGCACCTTCCTCAAAGATGAATCCGCTTCCGGAGTTACCTTTGATAGAGAAGGGCTTGGTCATATCCATGTAGAGTATGGCTCCCTCTTTGAAGGTCAAAACAACGTTTGACTCGAGTACATAGTCTGTGTTCAAATCGAATTGTTCGCCGTCTGTATAGGTCTTGCTTTCGGTGATGACCGTGGCATCTTCACCGGATACTTCTGTATCCGCCACTGCAAATACTGCAGCGAAAGATGCTACGAATGCGATAGCAAAAACGACAGCGCAAAACGCTTTCATTTTCTTATCCATTAAAATCCTCCTTAGAGTATTGGGCGTAAATGGGTGGTGTTAGTATATATTTTATCGTGCGCAATAGTAAGTAATTTAGCAAATCATAGACACGAAAAGTGTAAACTCTGTTAATTTTTTGCTTGCTGGCTATATCATCCACCATATTGAGAAAGAACGGATTGGATCCGATTCGAAAAAAGAATGCCGGGTCGCGATGAGGGTCGCGCCCGGATTGGGTTTGTTTTTCAGAACTCCTTCCTGATGAATCTTGCCCAGGCGATGAAGTATCCCACGACCGCCCACACGATCAGCACCAGAGCGTTCTTCACCAGGTCGGGGTACTCGATCGGTTGCAGTGCACTCATGTTGCTGAGCATCTCCAGGACCCTGATCATTCCCGACAGGTTTCCATCTGCGGTCATGGTCAGGAATGTGAACACCCTCATAACGGATACCTGAGTGGTATGGTCCGGCAGAGCGAAGTAGTCTGGATCGAAGTACTGTTCATACTGGTCCATGGCATCGCTGTATCCGCTGAACACCGATTGTATGACCAATGTCTGCGTCTTCTCGTCCAGCAAGAAGAATTCCGGAGAGAATATCTGCATTGCTATCCAGCCTATTCCTTTGCTGAGGCTCTCATCAGTGAATCCCTTCAGGATGTCGACGGCACTCTGGATGACGTTATCGAACTGTTCTATGTTCTCGTTGTAACGGTCTACGTATTCAGGGATGCTGGTGTATATGGTGTCGCTTGCCTGGTCCATCATGAACCAATTGTCTCCGCCGTCCGTGGTCATCATCGTTGATATGATGGGGAATATGACGATCAGGAGAAGGATGGAGACCACCGTGCACACGCTGCCCTTCTTGAAGAAGGAGCTGATGATGAAGGCGATACCGGATGCCGCGAACGCATACAGGGCCGCGAACGCGAAGGATGTGAAGAAATCGATAGGGACGCTTCCTATCTTGATCATCCCCACGATGATTACCAGGATGTAATAGGTCAGGATTATCATCGCTTCGATGATGGTGCAGGCCAGCAGTTTTCCTATGAAGATGGAGGTGCGTCTGACCGGTCTTGTGAAGAGGATCAGAGCGGTCCTTTCCTCGAATTCAGATACGATGGCAATCGACGAGAGCAGAGCGACCACCAGCACGATGATCATCGGCAGGTTGTCGATGTATACGTCGATAAGTGCACCGATATCCTTCATGTTGTCCCATGTTCCTATGAGGAGCTGGAGGCCAGTTATCAGAAGGAAGACCAGGAGCACTATGGCGAGGCTGATCATGAACTTCCTTCCGCGGACGCACTTGATCATCTCGTTCTTCGCCACTACGGCGATCTGTGAAATGTCTCCAGCCATCTTATCTCGACTCCTTTATGAGATCAAGATACGTCTCTTCCAACGCATCCTGTTCGGTCAGTCCGTAGACGTTCATGTCCATCTTGTCCAGATCTCTGTACAGTTTTGCCCTCAGAGATGTGTCGGCGTCCATCGTGATCGCGATATCGTTCCCGAGGCGCTCGGCCGAGATCACATAGTCCAGCGAATCAATCTGTCCGATCATGTCGTCTGTCGGGAGGCCGTCGATCTTTGCGATAAGGCACCTCGTTCCCTCGTTGGATTCGAACGCCGATATGTCGTCGTCCTTGAGCAGCGTTCCATGGTTGATGAACGCTATCCTGTCGCATAGGTCCTGGACCTCCGGAAGGATGTGCGAGCTCATCACTATGGTCAGGTTCTTGGAGTCGTTCCTGAGGTTCTTCAGGACCTCTCTGATCTCCGCCATGCCTCTGGGATCGAGTCCCGAGGTGGGCTCGTCTAGGATGATTATGCTCGGGTCGTTCAGCAGAGCCTGGCCCAAAGCTATCCTTTGCCTCATTCCCTTAGAGAATGTCCCGAGTCTCTTGTCACCCCATTCGGTCATCTTCACCCTAGCGAGGATCTCCTCTGTCTCGGCGGCTATCTGCTCCTTCCTCATCCCTATGAGCTCCCCGACGTACTTGAAAGTCTCAACAGGTGTGAGATAAGAGTAGAACTCCGGGGTCTCGATGACTGTTCCCACGTCGGTCAGAGCCTTCTTGGGATTCTTCGTCACGTCCACCCCATTCAGGTATGCTTCGCCGGAAGTGGCGTTTATCAGGTGGGTGAGGATCTTGAGCGTTGTGCTCTTTCCCGCACCGTTGGGTCCCAGCAGTCCGGTGAAACTGTTCTTCCTGATTGTCAGATTCAGGTCGTTGACGGCAGTGAATTTGCCGTATTCCTTCCTGAGATTCACGATCTCGATGGGATTGTCTGTCATGCTATCACTATTTTAGGTATGCCTAAAACAACCACATATTTACAGGGTTGCGGGTCTCTAAGAGTGCACATACGGATGGTAATAAAAACCATACAATGCCGAAGAGCAGCTCTTCCTTCTCTGATAAGGATAGTTTATTATGGGCAAGTTACATCTTCTTTGACAGGTTAATATCATGGCGAAGATCAGGGTCGGAGTCAACGGTTTTGGAACGATTGGAAAGAGAGTAGCTACAGCAGTATCGGCACAGGATGACATGGAGCTCGTGGGAGTCACGAAGACCAGGCCGTCATTCGAAGCTAGATCGGCAATCGAGAAGGGCTACGGGCTCTATGTTCCTGCAGACAATGTGCAAGCGTTCAAGGATGCAGGCATCGAAGTCAAGGGAACGATCGACGATCTGCTCAAGAGCGTCGACATCGTCGTAGACTGCACTCCTGGAAACGTCGGAGAGGAGTACAAGGCCAAATACCAGGCCGCAGGCGTGAAGGCCATCTTCCAGGGAGGAGAGGACCACGCACTTACCGGAATTTCATTCAACTCCACCGCCAACTATTCGGAGTCATGGGGAGCACAGCTCTCCCGTGTCGTTTCATGTAACACGACCGGACTCCTGAGGACCCTGAATCCTTTGGATAAAAAGTTCAAGATCAAGAACGCCTTCGTCACCATCGTCAGGCGCGCTGCCGATCCTGGGGACACGAAGAACGGACCCATCAACGGATTGGAACCCTCTGTCAAGCTCCCCACCCACCATGGACCGGATGTGCAGAGCATCATGCCCTGGCTGAACATCAACACCATGGCAGTGAAGGCATCCACCACCCTCATGCACCTCCACACCGTTGTAGTACAGTTGGGCCAGGAGGTCACCACCGAGGATGTACTGGAGATCTTCAGGAACGCACCCCGTGTCAGACTCGTCAAGAGCAAGGACGGTATCAAGAACACTGCCAACATCATGGAGCTCGCAAGAGAGCTCGGCCGCGACAGGTCGGACATGTATGAGATCGTTGTATGGGAGGATGGCGTCAAGGTCGTCGGAAACACCCTGTACTACTACCAGGCCGTCCACCAGGAGTCCGATGTGATCCCTGAGAACATCGACTGCATCAGATCGATGTGCAAGATGGAGCAGGACGCAGCGACATCCCAGGCCAAGACCAACAAGGCAATGGGAATCTCTCAGTGAAGGTCTCAAGATGTCCAAGGATTTCAACACCCTCGAGGACTTCAACTACAGGGACAAGACCGTCCTCCTGAGGGTCGATATCAATTGTCCCCTCGATAAGCAGACCTTGAAGATCGTCAACGATTCAAGGATCAGAAGGGTCGTTCCGACAATCAGGGAACTGATCGGAAAGAGGGCAAAACTAGTCATACTGGCACATCAGAGCAGGAAGGACAAGTGGGATTTCATCAACCTCGAGCAGCATGCCGATCATCTTTCCAAGCATCTCAATATCCCTGTCAAGTATGTGGACGATGTCCTCGGCGACAAGGCCGTGGAGGCTATCAAGGCACTCGAGCCCGGACAGGTCCTGCTCCTGGGCAACGTAAGGGCGATCGACAGCGAGACGGCCAAAGGCGACATGAACATGCACGCAGAGGGTGAAATCGTTCAGAAGCTAGCGCCGCTCATCGATTACTACGTCTGCGATGCGTTCGGAGCATCCCATAGATCGCAATGCTCGCTGGTCGGATTCTCTGCCAAGGTACCTTCCGCATCCGGAAGGCTGATGGCTAAAGAGATGTCCGCACTCAAAGCCATCTTCGAGAATCCCCGCAGGCCATCCGTATTCATACTCGGAGGGGCCAAGTTCGGAGACGTGTCGATAATGATCGACCGCGTCCTCGGCAACAACACCGCAGATACGGTCATACTCACAGGTCTGGCCGGAAACGCATTCCTCCTTGCCAGAGGGGTGGACATAGGTGAGGCCAGCTCTCAGATCTTGTCGGAGGAACTCACAGAGGAGAACCTCCAGGCTGCAAAGGATGTCATGGCCAAGTACGGCCAGAGGATCCTTCTCCCAGTCGACGTGGCAGTCGAGAGGGACGGCAAGCGCGTATCCGTGAACATCGGCGACCTTCCCACTAAGGAACCCGCTCTGGACATCGGAGACGCCACCGCAGAGAAGTTCTCAAAGGTCATCAGGTCATCCAGGACAAGCTTCATGTCCGGTCCGGCTGGAATGATTGAGAAGCCCGATTTTGCCATAGGCACCCGCGAGCTGATGACCGCGATGGTCGACAGCGGAGGCCAGTCGGTCATCGGAGGCGGACACACCGGCGGAGCGGCAGAGAAGTTCGACCTCGCAGACAGGTTCTCATACGTCAGCACCGGAGGCGGTGCATTGGAGACTTTCTTGTTGGGAGAGCCTCTGCCTGTCATCGAGGCTTTGAAGTATTCAAGGCAGAAATTCGGTTCTGAGGCGCAAAAGCTTTAAGTGTAGGACTAAGGATGCGGTTGCGATGGCTAAGAAGAAGAGGCGCATAATAGAGGAACCCGAAGAGGAATACGAGTTCACGCCTACGGAATTCAACGAGAGGGAGTTCATCCTCAAGGAGACCTATTCGTCCAGGATATTCTTCCTTTCCATGGGAATGGCAGTCGTAATCGGTATCATCGGTGCGATCATCATCAAAGTAGCCCCGATGGAGAGTAACGGTTTCTACCTGTCCTCCATAATCGCGACCATCATCTCGTTCGCCGGACTCTTCCTCATCAGGAAGATCGCAGGAGCCCTAGGTCTTCACCCTGAGCTCATCGAGGTCAAATCAATGGCAGGAACATACCTGATGTATCTCGCCATGGCATTGGCCGTCTGTATCATCGGAGTCCAGTTCTGAGGACTCCCTTGGTAAAACACCTTATTTCTTTTACTTCTTCAACTGCTGAATCAGAAGTCTGACCGCATTTCCGCGGTGTGAGATCAGGTTCTTGTCCTCTATAGACATCTCAGCGAATGTGAGTTTTCCGTCCGGCGAGAATATGGGGTCGAATCCGAATCCGTCAGTCCCCTTCTCGGATTCTGTGATGTATCCGCGGCACACTCCGACGACCACTATGCGTTCGCCGTCGATGTCGCATCCGATGCAGCATCTGAACTCTGCTCCGCGATCCTCAACCCCGTCCATGAGTTTCAGTATGCCTTTGTTCCCTATGGTCTTCTGAGCATATGCTGACCAGACGCCTGGGAAGCCCTTGAGAGAATCTATGAAAAGACCTGTATCGTCCACTATGAAGTTCCTTACACCTTTGGAGATGATCTCATCCATCCCTTTGTTTACAACTTCTTCAAGATCGCTGGTCTGGACCTCATCGTATGGGAGCCTGTAATGCTCCATCTCGATGCCCAGCTCATCGAACGCCTTCTGGTATTCGGCGACCTTTCCAGGATTGGATGTGATTACCTTGAGTTTCATGTGTATCTCGCCCTGTTCTTGATGTCGGTGAGTTTCTTCTTCACCTGTTTGGCATTCTGAACGTTGTCGTAATAGGTCTTCATCAGAACGTCGAAGGAAGATTCCAGACCTACATGCGCGGAACTGAACGCTCTTTCCAGCAGTCTTAGGTCCACTCCTATGTCCTCGAGCTCTGCATTGGCGCAGCCCATAGAGAAATCGATGAAACAGACCTCATCGCCCTCCAGGATCATGTTGGAAGTGGTCAGATCCCCGTGGCAGATGCCTGCCGAATGCAGTCTGGCGATGGATTCCCCGATCTTCCTGCAGATCTCATCCGCTCTCGCCGATTCCTCATCCAGGACACTCTTGACCGAAGGTCCGTTGATGTACTCCATGGTGATGGAGCTCTCATTGAGGTCGATGTCGTAGATGCATGGCGTCCTGACCCCGGCAGCCCTTGCGTCATGCATGATGCGGGCCTCATTACGGGTCCTGATATTCCTGATACGCGCGTCAATCTCCGGCAGCCTGTAGGACTTGGCAGGTCTGGTCTTCACCAGCGCTTCGCGTCCGAGGAACTCAGTGAAGGAAATAGAGGCCTCAGCTCCGTGGATGACGTTTTCTTCGAGCATCATATCACAAGTCTTTAATTGTGTATATCTCAATTCTCCTTCCGATATATATGAAATATACTATCACAGGAGACAATCTCCAATTCGTCAACGTGGAGCTCAGTCCCGGAGAGACACTCAACTCGGTCGCCGGGGCCATGGCATACATGACAGGGAACATGAGGATGGAGGCAGTCATGGAAGGCGGCCTTATGTCCGGTCTCAAGCGCAGCCTGTCCGGATCGTCATTGTTCCTCGTCAAGTATACCCCTCAGAACAGCACAGGTATCGTTGGACTCGGAGGAAAGGTCCCCGGAAAGATCCTGGATATCGATGTTGGAAAGGGAAGCTGGATTGTACAGAAGACAGGATATCTGGGAGCAGAGCCCAGTGTCAAACTCGACATGGCATTCCAGAAGAAGATCGGAGCGGCATTCTTCGGAGGAGAAGGATTCATCCTTCAGAAGCTGTCCGGAAACGGAATGGCATTCGTAGCGGCATGCGGTGACCTGAACGTCGTCGAGCTGAAGCCCGGAGAGCAGTACAAGGTCTCCACGGCCAATGCGGTCGCTTGGGAGGACACAGTATCGTATGATATCTCTGCCGCGGGAGGAATCAAGACGTCTCTGTTCGGAGGAGAGGGACTTTTCGTCACCACTCTTACCGGACCCGGAAAGATAGTCATACAGTCGCTGACCTTGCAGGATCTTGCGAACGCACTGATTCCGTACCTGCCGTCCAACAACAGCTGAGGTGAAAACAATGGCAGAAGCATCTAATACGAAGAAGATTGGAACGGGCAAGTCCGGCCTAGGATTGGTCCTTCTTGCGGTCGGAGTCATCGCACTCATCGCGCTCGTGGTCTGGGCACTTACGAACCCTGCCATCCTCGAGGCTGCAGTGACTCTCATCATATTCATCGTCGCAGCGATCGTCATCATCGCCCTGATTATTGCTGGTGTGATGTTCATTATCGCCGTACCGATGTATGTCAAGAAAGGGGAGCAATACCAGGAAGGAGTCGATTACAGCATCGATGACGTCAAGCCTGTCAAGGAATCCTCTTCTGAAGACAAGAAGAACGAATGAAACCTTTGGGGGTCCATCCCCCATTCTTTTTTTATTGCGATTTGCTGATTGGGGTCCGTGGAAAGAATACCATTGGGATGCTCTAATTTCGATTCCCTTTTAGGAGGGGGTATCGAGAAGGGAAGCGTGACCCTGATTTACGGAGAGGCCGGTGCCGGTAAGACGAATGTATGTCTGCAGCTGGCCCGCAACGTCGCCATCAACGGCGACAAGGTGGCCTACATCGATTCCGAGGGCCTCTCATCCGAGCGTCTGAGTCAGGTATTCAAGGGGCATGAGGAGTGCATAAAGAATCTCCTGGTGTTCGAGGTGCACAGCTTCTCTGAGCAGTCAGACCGCATCGACAAGATAGAGAAACTTGCGGCAACGGGCACGATATCTCTGGTCATAATAGATTCCCTAACGATGTTCTACCGTCTCAACTATGAGGACAGCTATGTTAGGAACGATTTCATCAGGCAGACCGAGGTCCTGTTGAACATGGCCCGCCAGTACGAGATTGCCATAATGCTGACGTCGCAGGTCTATTCCAATATCACCACGGGCGGTGTGGAATTCTTAGGAGGGCATGCTCTCCATCACAACGCAAAAACCATAATCCGTTTGGATAAGAGGACGGAAGGCAGACGCGCTGCCGTAATAATGAAGCACAGGAGCCTCCCCGAAGGGAGGTCTGCGCTTTACCGCATAACAGAGAACGGAATCTCCGATCCTTGATCAGACGTCTCTGTCGATTGCGTATCTGGCAAGGGCGATCATGAATTCCTTCTCTTCGCTGTCGGGAAGGAATTGGATCTTCGCGATCGCATTCTCTACTTTCTGCTTTGCCAAGTTGAGGTTGTAATCGATCGCACCGACATCTTCCATGATCTTCTTCGCACGGGCACACTGCTCATCGGTGGCATCGAGGTTCCCGAGGATGGATTTGAATTCAGCCAGAAGCTCGGGGTCCTTGAGGTTGGCGATGGTGTTGGTCACCATGCATGTGCATTTTCCCTTGCGTATATCGTTTCCGACGGATTTCCCGGTCTTGCTGGAGTCTCCTGCGACACCGAGGTAATCATCGAACATCTGGAATCCCAGACCGAGCTCGATGGCGTACTCGTTGATGGCCTGGACCTCTTCTGGTTTGGCACCTCCGATGATCGCTCCTCCAGCCGCAGCGGCGGCGAAGAGGACGCTTGTCTTCAGCTTGATCGTTTCGAGGTAAACCTCTTCGGAAACTATCTGCCCTTCGTTGTTGATATCCATCTGCTGACCGCGGGCAAGGTCCCATACGGCCTGGGCGACGTATTTCAGAGTGTCTC
>JAEEGJ010028004.1_pt1 | contig 11252 bp, 6 predicted proteins | sample 8958761 | NCBI WGS metagenome assembly JAEEGJ01 (sample SAMN16246546, study PRJNA631951) | gut metagenome | biome: gut microbiome; feature: rumen; material: RS-attached | host: Bos | place: Iran: Karaj | collected 2018-10
CCTGACCCTCGAGATAAAAGCCGTCGCTGTATTTGATGACCTTCATGGCCAGCGTGTTGCGGCCTTTCTTCAGATACTTTGTAATATTGTACTCGGCAGGCTCCTGAGCTCCCTCATTGTAGCCCACCTCCTGACCGTTAATCCACAGGAACGATGCCGAAGCCACCTTCTCAAAACGCAAGAATACCTCCTCACCGCTCCATTCGGCGGGAATGGTGAAGGTAGTGCGGTAGGCACCTGTCGGGTTGTAGTCGCGTGGTGTCTTGGGTGGGTCGGCCTTGAATGGCGCCGACACGTTGCGGAATAGTGGGTCGCCGTAGCCTCTCATCTCCCAGTTCGACGGCACGTCGATGGTGGCCCACTTCGCGTCGGAGTATTTCTCCTCGTAGAAGTTGGCTGGTATCTCCTGCGGTGTGTCGGCGTAGCAGAACTTCCAATTGCCGTTGAGCAGGACGTGATGACCCGGAATGTAGTACGCGCGGCTTTCCTCCTGCCCGTATTCGAACACGTCGAGGTTCTCGATGAAATGATACAGGTCGTCAAACCCTCTCGTTTTCTCTGTCTGTGCCATAGCACCTATCCATGCGCACAACACCATTGAAGCAAATACAACTTTTTTCATGAACTTCACAAAACATATTAAAATTTTTGGCAAAAGTACTTCATTTTAATGTAAATTCGCTAAATTTGCAGCAATTATTAAATAAGTTTAGGAAATTTGGCTATGTCATATTATGGACACTCAGATGATTCTGCCGAAGAAGACAGCGTTGTTGTTAGAAATCAAACAAATTAACAAGTAATATATGACTTACAAAAACATTCTTCTCATGGCCGGTTGTGCGCTCTATGCAGCAGCCCAGGCTCAAGTGACTATCGATATCGACGCTCAGCAGCGCGGACCGAAGGTGAGTCCGATGCTCTATGGCATCTTCTATGAAGACATCAACCACGCAGCCGACGGCGGTATCTATGCCGAACTGATACGTAACCGTTCGTTTGAGGACGGACCTCGCTATGGTGCACCAGCCGATATGCAGGGATGGTCAACCTATGCAGCAGCCCCGTCGCAACTCACGGCAAGACTCATACAACCCACGAAAAAGACACCACTGCTTAACAGTGTGCAGCACAACGCCCTGGCACTCGACATCAAGGCTTCGCCCACGATGCCCGTCTGTCTGGTAAACGAGGGCTTTTGGGGCATCAATGCCGTACGGGGACGCTGTTATCGTCTGTCGTTCTGGGCAAAGACTCTGAAATACCAAGGCACCGTGAAAGCCACGCTCTGCTCGAAGGACGGCTCACAACTCTATGCTGAGACCGTGGTCAGCCAATTCCCTGCTGTTAAGGCCCAGGGCTGGACGAAGTACGAAGCCACCCTCACCGCCAACGACAACGATCCGCAGGCGCAGTTTGCACTGGTGTTCGACGGCGTGGGGCAGGTGCAGATAGACATGGTGAGCCTTTTCCCGCCCACCTTCAAGAACCATGAGAACGGCATGCGTCCCGATCTGGCTAACATGCTGTGGCAGCTGCACCCGAAATTCATGCGTTTCCCCGGAGGTTGTTTCGTGGAGGGGCAGGAGAGTCCAGACAATGCTTTCCGCTGGGAACGTACCATCGGTCCGATTGAGGAGCGTGAGGGGCACTGGAACGTGAACTGGGGCTATCGCACTTCCGACGGACTGGGTTACCATGAATACCTGCAGTTGGCCGAGGACTTAGGGGCCAAGCCGCTTTATGTGGTGAATGTGGGAATATGGCATGGGGGCATGACTCCTTATGACAGCATCCAGCCGTGGATCGACGAGTGCATGAATGCCTTGGAGTATGCTAACGGTCCCGTCACATCGAAATACGGTGCTATGCGTGCTAGGAACGGACATCCGGAGCCTTTCGGAATAGAATATTTGGAGATAGGTAACGAAAACAACCAGCCGGACCCTCGTCAGCAGAGTGACCACTACTACGAGCGCTACGAACAGTTCTACAAGGCCATCCGCTCTAAATATCCCGAGATGAAGATCATCGGCAACGTGGTGGCATGGGGCGACGACAACCCCAAGTGGAATAGCAAACTGTCCGTTGACCTGCTTGACGAGCACTACTACCGCTCACCTGACTGGTTTGCCGCGGCATTCCACAAGTACGACAGCTACGACCGCCAAGGCCCAAAGGTTTATGTGGGTGAATATGCAGTGACCAACGGCTACGGCAAACTGGGTAACATGAATGCCGCTTTGGGTGAAGCCGTTTATATGATGGGCATGGAGAACAACTCTGACGTGGTGGAACTTGCCTCGTATGCCCCCATCTTCGTCAACGAGAACGATGCCCGCTGGCGTCCCGATATGATCCGTTTCAGCAGCAGCCGTGTCATGGGTACCCCGAGTTACTATGTGCAGCAACTTATGCCACAGCATCTGGGTTCACAGGTGGTAAAGGTGGAGCAGAACGATCCCTTTGAAGGAATGGTTAGAAAACCGCTGACACCGAAGCATAGCCGTGTGGGATTCGGAACATGGAACACACGCGCCACGTTCGAGACCAATAAGGATATGGATTATGTCTATGGTGACTGGCAGAAGGAGGGTAACACTGTGCGGCAGACAGGCCATAAGGATGCCACGCTCTGCATAGAGAAGAGCATCATCGACAGCGACCACTACACCTGTAAGTTCCGTGCCCGCAAAGATGAGGGGGCTGAAGGCTTCATCATCATCTTCAACTATGTGGATGAAAAGAATTATTGTTGGGTGAACTTCGGTGGCTGGACCAACTCCCAGCATGCCATCGAGCAGATCAGCAATGGAGGCAAGTTGCTGGCTGACAGTAAGCGTGGACGTATAAAGGCAGGCCGTTGGTACGATGTTACCCTGCAGGTGAATGGCGACAGCGTGAAAGCATGGCTTGACAACGAACTTGTCTTCGACACGGTACTGAAGCACGACGACACGAAGGGCATCTTCTCTTCAGCTACCATCGACGATGCCAGCGGAGAACTCATCGTGAAAGTCGCTAATACCAGTGATGCAGCAACCACCGCCCGACTTAATCTGAAGAACTTTAAGCCGGCAAGCGCCCGTGTAGTTCGTTTGGCAGCCAACGACGGTATGGAAGAGAACACGCTCGATACACCCACTGCCATCCATCCTGTGGAGCAACTGCTCTCACCCGAGAATGGCAGCATTCTGCTGGATGTACCTCCTTACTCGCTGAATATCGTCAGGATCAAGTGAGTTCGAGCAAGGAGGGGTCAGGGGTGGTCTGAACGAGCTAACCTCTTACTCGCCGCCAGACCTGCCAGACGACCATTGACCACGATGTCGGCCACACCGTTTCCACCAAGTAGGTTGGCACCATGCAGTCCACCAGTCACTTCGCCAGCGGCATAGAGACCGCCGATAGGTGTGCCGTCGGCTCGTAGCACTTGTGTCTCCGTATTCACGCTCAGACCGCCCATCGTATGATGAATGGCAGGCTTCACACGAACGGCATAGAAGGGTGCCGTCTCTAAGGCACCAGGCATTCCTGTGGCACTGCGTCCGAAGTCATCGTCGTGCCCCGCTTTCTGCCAGGCGTTATATCGGCTCACGGCTTGTGCGAACTGATCAGCAGGGATACCCAACTGACCAGCCAACTCCTCCAGAGTAGAACCTTCGCAGAGCAGATGCTGGTTGGCGTAGGTCTCGATGGATGCCAGCGACTGACGCACCGTCTGGTCAAACACTAGCAGGGCTTCTTCTTGCGGCTGTGCAAGAATGGCTGCAGACACCACGTCGCGCGTGTCCATTTCGTTGCAGAAACGCTGGCCCTCATGGTTCACTAGTATAGCTCCGTTGCCACGCACAGCCTCAGTGATGAGGATATGATTGGTGGCCTCTGCAGTCGGGTGAATCTGAATGTTCGCCATCTGAATGGTAGCTCCTCCGATGGCCGTCACCCAGTCGAAGGCATCGCCCGTGGCACCGGGATGGTTCAAGGTTGCAAAGCCGCTGAGCGAAGGCTGCAACTTAGCCACCATAGCGAGATTGGCACCGAAGCCGCCCGTGGCGATGATGACCGCCCGAGCCGTGATCTGATAGCTGCTGCCGTTGGCATTCTGTACACAGACACCTGTCACACGACCGTCTACAGCCGTCAGCAGTCCTGTCACCTTGTTTGATGTCCTTATCTCGACATTCTCCTTCTGACAGGCCGTCTTGAGCACCTTCATCAAGTGGGGACCGATGGCCGAGCCACCCTGCGGACGATGTGTGCGCTTCATGCTACTGCCACCCATCAGTCCCACGTCTGTCAGGTCGGCACCTAGTCCCGTCAGCCACGAGATGGTGGCAGGCGCATTGTCCACCAGATTCCTGACCAGCGACGGGATATTCTCATTCTTGCCGCCACGCATCGTGTCGTCGTAGAACAGTTGTTTCGTGTCTTCTATGCCGAGTCCTTTCTGGATGTCGGTCTCTGCGGCATTGATGCCACCCGTAGAGTAGTTGGTGTTGCCCCCCAGGATGCCCTGCTTCTCCAGCACCACAATCTTCAGCCTGCTATCCGTCTCAGCCGCAGCCACAGCCGCAGAGAGGCCTGCACCGCCGGCACCCACCACCACGATGTCGCACGTACCTTCTTGATAGGTCTTTTCTGTGTCAGACGTATTTCCCATCGCTGCTTGCAAGGCTGCATTGATCGCATCGATGACACCAGTCGATGTAAGCGTGGCGCCAGTGATACCATCCACCTCCACGCTCATCATGTCCGTCCTTCCGAGTGCCTTTGCCACGAGGTTGTTAATGGTCTCCTGGGCAAAGACCGATTCCGACTGGCTGACGACGGTCGCCTGCTCTACTTGATGGTTCTTTACCACCAGCTTGACTACGATGGTTCCGCTACGGCCCTCACCAGTGCCCGTCCACTCACCGTTTTGCAATACTTGCCCTGCAGGTTCCGCAATACCGTTGTCATCATTCGAACACGATGTCAGCGTTGTCAGACCACTCAATATAAGGATGGTGGTCAGCATCCATAGCTTGATCTGTTTCATTTCTTGAGAATCCGAAAGCCTAAGACTTAGTTGTTTATTGGGGGCAAAGTTACGAAATAGAAGTGAGAAATGATGCATTATTTCACATTCTTCTAGTTTTTCTTGCATTTTTTCCTAATTTCGCATCGATATAATTATAAACGACACGACTTGATGAAAAAGTCGCTGAAATGAAGCGACGCATATTTTGTGGTAAAGAAGTATCTGGGAGTTCAACTCCATAGGTGAATATGTCAGTTTCTGCATTGGCAGACTCCTTGGCGCGATCATTTTTTTCGGTGGGTTGTATCTTCTAGTTCAATGTTCATAATTATAAATTTTTTATTTAATTAATTAAGCCCCCCTTATGGGGGGCTAATTTAAATTTAATTTAATAATATATTAACCCGCGCGAGCCTCGGCTTAAGCCTAATAATCTGTGATTTCTTGCGTCCTTTCGGTAGCAAGCGAACAGAGCTCGAGCGCCGTGATTTCTGATCCCCGGCGCCAGAATGCAGCCCCCGAATGTCGTGAAGTACCTTTCTGACAGGTTCTGCATCGACCTGTAGGGGATAGGACTTTATGCTGTTAATGATGCCTGTTTATACAGTTAGGGATAGGACTTTACTACTATAAAGTATGGCACTTTACTGTGTAAGTCCCTATCTCTTACACCATAAAGTCCTATTACTTACAACATAAACTGTAAATAATAATATAAGTCCACAAGTGTCAAATTGAGTAGGAACGGAGTCGATGATTATTGTGAATACTTGTGTTTTAAGGCCGATTTTAATGCTTTTGGCTTCGTTTTTGGGGTTGTTTTATGCAAATTACTATTTTCTAGAGGGTAGAAAAAGTGCCTAAAATTTGACATGTTTAATAAACTTAAAAGCGTAATTCACTGATAATGAGGTAGTTGTGCTTTGGGCAATAATTTATAATTTGTTTTTAAGAAATTTGTAACTAATTGATATACAGCGCGTTAGGCGCGGCTATTTGCCCACGCAGAAGTTTTTAAAGATATTTCCTAACACCTCGTTAGGGGTGATTTGGCCGCCGGTGATTTCTGCGAGGGTGTCGAGGGTGAGGCGGAGGTCTTCGGAAAGGAGGTCTCCGCTTAATTGTTGGTTAAGTCCGTCGATGACGCGATCAATGCTTTCATGCGAACGGAGTAGGGCATCGTAATGGCGGGCATTGCTGATGATGACGTCATGGTCGTTGCCTAATAGTCCAGCTACACGTGATTCTTCAATGATTATGCGCTTGAGCGTGTTGATGTGCGTGCCATATTTCGCGCTGACGAGTACCATCGGCACCATGTAAGGCAGAAAGGTGTCTTCGTCGATGAGGTCAGCCTTGTTGAGCACGTTGATACAGCGTTTCCCCTTTGTTAATGTGCTCATCTCTTGCATTTCGGCTTCGGAGGGCTTGGTGTCGAACAGCCAGATGACGATGTGCGCTTTCTCAATGGCCTTCATTGTGCGCTCGATGCCGATGCGTTCTATCTCATCGGATGTCTGGCGCAGACCGGCTGTGTCGATAATGCGGTAGAGAACACCGTCGATTTCGATCTCGTCTTCGATGGTGTCGCGTGTTGTACCGTGTATATTGGAAATGATGGCCCGGTCTTCGCCTACGAGTTGGTTCAGAAGCGTGGATTTCCCCACGTTCGTCTTGCCGACGATGGCGATGGGGATGCCATGTTTCATCGCCTGGCCAACCTCGAAGGAATGGGCGAGGGTCGTGATGCGGGCGTCAATTTTCTGTGCTAATTCAAATAGCTCTGAACGGTCGGCGAATTCGAGGTCTTCGTGGTCGGAGAAGTCGAGTTCGAGCTCGAGCAGAGAGGTAAGTTTCAGAAGTTGTTCACGCAGGCGAGACAATTCCAATGAAATGCCGCCTCGCAATTGTGATATGGCCAGTTTGTGTGAGGCTTCGTTTGTCGAAGCTATGAGGTCGGCAACAGCTTCGGCCTGCGAGAGGTCCATCTTGCCGTTGAGGTAGGCGCGCATGGTATATTCTCCTGGATTGGCCATACGACAGCCGCATGAAATCAACAGCTCCAACACCTTGTTTAATATATAGCGCGAACCGTGACAGGATATTTCGACAGAGTCCTCGCCTGTGTAGGAGTGGGGGGCACGGAAGACGGAAACCATCACCTCGTCGATGGGGAGGGAATGCTGTGACATAGCATCATACTCGATGATGTGGCCGTAGTGGATGGTGTTAGCGGGATAGGATAGCACATCGCCAGCGCCCCTGAACACATGGGAAAGAATCTCAAGCGCCTGAGGGCCTGAGATTCTGATGATTCCGAGAGCGCCACCAGGGGCGGTGGCAAGTGCGCAGATCGTGTCAGTCATTAGATGCGGTCGAGCACTTTTTCGATAAGCGTATCGATGCTGTTCTTGTATTCCGTGTTCATCTCCGTGGTGTAGCGGTTGGCGATGACCATACAACAGGTCATAGCGCGATGGCCTAAGAGTGAGGCCATACCAGCCACAGCGGATGATTCCATCTCAAAGTTGCAGATCTTCATGCCCTCGTATTCGAAGGCCTCGATCTTCTCGTTCTGCTTGGGGTCGGCAATGTCGGCACGGAGTACACGACCTTGAGGTCCGTAGAAACCGCCACATGAGATGGTGTATCCACGAACCATATCGTCGCCAGCTATCTGGTCGATGAGCTCTTCGTCGGCAATAGCCACATAGGGTGAGCCCTTGATGGGATCCCACTGCATATGCTCTTTGAATGCTCTTTCCAAATCGATATCGCAAACCACATTACGACCAGCGTAATAGTTCAGCAGGCCGTCGAAGCCGATGCTCTTGACGCTGGCGATGAACGAGCCTGTTGGTGTGAACGGCTGCAGACCGCCACAGGTGCCGATGCGCACCATCGTGAGCGTGCGGTGTTCTTCTTTCTCCTCGCGTGTCTGGTAGTCGATGTTGGCAAGGGTGTCGAGTTCGTTGACTACGATGTCGATATTGTCGCAGCCGATACCGTGACTCTGTACCGTGATGCGTTTGCCTTTATACATACCGGTGATGGTGTGGAACTCGCGGCTGCTGACCTCGCACTCCTTCGAGTCGAAGTGACTTGCCACAGTATCTACACGGGCAGGATCGCCCACAAGCACCACTCTGTCGGCCAGCTGTTCTGGCTTCAGGTGGAGGTGGAAACATGAGCCATCGTTGTTGATGATGAGCTCGGATGCGGGAAATGTTCTTTTACTCATAGACTTTGATGTTTTATTTGATAACGTTGTTCTCTTCTTGGCGGATCTGCCTCTCCAGCGAACGAATGGTGTTGTGAAGCAGCAGCTCTTGCTCTTCGTTGTGAAGGATTATCTCACGGAGCAGATGTCGCCCATCCTCGTTGGATTGGGCATAACTGTCGCGTGACTTCTGGAGGTCAGTCTCCAGTTTGGCCAGACGTTCACGAGCCTTAAGCAGCTCACGATAATGGTTGGCTGCCGCTGGGGAACGGAAATCGTTGACGCTGGTATAGGTGAACTGGTCGTTGATGACGATGGCCGAATTTTCGACCGTCGTGGTCTTGACGGCTGGTTTGGCTTTAGTCGTGCCGATAGTTTTCAGACGGGCGAGTGCAGCACGACGCTCGTTGCCATCGCCCCAGGTGTCTGAGATGCGGATGATATCAGCGAAATCGCGAATCTGCTGTTCTGAAAAGTTCGTTGGATCGTAGGAGCGGCGTGTCTCTGGCAGGATGAAGATGTAGACGCACACCTTGTCTTCTGGCTGACGACGGTCGCTGACGAAGTATCCGATGCCACTCTCCTCGTCGGCAGCATACATATAGTCGTTGGCTTCGGAGTTAAAGGGCATGCCGATGTTCTCTGGCTTGAGGAACCGTCCACCGCGTGAGTCGTAGCGGGTGAAGAAGATGTCGTAGCCTCCAATACTTTCGTCGCCCTTGGCTGCGAAGTAGAAGGTGATGCCGTCGTTCATCATGAAAGGATAGTCTGCATCGGAGAATCCTTCGGATAGTCCTCGTAAGGGCGTGGCTTCACTCCAGGCGGTTCCCAGTTTGTCGCTCGTGTAGAGACGGAAGTGGCCATCGGCGTCAGTACGACTGAAATAGACCTTGTTGCCCATCTCGTTGAGGAAGGCATAGCCGCTGAGGGCTTTCTTGAAGAACTGACTGGTCGTCATCAGCGTGCCAGTCTCAGAGGAGAGGCGGAACTGCGCGAGGAATTGGTCTTTGTCGGTAACCACACTGTCGATGATAACGATTTGCTGCGTCATCTCACGCATGTTCGTGATACGAGGATCCTCCTGAGGTTCCTCCACCACTTCCACGACGGGCTTCTTTGCCCGTTTCTTTTTCTTCTGTGCCTCGATGGTGAGGGGCAGAAGAAGTGCCAATGAGAGTATCGCTAACTTCTTGATTGTCATATCGTTCAGTTCTTATTCTTCAATCAGTTTATTGTCGGCTTCGAGGGCGCCCCAAATGCTGTAGCGGACCTCTGGGCTGATGCGTTCCATCTCTTCGTAGAGTCGCTTGATGTCCGAGCGATGCGAGTCGGTCTCGTAGGGACACAGCTTCTGTTGTTTCTGATAGCCCTGCAATTCAGCGTAGGCTTTGATGTCCTGTTCCTGAATCATACACAGCGGACGGATGATTGTCAACGGCATCTTGCGCATCTTCAGGCGTGCTGGCATCGTGGCGAAGTGTGCCTGATACATCAGGTTCATCAGCGCCGTATGCAGGATATCGTCCTGATGGTGGCCGAGGGCGATCTTGTTACACCCGAGTTCCTGCGCGAGGTTGAACATTTCTTTGCGGCGCATCCACGAGCAGAGGAAGCAGGGCTGCTTCTGACGGCGGAGGCGGGCGGCGGTCTCGGTGGGCTCAACCTCGAAGCGCGTTGTTCTCACGTGGAGCTTCACGCCCAGCTCTTCGCAGAAGCGTTGCAGATAGCTGGTGTCCGTCTCGTAATGGATGTTCTCCATCCTGACGTGCAGCGTCTCTACCGTGAATCGTGGGTGCTGGATCTTGGACCGCTTCGCCAGCAGTTCCAATAGCAGGAGCGAGTCCTTGCCACCAGAGAGCCCCACGAGGATACGGTCATCATTTTCTATCAGATGATATGTAGCCATCGCCTTGACAAAACGCTCGTTCAGCCTCTTCTCCAGGCGACAGCTATCCACCATATCTCTAAATTCTCAATTCTAAATTCTCAATTCTTAATTCTCTCCGCGCAGGTGCTTGTCCATATTCAGGGCAGCACGACGGCCATCGCCCATAGCGAGGATCACCGTAGCACCACCACGAACGATGTCGCCACCAGCGAAGATTTCCTTGCGCGACGACTGCATCTCCTCAGAGACGGCGATGGTGTTCTTGCGACCCAGCTCGAGACCCTGTATAGACTTGGGCACCAGCGGGTTAGGCGATACACCTACAGCCACGATGACCTGATCGACATCGAGCGTCACCGTCTTACCCTCCACGGGCACAGGCGAACGACGACCAGAGGCATCGGGCTCTCCCAGCTCCATCACCTGCAGGATGGCCTGCTTCACAGCACCCTGCTCATCGGCAATGTACTCGATGGGGTTGTGCAGCGTCAGGAAGTTGATACCTTCCTCCTTGGCGTGCTTCACCTCCTCCAGACGGGCAGGCATCTCAACCTCAGAACGACGATATACGAGTGTTACCTCAGCACCCAGACGCTTAGCCGTACGACAAGAGTCCATAGCGGTGTTTCCACCACCCACCACGAGCACGCTCTTGGCAGGATTCAGCGGCGTATCGGTCTTGGGGTTGGCAGCATCCATCAGGTTCACACGAGTCAGATACTCGTTAGAAGACATGATGTTGATCGAGTTCTCACCAGGGATATTCATGAAGTTTGGCAGACCAGCGCCAGAGCCTACGAAGATGCCCTTAAAGCCTTGCTCCTCAAGCTGTTCCACGCTGATGGTCTTGCCAACGATCACGTCGGTCTGGAAGTGAACACCCATCTTGGCGAGGTTGTCGATTTCCACATCTACGATCTTATTGGGCAGACGGAATTCAGGAATACCATATTTCAGCACACCGCCGATCTCGTGCAGAGCCTCAAAGACATACACGTCGTAACCCTTTTTAACCATGTCGCCAGCGAACGACAGTCCGGCAGGGCCAGAACCCACGACGGCAATCTTGCTGCCGTTGGCAGGAGCAATCTCAGGCAGACTGATGTTTCCGCTCTCGCGCT
>JAEEGJ010028010.1_pt1 | contig 11250 bp, 7 predicted proteins | sample 8958761 | NCBI WGS metagenome assembly JAEEGJ01 (sample SAMN16246546, study PRJNA631951) | gut metagenome | biome: gut microbiome; feature: rumen; material: RS-attached | host: Bos | place: Iran: Karaj | collected 2018-10
CGAACTGCTGCTGATGAACGCCGCCTTCACCATCATCGGCCTCTGGCTGGCCGTCAAACCCAAAAACCAAGAATAAACCCTGTTATGAAAAGACTGTACACCCTTCTGCTGGTGCTGCTGCCCCTGGCCCTTTCGGCGCAGACAGCCCGTGAGTCCCTGATGGCCGAGATGCAGGAAAACATCTTCCGCGCCGGCATGAACATGGACCCCTACGAGTATATCCCCGGACCCCAGACCCCCGCACCCAAGGGGTACAAGCCTTTTTATATCAGCCACTACGGCCGTCACGGCTCCCGCAGCAACTGGGGCGGAAAGCCCTACGAGGAGATATCGGCCAAGTATCATAAAGTCGCGGACGCCGGCCTTCTCACTGCGGAAGGCCGCGCTGCGATGGAGCAGATCGACGAGCTCATCCGTCTGCACGACAACATGGACGGCCGCCTGACGTACCTGGGCACCCAGGAGCACCGCCAGATCGCCCGCCGCATGTACAACAACTATCGGCCCGTCTTCCACAACGGGAGCAAGAAGCTGTCGGCGCGTTCCAGCACCTCCCAGCGCGTGATCGTGAGCATGTGCGCCTTCACCGGCGAGCTCATGGAGCAGGAGAAGGGACTGGATATCCACTGGGACACCGGCGAGGAACTGATGAAGATCCTCAGCACGGATTCGAGCCGCGAAGTGCGCGACTCCGTCCGCCGGATCCAGAACCGCATGGCTAAGAACCACGTGCCGGATACCGCCGTCTTCCAGCAGCACGTCTTCACGGATGCCGCCGCGGCCCGTGAACTCACCGGCAGCACGCCCGCCTTCATGCAGCAGACCTACAACATGGCCGTGGGCTGCGCCGCCTTCCAGCTGGACGACCGCCTCTTCCGCCTCTTCACCTGGGACGACCTCTACACGTACCAGCAGAGCCTGGCCATGAACTTCTACCTGCGCCAGTGCAACTCCGTGGAATTCGGCGATTCCCGCATGCCGGCCGTCGATCCCCTCATCCGGGACATCATCGAGAAGGCCGATGCCGCCATCGCCACCGGCGAATATGCCGCCGACCTCCGCTTCGGCCATGACTACCAGCTGCTGGCCCTTTCTTCCCGCCTGGGACTGAAAGGTGTGGCCGAGCGCCTGGACCAGAACACCTGCCAGGACTGGCCCGGCTGGAAATACACCCCCTTCGCGGGCAATGTCCAGCTCATCTTCTACCGCAACAAGGCCGGAGACGTCCTTGTGAAACCCCTTCTGAACGAACGGGAGACCCCCATCCTCGGACTGGACGGCTTCCCCTACTATAAATGGAGTGATTTCAAGGCTTATCTGAACGAGCGTTTCCAATGAGACTGCTATTCATGACCGACTTCACGGAGCAGTTTGCCTACAGGCTGCTCCGCGGCATTTTGCGTTATTCCCGTGAGACGGGTCAGCGTTGGGAAGTCTGCCGCATGCCTCCCTCCTTCAAGCGGGAGAACAGCCTCAAGCAGATGGTCCGCTTCGCCGAGGACTGGAAGGCCGACGTCGTCATCGGCCAGTTCGACCCGGACGATAATCTGGAGCTGTTCCGGAAGAAGGGCATGGTGGTCCTGGCGCAGGACTACATCTCCCTGTTCCCGAACGTTCCGAATATCACCGCCGACTATCACAAGATGGGCGTCATGGCGGCCGAGCGTTTCGTAGCGCGCGGTTTCCGCGAGTTCGCCTTCTTCGGCAACAACGGCATGTGCTGGAGCGACGGTCGCCGCGACGGTTTCCGCGAATACCTGGAAGACGCCGGCTACGGAGACAACCTCCATATCTACGACAAGGAACGCGTTTCCAACCTCTGGTATTACCAGCAGGACCTGTTGAGGGAATGGCTGGAGTCCCTGCCCAAGCCGGTAGGTATCTTTGCCTGCGACGACAATCAGGCCATCCTCCTGGAGGAATCCTGCAAGGCCATGGGCATCCGCATCCCCTACGACGCCGCCATCATCGGCGTGGATAACGACGAAATCCTGTGCAACATGGCCAATCCGCCCATCACCTCCATTGACGTGGATATCGAACGGGGTGGCTACGAAGCCGCTGCCATGGCTACACAGATGATCAAGGACCCCTCCTATCAGGGGAACGACATCGTGCTGCAGCCCCTGCACATCGTTACGCGTGAGTCCTCCAACCTCATCACCACCAAGGATATCCAGGTTCACCAGGCCCTCACGTTCATCCACTCCAACCTGGAGCACAAGATCGACGTGACCGACGTCCTCCAACAGGTGGCCATGTCCCGCCGACTGCTGGAACAGCGATTCTTCAAAGCCACCGGCAAGAGCATCTACCAGTACATCTCGGAGCAGCGCATCGACTACTTCGCCCGCCTCCTCCTGGACACCCAGGATTCCATCGGCAACCTCGCCGCCCGCATGGACGAACCCGACCCCAAGTCCATGTCCCGCCGCTTCAAGGAGCTCAAAGGCTGCACCCCCTCCGAATACCGCAAGCGCTGCCTCCGCAAGAAGAACGCGTAAAAACGTTTTTGCGCAAGATGGGTTAATAATTGCGCAAAAATCCACTTTTTCGCGAGCGGCGTCACTTACCTTTGTGTCACTAACCATTTTGCAGCGATGACACTCGGTATTGACATTGGAGGAACCACCATCAACCTGGGCCTCATTGACGGCGCCAAGGTGATCAAGAAGGCGCAGATCCCTTCTTTCCCCAAGACAGCAACATTGGAAGACACCTTGATTTACCTGGGAGACCAGATAGAGCAGTTCTTGATTCCCGGCGTGAAGCAGATCGGAATCGGCGTACCTTCCCTGACAGATCCCGTCAAGGGAATCGTGTACAATGCGGCCAACATCCCCTCCTGGGATGTGGTTCCCCTCAAGGACACCCTGGAAGCACGTTTCGACCTTCCCGTTTACGTAAACAACGACGCCAACTGCTACGCCCTGGGCGCAGCGGTGAAAGTCGGCCATCAACTTCCTACCGTGGTGACGGTTACCCTGGGTACCGGTACTGGCGTAGGCATCGTGATCGACGGGAAACTGTTCTCCGGCACCCACTGCGGCAGCGGCGAGATCGGCGCCATCCCTTACGAAGGAGCCGACTACGAGACCTTCTGCTCCAGGAAGTACTTCACCGCCCGCGGCCTGGATCCCCGCGCCCTGTCCAAACAGGCCGAAAAGGGAGACGAGACCGCCCTGGCCCACTACCGGGACTTCGGCATGCATATGGGCCGATTCCTGGCCGTGGTCATGTACGCCTACGACGCAGACTGCATCGTACTGGGCGGCGGCATCGCCAACGCCTTCCCGTATTTCTCCAACGCCATGTGGGAGTCCCTGCGCTGCAGCTACCCCTACCAGAGCGCCCTGGACCTTTTGAAAATCATTGCCATGCCCGACGAAGACACCGCTTTGGTGGGCGCGGCCTCATTAGCATAACCGACCCATGAAAAAACTTGCCTTACTCTCACTTGTGATGATGACGAGTGTTTCCGCCCTGGCCGGTCCCCTCACCCAGTGGACCCTCCAGCGCGAAGGACAGAAGACTGTTTACCAGGTCAACGTGCCCTGCACGGTGGCCGGTGCCCTGAACGAAGCCGGTTACTTCGGCTCCGACGTCCTGGACGAGGCTCAATACAAGGCCATCGATAAAAGCATCTTCGACGACGCCTGGGTATATACCACCCAGTTCAAGGCCCAGAAGGGCCAGCGCCACGTCCTGCGCTTCGAAGGCCTGAACTACTATGCCGATATCGAACTCAACGGCAAGACCATCGCGACGGCCGATACCACCTACGGTGCCTACATCGTGCGCGAATTCGACGTGACCGCCATCGCCAAGAGCAAGAACACTCTCAAGGTGAAGCTCCGCCGCGCCCAGAGCGGTGACCTCAACGCCGGCTACGTGGACTGGAACCCTCGTCCCGTGGACGAGAGCATGGGTATCATCCGCCCCGTCACCCTCATCTCCACCCCGGACGTTGAGGTGAAGGACATCTTCGTGAAGCCTATCATCGACACCAAGGACCTGTCCAAGGCCTCCTTCGAAGCCAAGGTCACCCTCGTGAACCTGGGCAAGAAAGCCGTCAAGGGTACCGTGGAAGGCGTTTACGAGGGCGGTAAGTTCAGCGTCCCCGTCAGCCTCGCCGCCGGGGAGACCAAGATCGTCTCCGTCGTCGAGAACGTGGAGAACCCCCGCATCTGGTGGACGGCCGAAATGGGCTCCCCGGAACTCTACCACCTGAACGTGGCCTTCTGCAAGGGCAAGAAAGTCTCCCACAGCAGCGCCGCCACCTTCGGCCTCCGCAGCATCGAAAGCGAAATCACCCCTTACGGACATCGCCAGTTCATCCTCAACGGACAGAAAGTGCTCGTCAAGAGCGCCGGCTGGACGGACGACATCTTCATGCAGGACACCCCCGAAAGCCTGGAAGCCCAGGTGAGGATGGTGGCCGATATGGGACTGAACAGCATCCGTTTCGAGAATATCTGGGGCAAGGACCAGACCATCTATGACCTCTGCGACCGCTACGGCCTCATGGCCCTGGTGGGCTTCAGCTGCCAGTGGGAGTGGGAAAACTACTGCGGTCTTCCCGAGTACAAGCACTACGGCTGCATCAACGACCCCAAGTCCGAGGCCCTCGCCGTGCGCTACTTCCACGACCAGGTCATCTGGCTTCGCAACCATCCCAGCGTCATCGGCTGGCTCACCGGCAGCGACCGCATCCCCAACCCGAACCTGGAGAAGCAGTACCTGGCCATCTACAGGACGGAAGATTATCGGCCCTATGTGTGCTCGGCAAAGGCGATGACCTCCCTCGACGGCCCCTCCGGCATGAAGATGGAAGGCCCCTACGAGTACGTCGGCCCTGACTACTGGTGGATCGACAGCCACAGCGGCGGCAACTTCGGCTTCAACACCGAGACCGGCCCCGGCCTGCAGATCCCCCAGCTGGAATCCGTGAAACGCATGGTGGGCGAGAAGGACCTCTGGCCCGTCGGCCCCAACTGGGGTTACCACTGCACGGCTTCCTCCTCCCACATGAACAACACCTCCTTCCTGGAGCATACCATGAAGCGTGCCTACGGCCACATCGAAGGTCTGGACGACTTCATGCGCAAGGCCCACGCCATGGACTACGACGCCACGCGTTCCATGTTCGAAGCATTCCGCGCCAACGTGCCGGTCGCTACCGGTATCGTCCAGTGGATGCTCAACAGCGCCTGGCCGTCCCTGTACTGGCAGCTCTACGACTGGTACGGCATCCCGACCGCCGGCTACTACGGCGTGAAGAAGGCCAACGCCCCCGTACAGGCCGTATATAATTATGGTGACGGCTTCGTCTATCTGGTGAACGACGCTACGCCCGCCAATATGTACAGCGTCAAGCTCAGCGTCTTCGACAAGGAAGGCAAACTCGTCCGCACCGAGAACGACAACGTCGTCTCCAGCCCCCGCGATCCCCGCAAGGTGGGCATGGGCGCCATCACCGGCCCCTGCTTCCTGTACGTCGAGGTGGAAGGCAAGGACGGCTACAAGGCCTCCAACTTCTACTGCATCCCCGGCGAGCTGAACCGCTACAAGTGGAACAAGGCCGACTGGTGGGGCATCCCCATGGACAAGCACTGCGACATGCGCTTCGTCACCCATCTGCCGGAAGCCCAGCTGCAGATGCAGGTGGTCAAGGTGGAAGGCGGCTATGACGTCACCCTCACCAACAAGTCCGAAGTGCTGGCCTACCAGAACATCCTCAAGGCCAAGGACGCCCAGGGACAGCTCATCCCCGGCACCTTCTGGAGCGACAACTTCTTCACCGTCGTTCCCGGAGAGAGCTGCACCGTACACTGCACCCTGCCCGCCGACTGCCAGGAAGCTACCATTGATTTCACCGGTTGGAATTCGAAAATGATCAGATAATGAAAAGGATTGCCCTTATTTTCGCCGCGGTCGTCCTGACCGCACAGGCCTTCGCCCAGACGCCCGACTCTCTGGACCGCGACCGTTCCAAGTATGCCACCTACTCCTTCTCCAAGGATGACAAGTACAAGGTGGAAACCCCCTATGAGACTGTGAAAGTACAGCAGCCCAAGGGAAAGAAAATCAAGAACGTCATCTTCATGATCGGTGACGGTACCGGCCTTTCGCAGTGGAGCGTGGGCTGGGTGGCCAACGGCGGTGCCCTCAACATTGACAACATGCCCGTAGCCGGCTATTCCCGCACCTATGCCACCGACAAGCTCATCACCGACTCCTGCGCCGGCGGCACCGCCCTGGCCAACGGTAAAAAGACTAAGTACGGTTACATCGGCCTGGGTCCCAACGGCGAACGTGTGGAATCCAACCTCCAGTGGGCCAAGCGCGTCAAGGGCATGAAGACGGGCGTCACCGTCACCTGCCGCATCAACGACGCTACTCCCGCCGACTTCTGCATCTACGGTCCTACCCGTAAGGACGAGGAAGGCCTGGCCGTCCAGTACCTGGACGCCAACGTGGACTTCATCTCCGGCGGCGGCACCCACTTCTGGGACCAGCGCAGCGACGGCCGCAACCTCATCGAAGAGATGAAGGCCAAGGGTTATACCTACGTGGACAAACTGGAAGACATCGCCGGTGCCCAGGGGGACAAATTCCTGGGCCTGTACGACGAATACGACCTCAAACCCAGCCTGGACCGCGGCCCCATCCTGATGGAAAGCACCATGAAGGCCCTGAAGATGCTGGACAACAAGAAGGGCTTCTTCCTGATGGTGGAAGGTTCCCAGATCGACGATTGGTGCCACCGCAACAAGGTGGGCTACATGTGCGAGGAACTCTTCGACTTTGACAAGGTCATCGGCGCCGTCCTCGAATGGGCCGAAAAAGACGGCCAGACCCTGGTCGTGGTCACTGCCGACCACAACACCGGCGGCCTCACCCTCCTGAAGGGCAGCATCGAGGACCATGAAGTGAAGGTGCACTTCTCCACCGGCGGCCACGACGGCATCGTCGTTCCCGTCTTCGCCTATGGCCCCGGGGCCGAGGCTTTCGCCGGCGTGCATGACAACGCCGAAATCGGCCAGATCGTCCGTAAACTCATGAGCAAATGATCAAACTGATCGCCATCATACTTGCCCTGGTTCCCCAGATCATTCCCGCTCCTGCGGAAATGCAGGTGCGGGACGGGGTTTTTACCGTGTCGGAGAAAAACCAGGTGAAATACGTGCTGGACACCAAGGCAAACATTCCGGCCGAGGGTTACACCATTGATATCACGCGTTCGCGCGCGAAAGTGGTGGCCTCTACCCCCGCCGGCCTCTTCTATGCCCGCCAGACCATCGCTCAGCTGGAGATGGCCGGTCCAGCCGGCCATGACGTCATTCCCGGCTCGACCGGGAATCTCATTCCCTGCGTCAAGATCAAGGACTATCCCCGTTTCCACTGGCGCGGCCTGATGATCGACGCCTCCCGCCACTTCATGAGCGTGGAGCAGATCAAAAGGCATATCGACGTGCTGGCCCAGTACAAGATCAACGTCCTGCACTGGCACCTGACCGATGACCAGGGCTGGCGTATCGAGATCAAGAAATACCCCCGCCTCACCGAGGTAGGCGCCGTCCGCACCGAGTTCGACGGCACCGTGACCGAAGGATACTACACCCAGGAGCAGGTGAAGGAAGTGGTGGCCTACGCCGCCGAGCGCTTCATCACCGTCGTCCCCGAGATCGAGATGCCCGGCCACAGCATGGCCGCCGTCCGCGCCTATCCGGAACTCTCCTGCGAGAAGCAGCCCGTGGGTAACTTCTACACCTGGGGTTCCCCTGACATCGTCCTGTGCCCCGGCAGCGAGTTCACCTTCCAGTTCCTGGAGGACGTGATCGCCGAGGTCGCCCCGCTCTTCCCCGGCAAGTACGTGCACATCGGCGGAGACGAGTGCAAGAAGGTCCGCTGGGAGCAGTGCCCCGCCTGCCAGGCGCGTATCGCCGCCGAAGGATTGAAGGCCGATGAGAAAGGCACCGCCGAGGAGAAGCTCCAGAGCTACGCCGTCCGCCGCATGGAAGGCATCCTGGCCAAGTACGGCAAGAGCCTCGTCGGCTGGGACGAGATCCTGGAAGGCGGCCTGTCCCCGAACGCCACCGTCATGAGCTGGCGCGGAGAGAAAGGCGGCATCCAGGCAGCCCGTGAAGGCCATGACGTGGTCATGACCCCCGGCAGCGGCGGCCTGTACCTGAACCATTACCAGGGAGACCCCAAGGCCGAGCCCGAGTGCTATGCCCATCACTCCATCCTGCAGGTTCCCTACGACTACAACCCCGTTCCCGCAGAGCTGACCCCCGAAGAGGCCAGGCACATCCTGGGCGTCCAGGGCAACCTCTGGGCCGAGTACATCTACTCCGACTACATGCGGGACTACCTCACCTTCCCGAAGATCTTCGCCGTGGCCGAGACGGGCTGGACTCCCCTCGAAAAGAAGGACTTCGCCAGCTTCTGCCAGCGCCTGGACGCCGCCTGCGCCCGCCTGGACGAGGTCGGCATCGCCTATCACATGCCCCTTCCCGAGCAGCCCGGCGGTTCCATCAGCCAGATCGCCTTCCGCGACTCGGCCGTCCTCACTTTCACGACCTCCCGTCCCATGGACATGGTCTATACCCTGGACGGCAGCAAGCCCACGGCAACATCGGCCCGCTATGAAGGTCCCATCGTGGTAAAGGAGAGCGGCATGCTGCGCATCGCCAGCCTTTCTTCCTACGGCAAGCTGAGCGCCGAGCGCACCGTCTCCTTCCAGAAGATGGAGCCCATTCCGGCCCTGCATCCGGACAAGCTCACCGGCAAGATTTCCGTGCGCCACACCCCCGGCGCCTTCAACATTCCGCACGACATTCCCCTCAGCGCCGTCTGGACGGAGTGCGAGCTGGAGGACATCCGCAGGATTCCCAAGCTCTACCCCTTCAACGGCAATATGCAGGATCCGAAGTTCTTCGCCGCCGAGGCCGAGGGTTTCTTCAAGGTGTCCGACACCGACGCCTGGCAGTTCAGCTCCCTCTATGACGAGGTCTGGATCGACGGCCGCCTGGTGGTGGACAACAGGGGAGAGATCAAGAAGAATTTCCGTCACGACGGTTCCCTGGTGCTGGAGAAGGGCATCCACCACGTCAAGGTGGTTTTCCTGAGCAATGTCACCGGCGGCTGGACCACGGCCCGCAACAAGGGCGAGGTCCTGGTGCGCCGCGCCGGCACCGGGAAATGGCGTAACATAGACATCCGATAGTATGAGAAAGATCATCGTCAGCTTTTTATTTGTCCTGTCCCTTGGCGCTCTTTCCTGCACCAAGGGTACGCAGGGGATGGTGATTACTCCGCCTTCCACCAAGCCGAATACCGGCGGTACGACCGGCGGCGGCAGCGGTTCCGGCTCGGGCGGTGGTGGCACCACCGGCTCCGGCGGCGGCTCTACGGACACAGGCACGCTGTGCACGGATATCGGCCAGACGCCCATCGTCCTCGCTTACTTCACCGAGTACACCGAGGCGCTGCCCGACGTGACCCTTCTCACGCACATCAACTATGCCCACGGCCGTTTCGGCAACCCCAAGACGGGTGACGGCGGCATCGTGATCACCGAGTCCGACAAGGCCCCCATCAAGGATGTCGTCGCCCTCAAGAGCAAGAACCCTAAGCTCAAGGTCATGCTCATGATCGGCGGCTGGGGCGGTCATGCCGACGGCTTCTCCATGATGGCCCGCGACGCTTCCAAGCGCACGGCCTTCTGCAAGAGCGTGAAGAAGCTGCTGGACCAGCACAAACTGGACGGCGTGGACATCGACTGGGAATACCCTACCCAGAGCGCCGACAACGAGACCGGCTGCGACCCTTCCGACACGCAGAACTTCAACCTGGTGCTGGAGGAGCTGCGCGCGACCCTCGGTACGTCCAAGATCATCTCCTTCGCCAGTAAGAGCGATGCCCAGTACGTGGACTGGAAGACGGCCATGAAGTACCTCGATTATGTGAACGTGATGACCTACGACATGGGCGCCGCCCCCAACGGGCACAACTCCCCGCTGAAGAAGGGCAATAAGTTCACGCACCGCAGCTGGGTCGAGAGCATCGACGCCCACGTGAAGAAGGGCGTCGCCAAGAACCGCATGGTCATGGGCTGCCCCTTCTACGGTAAGGCCGAAAAGAACCCCACGGACGCCTACAAGCTCTTCGTGGACAGCAAGGGCAAGCTGGGTTACTCCATCAAGTACAAGGACATCGTCCCTATCGTCCAGAAGAACACCTACATGGGCGTGGCCCTGAAGAAGCAGCTCCACCGGGTGTGGGACGCTCAATCCATGGTCCCTTACCTGGCCGACGAGACCGGCCGCAACTACCTCTCCTACGACGACCCCGAGTCGATAGCGGCCAAAGGCTACTACGTGGCGAACAACAGCCTGCTGGGAGCCATGTTCTGGGAATACCGGGGAGACACAGACAACCACGACCTCCTCAAAGCCCTGACCAAAGCACTCTACGGAAAAGAATCCGTTTTACAATAAACAAGGTATAAGCCAATAATTAACTAAACTAAACTAATCTAATTAACCCATGAGACAGAAAGTAGTCCAAATTGCAAAGCTGGCTGCTCTGCTGTGTCTCCTTCTTTGCATGTGGGGCCCCACGGCCCTCGCACAGAAGGGCATCACCGTCAAAGGTGTTGTCGTTGACACGGAAGGATTGCCGGTGATCGGTGCGGGTGTCACCCTGAAGGGGACCACCACCGGTGTGGCTGCCGACACGGATGGTAGTTTCTCCATCTCTGTTCCCGGCGAGACTGCTGTACTGGAAATCGTTGCTCTCGGTTACACGACCGCAGAGATCCAGGTGGGCAAACAGCGGAACATCACCGTTGTCCTCCAGGACGATTCCCAGACCATCGAGGCGACAGTGGTTGTGGCTTACGGTACACAGAAGAAAGCGACCGTGACCGGTGCCCTGACCTCCATCGACAACAAGGCCCTCATCAAGGCGCCCGTGGCCGACGTGACCAACGTCCTGGCCGGCCAGATGCCCGGTGTCGCCACCGTGCAGGAAACGGGTCAGCCCGGTGAAGACTATGCCAAGATCTACATCCGTGGCGCCGGCTCCCTGTCCGACTCCAACGCCTCCCCGCTCATCCTGGTGGACGGTGTGGAACGTCCCCTGAACACGGTGGACCCGAACGAAATCGAGAGCCTCTCCATCCTGAAGGATGCAGCCTCCACGGCTGTGTTCGGTGTGCGGGGCGCTAACGGTGTGATCATC
>JAEEGJ010028011.1_pt1 | contig 11250 bp, 13 predicted proteins | sample 8958761 | NCBI WGS metagenome assembly JAEEGJ01 (sample SAMN16246546, study PRJNA631951) | gut metagenome | biome: gut microbiome; feature: rumen; material: RS-attached | host: Bos | place: Iran: Karaj | collected 2018-10
CTGCGGTTGAACATGCGGTTGCCACTATGAAAGAGATTCAGGTTGTATCTGAAGAGGTTCGAAAGCTTTTGAAGGTTATTCAGGGTATTGCATCTCAGACAAACCTCCTTTCTATGAACGCTGCTATTGAGGCGGCTCATGCCGGTGAATTCGGTGCGGGCTTTGCGGTTGTAGCTGATGAGGTTCGTTCCCTTGCTTCTTCTTCATCTTCAAGTGCCCGTGACATTCAGGTTAAGATTAAAGAGATGATGGAAAAGACAACTGCCGGTGTAGAAGCTATTACTTCTGCCGGTGCTGCCTTCCAGGGAATTCGTGATAACGTAATTGAAAACGCGACCCTTGTAAAGAATATTTATGATGCTATGATGGAACAGAATCAGGGTGCTTCTGAAACCAAACAGGCTGCTGATAATCTTGTTGAAGCTATTCACGCTATCCGGGATCTGGCAGAGGAGGAAACAGAAGAGGCTGGTAAGCTCCGCGAATCTATGGATGCGGTAGTTGCTGCTTCTAAGTCTACTATGGCTGCGGTTCAGGAAAGTCTTGAGGCTACGGCAAATATGAAGAATACAGTTCAGCTGGTAGATTCTTCTGCCGCCGGCAACAAAGATTCGGTTGAAAAGATTCATAATCATGTTGAACAGTTTATAGTTTAAATAAAGAAAACTTAAACGAAAAAAAGGCTGTAGCCTACACGCTGGACATATATTGACAAGCGGTCGAGCCGCTTGCAATATATTCCAGAGTGTATTCTACAGCCAATTTTTTTTTCGTTTAAGCCGTTCAATTATTTAATCAAAAATTAATAAAAATCAACTTATAACCGGACAAAAATAGGAAGTGCGCCTACACTCTGTGGTATACTGCAGGTAGCTTGACTACCTGTCAGTATAGACACAGCCGCGTAGGCGCACTTCTGTTTTGTCCGGTTTGTATGTTGGTTTAATTAGAAAATCTTTTTAAACTCGCCAAGCAAGATGTCTGTTTCGATTGATGCATCGAGGTCTGTAATCTTGCCCTTGTTCTTGTAGTAGTTGATGAGCGGTTCTGTCTGCTCGCGGTAAACGTCCATACGGTGAAGGATTGATTCCTGCTTGTCGTCATCGCGCTGATAGAGCTCGCCGCCACACTTGTCGCAAACACCTTCTACCTTTGGTGGAAGAGTGAGTACGTTGAAGTTTGCACCACAAGCCTTACATACACGGCGTGTAGAAAGACGGCGGATTACAATTTCATCTGCGATGTTGAAGTTTACAACCTTGAGGTCTGCAACGAGTCCGTCCAGCATTTCTGCCTGTGGAATTGTGCGAGGGAAACCGTCGAGAATGTATCCGTTTTTGCAGTCATCCTGAGCAAGGCGGTCTTTTACAAGTTCAAATGTGAGCTCATCGCTTACGAGAGAACCTGAATCAATAATTGCCTTTACTTTTACTCCAAGTGGAGTCTGTGCCTTAATATTTGCACGGAAAATATCACCTGTTGAAATGTGTGGGATTTTGTAGTCTTCTGCTACCTTTACTGCGAGAGAACCTTTTCCAGCTCCCGGTGGTCCCAAAAATACGAAATTGTTCATCTATATTTCTCCTAAAAAGATAATTTCTTCTATTTTATTATGAAAAGGACATTCGGGCAAGAGTTTTTTAAGGTCACACGGATTTGGATTTTGCTAACGCAAAATCTTTTTTTAGGATTCTATAATTAAAAAACAATAATACAGAAACAGCGTTAGCTGTTTCAAAATCCGTGTGATAAAAATTTGTTGACTTGTTATCGAATCATTTATAAATTTATTATATATAACTTTTTGAGAGGATGATAATGAAAAAGCTTTCTAAAGGGCTGATTGCTCTTATTATTGTAATTGTTTGTGTACTTGGAATTTTCTCTTTCTACAAGAACACTTATAACTCTATGGTTTCTCTGGAAGAGGATGTTTCGGCAAGCTGGGCAGAGGTGCAGAACCAGTATCAGCGCCGACTGGATTTGATTCCTAACCTTGTTTCTACAGTTAAGGGCTATGCTAAGCATGAAAGCGATGTATTTACTCAGGTTTCTGAGGCACGCTCAAAGGCAGGCGGACAGATCAATATCAGCGATGAGGTTTTGAACGATCCTGAGGCTTTTGCCCGCTATCAGCAGATACAGGATAATCTTGGTGCAAGCCTGCAGAGACTTTTGATGGTAACAGAGCAGTATCCGGAACTTAAGGCAGACCAGAACTTCCTTGCTCTTCAGGATCAGCTTGAAGGAACTGAAAATCGTATTACTGTGGCTCGTAACCGCTTTAATGATACAGCAAAAACTTACAATAAAAAAATCCGCCAGTTCCCTGCAAATATAATTGCGAATATGAGCGGCTTTGAAAAGAAATCTTATTTTACAGCAAGTGCAGAAGCACAGTCTGCGCCAAAGGTTGAGTTTTAAGATCCCGAAACAAGTTCGGGATGACGGGGATATTAATGAAATATAAAACACTTATAAAAAAACTGCGGCTTAGTGACGCGGATTTTAAGGCTATAAAAGATGCTGTTGCGGCAGCGGAAGCTAAGACCACCGGCGAAATTGCCCTTGCGGTTACTGCAGAAAGTGGCCGCTACAGCTTCTGGGAGCTGCTTGCGGCAAATTTTTTTGGCGTGCTGGTTTTACTCTGCATGCTTCCTTTTGCAGATAAGATTCTGGCCCTTTACCACAGACTTTACTGGCAGAATGAACCAAGCTGGATTTTGCCTTTGTTTTTTATTGTCAGCTGTCTTGCGGCTGTAGTCATTGCTTTTTATATTGCAAATATTCCGGCTGTGGACAGACTTGTGATTCCCCGCTCTGTAAGAAGGACCTGTGTTACTAATCGAGCCTTCCGCTATTTCACGGAAAGCGGTGTTTATGACACACTTGAGCATTCGGGTATTCTGATTTTCGTTTCCTATATGGAACGTCAGGTTCGTATAGTGGCAGATTCCGGAATTGCTAAGCATATTTCTCAGGATTTATGGAATCTGATTGCAGATGAGCTTGCGGAAAATCTTCGTAAGGGAGAGGCAACAAAGGCCTTTACGACTGCAATTGAAAAATGCGGAGAGCTGCTTGCAGAAAACTTTCCGCCGCACGAGGAAAATCCAAATGAGATTCCTGATGGCCTTGTAATTCTGGAGGATGCAGAATGGTAAAAAGATTTTTGACAGGACTTGCTCTTGCAGCAATTATGATTTCTTTTCCACTGTCTGCAGCCACTGTACCGGCATTAAAGGGCCGTGTAAACGACTATGCAAAAATTATCCGCGACAGTGATGAACGTGAAATTGAAGAATATCTTGCTGGTGTAGAAGAGTCCAGCGGTATTCAGATTGCGGTTCTTACAATGCCTTCGCTTGATGGTGAAGATATTTCTTCCTTTGGAATCAAGGTTGCAGATAAATGGCAGCTTGGCGATAAGGAAAAGGATAACGGCGCCATTTTGATTGTTGCCTACGCAGAACATGATTTACGTATAGAAGTAGGTGACGGTCTTGAAGGTTCTTTAACAGATGCTAAGTGCGGTCTGATTTTGCGTAATGTAATTGTACCGGAATTCCGTGATGGTAATTATTCTAAGGGAATTCTTGAAGGCGTAAAAAATATGGGTGCACTTGCAACTGGTGATGAAAGTGCAGTTTCAAGAAGCGTGCGTGAGGGAGAAAGTTCTTCCGACGACGATGATTTAGTTACTTTCATTATAATTGGAATCTGGCTGATAATCTTCTTCAGCAGTATTATTGCAGGTACAAGACGTGGACGTGGCAGAAGACGGGGCCGCTACTATCATAATGGAAATACTATTGCCTGGATTGCGGCTGATGCGGCTCTGCGAAGCCTGATGAACAGCGGCAGCAGTCACAGCTCCGGCAGTTCTCATTCAAGCGGCTTCGGCGGATTTTCCGGCGGCGGCGGTCACTTCAGTGGCGGCGGGGCGTCGGCGCATTGGTAATCAGCGGCGGCGGCTTACAGCAATGCGGTCGCCGACTTCATAAAAGGTAGTTTCAAACTCTTCATTAGTCCGGAGGTACTCAGCGTACTTCTGGATTTTTTTTACCAGCTTCTTTGTGGAATAGTTATGGGTGAGGGAAAGGTCGTCTACCATGCCATGGAAGGAAAGGTTGTCGCTTATGATTACTCCGCCTGGAGCAAGGTTCTCTTTATACTTCTCAAAAAACTTGATGTACTGAGCCTTTGCGGCGTCTATGAAAATCAAATCAAAAAGGCCTTCAAGGGGGCAGGTAAGGGCATCGGCATGGATGGCGGTGATGCGGTCAGAAAGTCCTGCTGCCTTAAAGTTTTCTACTGCCTTAAGGTGGCGGTCTATGTCGAGTTCGATTGTTGTAACTTTGATGTCGTCTGCAAGGCCTGCAAAACGGATTGAAGAATAGCCGATGGCAGTTCCTATTTCCAGGATATTTTTGCAGCCGTGTTCTTTGATGTAATCGCAGATAAAGTCACAGCCTTCATCCTGCATGATGGGAACTGCCTCGCGGCTTGCGTATGCTTTTATTGAAAGTAAGTTGTCCATGATACCTTAATTTTTCTGCATGGCGATTCGCTTTTCGCGAACGTCTGCGAGTAATGATTGTAGCCCATTTGCGTCTTGAGTTTCAATCAGTTTTTTAAGATTATCTAACTGGCTTTCAAAGTTTTCTATGTGGGCAACAAGCTTTTCGCGGTTGGCAAGAAAGAGCTCTGTCCAGAGCGGAGCGTTAATCATGGCAATGCGGGTAAGGTCTTCAAAAGAGCCTCCGCCAAAGCTTGTGATTTCCGGGTCGCCAGCGCTTTCTACCATGGCAGATGCTACAACGTGGCAAAGCTGAGAGGTAAAGCCAATCTTGTTGTCGTGGGTATCAGCATCAACTTCTGTAATGCGGCTAAAGCCCATGCCGCGGATAATCCTGCGGAATTTCTCTACGGCAGCTTCATCCTCGTAGCCGCTCTTTGGCTTAATCAGAATATAGTTATGATTCAAAAAGTATTCACCGCGGGATGCGGCAAAGCCTTCTTTCTCACCGCCAGCCATAGGATGTCCCAAAATCAGGTGGGCGTTAGAAGGTTTGATTTCTTCACTGTCCAGAGCCGCTGCCAGGTCGTGCTTTACACCGCTTATATCGGTGATGATTGCGCCGTCCTTAAAATCAGCCTTGTGCTCTTTGAAAAATTCCAGAGTAGCGGATGGATAAAGACATACAAAAATCATGTCAGCCTGGGCTAACAATTCTTTTGTTTCGCTGGGAGTAAAGGCGCGGTCTATAATACCCGAGGTGAGGGCGGCAAAAAGCGACTCGTTGTTTTTGTCGAGTGCAAAGATTTTGCCGCTTGGGTCATCGCGACCGATTATATTTGAGCGGATTGCCTTTGCGACAGAACCGCCCATTATTCCAAGTCCAATAATTGCGTAAATCATACGCTGCGTCCGTTGATTGCGGCAATCTGTGGAAGAATCTTCATAAGCTGGGCAAACTCAGTAGGGTGGAGAGACTGCTCACCGTCGCAGAGGGCCTTTTCAGGATTGTTATGAACTTCGATAATCAGACCATCTGTGTTGCAGGCAACTGCTGCCTTTGCAAGCTCCGGTACCATCCAGCGCTGACCGCAGGCATGGCTCGGGTCAATAATAATCGGGAGGTGGCTTACCTTGTGAAGGTATGGAACAATGCTTACGTCCAGACAGTTGCGTGTGTAGTTATCAAAAGTGCGTACACCACGTTCACAGAGAATTACGTTTTCGTTACCGCTTGCCATAATGTATTCTGCAGACATCAAAAGCTCTTTTACAGTTGCGGCCATACCGCGCTTAAGAAGAATTGGCTTTCCTGTTTTTCCCATTTCCTTAAGAAGATCGAAGTTCTGCATGTTGCGGGCTCCAATCTGGATTACATCAACATCATCAAAATATTTTAACTGGCGGATATCCATAAGCTCAGTTACGATAGGAAGACCTGTTTCTTTTTTAGCGGCTACGAGGAACTGAAGTCCCTTTTCACCCAGGCCCTGGAAGCTGTATGGAGAAGTGCGTGGCTTGAAGGCACCTCCGCGCAAAAGTTTAGCACCGGCAGCCTTTACATCCTTTGCAATTGAAATTACCTGTTCTTCGGTTTCAACAGAACATGGACCCGCAATTACAGGAATCTCGCCGTTACCAAAGCTGGTTTTTCCTACTTTGATTACCGAATTTTCCGGATGGAAGGTTCGGCTTGCCATCTTATATGGTGCAGAAACGCGCTGTACTGTATCAACAAATGGATTTGCGCTGACCATTTCTGTGTCGAGCGAACTTGTGTCGCCAAGGAGTCCGAGGATTGTAAGGTTTTCACCTTTTGATACGTGAACTCCAAAGCCTTTCTGTTTCCATGAGTCGATGAAATCATTCATCTGCTGATCTGTGGTTCCGTGTTTTAATGTAATAATCATTTTGTTTCTCCTATCTAAGGACTCTGCCTTTTTGAGTCCCTTTTACTTACCGTGCACTGTAAAAAAAAAGGAACTCTTTTCAGAGTTCCTTGTAAATTACTGTTTAGTTACACACAGCATCTATTTTGCCAGAACTCTGCAACAATCGTGAGAATAATAGTAATAATAGTATGCGTAATATGTGTGTTTCATATAACTAACACTTTAGTGATATGCAGAAAATATGTCAATAGGTTGTTATTATAAATAGAAACATTTTTTTGTCGTTAAATACCTACCAATTTACAAGGAGAATGTGATATAATATACCCAAGGTGAAAAAATGAAAGAAGTATATGAATTCATTAAAAAGTGCGGAACTTATTATTTAGCTACAGTTGATGAAAACGGACAGCCACGTAACCGTCCGTTTGGAACAATAAATATTTTTGAAGATAAGCTCTACATCCAGACAGGAAAGAGCAAGGATGTTTCAAAACAGATTCAGAAAAATCCTAAGGTAGAACTCTGCTGTTTTGATGGTGCAACTGGCCGCTGGCTCCGCCTTGCAGGAGAACTTGTTCGCGATGACCGTCGTGAACCAAAAGTTGATATGCTCGAGCATTATCCAGAGCTTAAAGCTATGTATTCAGCTGATGATGATAACACTGAAGTGCTTTACTTTAAGAATGCAACTGCAACTATTGCAAGCTTTAGTGCAGCACCTCAGGTTGTGAAATTCTAAAGAACTTTAATTTCATCTGCCAGCTCAGCAAATGGCCCTGGAACTACGTGAGTACCGCGATGGTTACCGAAGAAATCTTCATTAAAGATGATATCTGTGCCATCGCGGTTTTCGAAACGCTGTTCTGGTTCAAACGCAGAACCAAGAACTTGAGTTGTGATTACGCCTGTTGTGTAGTCGCCGAGAAGTTCTTTGAGATTGCTTGTAAGTTTGCCTGATTTCAGCGTAACTTTTGCTTTCGATTTTCCTGCAACAACAAGATTATCTGTTTCGTGTTTGCATACACTTGCGCCATTCAGATAAACATTTCCACCCAGCCATACCGGCAAATGACCAAAATGATATTTTGCAAGTGGGCCCATGTCCGGTTCTGTATCCATCATAAAGTTTTTAATCCATTCCTCGTAGGTTGGGAAAATATCAAATGGAGCTGTTCCAACTACTTCGTAATCTGCTGCAGCCGCAGTTTTTGATTCATCTTTTATTGCAAACTGCTGAACATTGCGCCCTTTGCAGCTTCGCGGCCTTCTGGTCTCTGGTTGTTGTACATAAGATTCTGTGTGATGCGTGCACCCTGTGCTTCCCAGTCGAGCCATACACCCATAATACAATCGTGAATATGATTTCTACGGATTACAACATCAATTGCGGCGTGCAAGGATTTCAACCTTTTCTTTGTTTGGGTCCAGGCCTTTGAAGTTACAGTAGAAAACTGTGTAGCGGCCTTTTTTGATTTCTTTTGCCTGTGCGTTTACTACGTATTCTGCGGCAGAAACAGGAATTGTTCCGTCATCATTATACTGGAGAACTGGTGCTTCTCCTTCCTGTTCACAGTACCATTTATATTCAGATTCTTTTTGATTCCAGGCACATGGATCTGCTTTGCCTTCGATACATTCTTCAAGAGTTGTTGTTTCATACATCATCAGGTCGTTTAAAACAACAGAACCTGTTCTCTGTAGATTCCAGGTGCGACTAATACTTCGTCACCTGCGCGTGCAACTTGTGCAGCCTGATTAATAGTTTTAAAAGGTGATGCCTTTGTTCCGTTTCCGTTAGTTTTTGCTTTCGCGTTTACATAGTATGTCATATAGAACTCCTATGTGAATTATAAACCGCAAATAGAGAAATAATTGAAATTATATCTATGAGAATAGAACAAAAATTATTTGTTGTGTCTTACTTGTTCAAGGCCGCGTTTAAACTGTGGAATGCGTGCACAGGTAACTGTGTTCATGTCGCTGCGGTCGCCACGCTGTAAGAAATGGTAGGCAACACCGGCAATCATTGCACCATTGTCACCGCAAAGTTTTAGTGGTGGGAAGATGCAGTTTAAGTCAGAACGTTCAGCGAGCATAGCACGTAAACGTGAGTTTGCTGCAACACCACCACCGCAAACAACAGTTTTAAGTCCTGTATCGTCTGCAGCTTTGAGCAGTTTGCCTACCAGTGTTTTGATTGCAGTTTCCTGGAATGCTGCACACATGTTTTCTGTTGTATGTTCATAGCCTGGCTGCCAGAACTGATCACACTGATGGATTACAGCAGTTTTTAATCCGCTGAAAGAAACGTCGTAACGGTGTTCATTTTCATCTAGTTTAGGAACCGGGAATTTAGCTGATCTAGGATCGCCATTTTTAGCAAGGTTATCAATGATAACTCCTCCAGGGTAGCCAAGACCGTAAAACTTTGCAACCTTATCAAAAGCTTCGCCGACAGAATCGTCAACTGTGGTTCCGAGAATTTCCAGATCATCAAATCCATTTACTTTACAGATAATTGAGTGACCACCGCTTACAAGCAGGCCGAGGAATGGATATTCAACTGGAGTCTGAAGCTGAGCGGCATACAAGTGACCGAGCATATGGTTAATTGCGATAAAAGGTTTATTTGTTGCCCATGCAAGAGTTTTTCCAAAAGTAAAGCCAACGAGAAGTGAGCCCATAAGTCCAGGTCTGTTAGTTGCAGCTATCGCATCAACTTCGTCGAGAGTCATGTTTGCTTCTTTGAGAGCCTGGCGAACAACCGGTAAAATCCATTCAGCATGTTTGCGGCTTGCAATCTCTGGAACAACGCCTTTGTAAATTTTATGGAAAGGAATCTGCGTTGCAACAACGTTGCTTAAAATTGTTTTTCCGTCTTCTACAATTGCGCAGGCTGTTTCATCACAGCTGCTTTCTATACCTAATACTTTCATCGTTACTCCGTTGTCACCCCGAACTTGTTTCGGGGTCTCTAATACTTCTTAGCCTTTGACTTACTTACCGTACTGAATGTGTAGCCCTGGGCCTTAAGCTCCGGGTATGCCTTTTGTAAAAATGCCGGTAAAAAATCAGCTGACCAGATATGGCCTATCATTATAACGCTTCCATTTTTATTTGCAAGGTCAAGGCCTTTTTTTAGTTCTTTGAGAGCATTTGCTTCAGTCTTTTCGTTGTCCAGGAAGATGTTTCGTTCATAATATGAATAACCCATTTCTCGTGCAACATACGGAACCTTTGTTTCAACATTTGTGCGGCTGTCCAGAAAATATATTCCTTCTTCAGAAGCCATCTGCAAAATTACAGCCATCTTTTCTGCATCAGCTGTAATGCCAGAACCTTCATGATTATTCATTCCGGCAATAGGCGCAATCTCATTTATATTATTGAAAAGAATTGTTTTGATTTGTTCATCAGACATTTCCGGCTTAATGGCACCAGGTCCCGGATTTACGCTCGCATTAACCGACTGCATAGGCTGATGTAAAATTACTTCATTTCCAGATGCGCGTACTTGAGCAGCCGACTCTACAGAGTGTGCTATTTGTGGAAGCACTGCTACTGTGATTGGGAAGGGGAGCTGAAGGAATGGTTTTAAGTGTGCAAGATTTTGTCCGCCATCATCAAAAACAAAAATCAACTGAGCTCCATTTTTTGCAGCAGGAAAATTGTATTGTGATTTTTTTTCTGGCTGAGGAGAAGTCGGAACGGATTTTGTTGTTTCTGATTTTTTTTCTTCAGTTTTAGGGGCAGTTTTTGTTTCAGTTGATTTTTCCTGAGCTTTCTTTTGTTCTTCTTTTATCTGAGGTGTTTCAACTTTCTTTTGAGTAGTTTTCTGAGATTCTGTTTTCTGAGGCTCAGATTTTTTAGTCTCTGTTTTTTTAGGTTCAGTCTTTACAGTTTCTGGCTTTTTTGTCTCTTTTGCTGGAGCTGTATTTTCTGTTTTCTTTTCAGTTTTTTCTTCCTGATATCTTTCTACAACTGAATCTGTGAGTCTTTGATTTGGAGTTTTCAAAGTTGTAACAAGGAGAAGTCCCATACATATAGTAATAATTACACAGCATAAAATAATTGCTTTATAAGCTGGAATATATACTTTTGATTTTTTTGATGTACGGCGCGAAGTTTTAGATTTACGCGAATTATTTACAGACTTCTTTGATGTAGTTTTCTTTTGAGGCATATGCTGATTTTATCACGTTAATAATTTAATGTCATTATCAGAGAAAATCTAAAATTTTGCAAAGATTGAATTTTAATAATTTTTGATGTATAATATAGAAAGTATGGCAACAAAATTCAAAGTAGACCAGAAGGTCGTTTACCCTAGTCAGGGTGTTGGAATTGTAAAGGACGTTTTTGAAAAGACATTTAAGGATAATACCGTTCTTTACTATAAGATTTATATTGAGGCCTCTGACATGGTTGTTATGGTTCCAGTTGATAATGCTGAGAACCTTGGAATCCGCCAGATTGTTTCGGCAAAAGAAGCGCAGGAAGCTTTGAATCTCCTTTCTGATGATTTTGAACCGATTACTTCGGACTGGAAACTTAGATATCAGATGAACCTTGATCTTCTCAAAAAAGGTACAGTAAAAGACATTGCTACAATTGTTCGCTGTCTTTATAACCGCAGTAAGGTTAAGGAACTTCCAATTCTTGAACGCAAACTTTATGATTCTGCAAAAAAACTTCTTGAAGATGAAATTGCATTTGCACTTGGAAAATCTTCAAAAGAAATCGAAGCAGAAATTCATACAAAGCTTGAGCCTCCTGGAGCTGCTCCAAAAATCAAACATACAATGATTCTTGATGATGATGAAGATGATGATTTGA
>JAEEGJ010028012.1_pt1 | contig 11250 bp, 9 predicted proteins | sample 8958761 | NCBI WGS metagenome assembly JAEEGJ01 (sample SAMN16246546, study PRJNA631951) | gut metagenome | biome: gut microbiome; feature: rumen; material: RS-attached | host: Bos | place: Iran: Karaj | collected 2018-10
AAGTACCCAAGAGGTCGAAGGGGCTCCCCTGCTAAGGGAGTAGGATCTGCGAAGGGTCGCCAGGGTTCAAATCCCTGCTTCTCCGCCATAATAATTAGGACGCCAAAAGGCGTCCTAATTATTTTGACAAAGAAAGAAGCAGGGATTTGAACGGGCGCGGGAGTGAATGGAGCCACAGTGTGGCTCCAGAGCCGCGCCTGACCGAGGCCGGTTACGCCGGCCGAGAGCAAATCCCTGCTTCTCCGCCAAAATAAATACCACCCAAAGGGGTGGTATTTATTTTGTCTTAATAAGAAGCTGGGATTTGAACGGGCGCGGTTGCGCGCGGTCGCGATGAGCGATTTCAAGCATCCCGTGGATGCTTGAAAAGAAAGCAAAGGGCAGCAGGGTCCGACCGTCCCGCCCTGACCGATGCGGCATTAGTGCCGCCGAGAGCTAATCCCTGCTTCTCTAATTAAATACAAAAACCGCTTGCTGCGCGGGTATTGCAAATCCCTTCTTTTACGCATAAAAACAGCACAGGCATTCAGCCTGTGCAGTTCCTTTAACTCTTTATTCCACTTCCGCTTTTGCGAAAACCATTCTTCCGGCGGAAGTCTGGAGGACGCTCGTGACGGTTGCGGGGATCGTTTTGCCGACGAGCTTTGCCGCTCCGTCGACAACGACCATTGTGCCGTCGTCGAAATAGGCGACGCCCTGACCGTGTTCCTTGCCTTCCTTAACGACGGTAAGCTCAACCACTTCGCCGGCGACAACGTTGATCCTCAGCGCATTGGCGAGATCGTTAATGTTGAACACCGGAACGGACTGCACCTGCGCGACTTTTCCGAGGTTATAATCATTCGTTACGACGATGCCGCCCATGTCTCCGGAGAGGCGGAGGAGCTTCGTATCGACTTCGTCAAGCTCGGGATAGTCCGTCGTGCTGACGATAACCTTTTCGGGGATCGACTCCTGCAGTTCGTTGATCGCGTCGAGTCCGCGGCGTCCGCGTGCGCGCTTCAGGGGGTCTGCGCTGTCCGCGATATGCCTCAGCTCATCGAGCACGAATTGGGGAACGACGATGTTTCCCTCAATAACTCCCGTCCTGTATACGTCGAAAAACCTTCCGTCGATTATGGCGGAGGTATCGAGGAGCTTCGGTTTTGCTTTGACTGAAATATCCGCTTGATTATCCGAGCTTTTTTTGAACCAGTTGGGAAGGTTGAATTCCTTTATCCTGCTCGTGGGGATCTTAAATCCCAAATAGGCAAGCGAAATGAACAGTATCACGTCAATGAGGATGACGACGGTCTTAAACGGGATCTTCTGAACAAGCAGGCTCAAAAGCACGGCTATGAGCAAACCGATAAGGAGACCGATCACTCCGACGAAGATCTGTCCCATCGACATCTCGGACGTACGCTTTTCGATCTTGCGGATCATTTTGACGACGCCGTTTATAATAGCAGGGGATAAAAAGAAAAAAATAATGCCAAATAAAACGGTGCTTACGGCGTAGATCAGAATGCGGACCCAGGATCTGAGCGAATCGAGATAAAAAGCTATTCCGAGGTCTCCCTTGTTTTTGAAGACCAGAAACACAAGACCGAACCCAAGCATGAGTCCGAAAAGGGTAATAAAGAAACGACCGATTTTTTTACTCAAGACTACACTCCTTTCAGCATGGATTTCCCGTCAGCCGATTTCGCGTTCGATATCTTCCTGATCCCTGTTGAGGACGGTGGCAAGCTCGCCCGTGATGATCATCTTTGCGGTCGCGAGCATCTTGCGTTCGCCTGCGGAAAGCCCCTTCTCGGCTTCACGCACGCGGAGACACTTTACAACGTCTGCAACGTCGTAAATACTGCCGGAACGCATCTTTTCCATATTTTCACGGTAACGCTGATTCCAGTTGTCGCTTCCGCGCTCGCCCGGCTTGGCCATGTACGAGATCACGTCCGCACATTCGTTTTTGCAGATCAGCTGCCTAAGACCGACCGACTCCGCCGTGGCAACGGGGATGAGCGCCGTCATCTTCCCGTTAATGAAGCGAAGCGAATAATACTCGGCCGTTTTCCCGAGAACGGTTTGGGTAACGATGCCCTCAACTGTTCCGACCCCGTGCATGGGGTAACAAATTAGATCACCGACGGAAAACAAGGTATCCCTCCAATAAAAAAAGTTCGATCGATGGCTGACAATTTGACGGAGACCAATGCTTATGCAATTACTCCCCCAACTGCTATTATAACCAAAAAATACATATTTGTCAATAAAAAATATACGATACTAAGTTGATTTTTTTGCTGAATGGTGTAAGATTTAGCTTGATTTGACGCATTGATTTGTGAATCGATTCAAGGCATACGGGAGGTAAAATACCCATGCAGGACAGAAAACTGCTGAAAAAGCTGAAACAGGATCCGGAACGGGGAATGAGGGAGCTCATCGAACGGTATTCCGGTCTTGTTTACGCCGTTGTGCGCGGAAGGCTTTTCCCCGGTGCGTTTGATATAGCCGACGTTGATGAATGCGTTGCCGATACGTTCAGCGAGTTCTATATGGATCTTGACAAATTCGATCCGGACCGCGCAGGGATCAAGGCTTGGCTCTGCGCGATAGCGAGGCATAATTCGCTCGACAGGGTTAGGAAGCAAAGATCCTTATCCGTTTCGTCGCTTGACGATCCGAATATCCCCGAGATAGAGGACGATTTTTCACTCGAGGGCGAATTCATTGAAAAGGCGGAGAGAAAACGCGTGCTGGACGCCGTGAAAGCCCTCGGCGAACCGGACAGGGAGATTATCATCAGGAAGTACTATCTGGGACAAAGCTCAAAAACGATCGCCCAAAGGCTCGATATGACTGTCTCAAATGTCGACGTGAGGACGCACAGGGCGGTTGCAAGGCTCAAAGACAGTATAGGAGGAGAATGAAAATGGAAAAGAGATTCACGGATATTATGGATGAACTGACGCCAGAGGAGCTCGATGCGCTCCTTGACGGCGTGGAGGAGAGATCGGACGAAGTGTCGTCCGCAAGGATAAACGCAAAAGTGGGCGAAAAGCTCTTCGGTAAGAAGGAAGAAAGCTCAAAGCGCAAACGTCTTCCGAGAAAGGCGTTCTGGGCGATCGCCGCTTGCATTGCGGTCATTATCGCTCTCGGCGTCGGAACGTACGCTTACGCAGCCGAGGTCAAGGAGTATAACGCCGCAAAGGAGTTTTTCATGGAGAACGGGCTTGACGCCTCCGGGCTTACGCGGGGCGAGATAAAGGCGGTCTACCGCGATATCACGAGCGAGAGCTTCACATACGGCAAGACTGCCGAGGTCATAGCGCACAATATGCGGACCAATTCCATACAGGGCTGGGAGATACTGAATGAGGAGCCCTCCGCCGAGCAGTTGAGCGAGGTTTGGGCCAAGCTCGAGGAAAGATGGGCGGGCATGATCAATTACGCTTACGACTTTGAGGACGAGAGCTTCGTGGAGGACGGCGTCGAATGCGTGAGACACAAGCTCGGCAGTATCGAGAAGTACGTCGGACACGACCTGAAATGGAGCTATACGAGCGACCGGATGCGCTTCTACTTCGGTCAGGAGGTGAAGGACGGCACACTCGGCGTCGGCGTTATCGCACACGAGGCCTCCCGCAGGGTGAAGCCCGAGCCCGCCGAGGAATTCAAGAGGAGGTTCACCCCCGCGATAATGAAGTTTGCGCCCGACGGAAGCGTGATCTGGACGGCGGAATGGGACAGCGGCATGCCCGAGGAGCAGATATCGAGCGTGTTCGAGGAGAAGGACGGGTCGCTCACCGTGCTGTCGGAACGGCGCGATTATGAGAAGAACGAGTTCTGGCTCTGCGTGAGCACGATAGGCGCCGACGGCAGCTTAAAAGGCTCCGCCGTCAGCCCCACGGGGAACGTGTGGATCCGCGGCGCCGCCAGATATGACGAGGGATTCCTTGCCATTCTGTACGACAACGAGACCATGCAGCAGCGCGTCGTCACCATCGACGCGGATGGGCGCCTCGCGGGAGAGTTCGCTTACAGCGAAAACGGCCTTGATTACAGTATAAAAGACGCCGCGTTTTTCGAGGGAAAGCTGTACGTTGCGGCCGAGCTTGATGATTTCAGCGTAATGGAAGGTTTGCTTGACAGCAACACGCCTCTGATCGACGAGGACGTATTCACGCCCTATGCAAAACGGATGTTCACGGCGGTGATACTCGTCTGCGATAAGGACGGGGGAGAGCCCACTGAATTCTTCCGCGTAGAGGGCGCGTACGACGGCAAGCTCGAGGCTAAGGACGGAAGGCTCAACTGGAGCATAAGCCGTATAGTTTCTGCGAAATGCATGCCGATGGTCTCAAGCAGATGGATCGACGGCACATCGAGCATTTGGACCTATGTGTTCGATGAGAACGGCGCCCTCGTCGAGAGCATGGATACGGGCGAATCGACGATTATAATGAAATGAGCCGAAAACTATCAATAAAGGGCTTCCGCGTCACGGAAGCCCTTTGTTCATGCTGTTGAGAAAAGTGCCGAAGGTTCAGACGCTTATTCCGCTACCTCGAGCGCAAGCTCCATCATTGCGGTGAAGCTGGTCTGGCGCTCCTCGGCGGTGGTCTCGGGCTCATCGTTCGCGATATGATCGGAGATCGTGCAGATGCACAGCGCGTGCTTGCCCGCTCTTGCCGCGTTCATGTAAAGCGCGGCGGCTTCCATCTCGACAGCAAGAACGCCCATCTTCGCCCATTTCATGGTGCCCATGGAGTCGTCATAGAAGGTGTCGGAGGAGAGTACGTTGCCGACCATGTAATGAAGTCCCATCTTATCGGCGACCTCCGCCGCGCGCTTCAACAGCTTATAGCTCGCGATCGGGGCGTAATTGCCGGGCAGCTCATACTGCGAAACGTAATTGGAGTTCGTGCAGGCGGCCTGACCCAATACGACGTCGCGGATATGCAGATCCTTGTGGAGCGCGCCGGCGCTTCCGACGCGGATTATGTTCTCCACGCCGTAGAAATTGAAGAGCTCGTAAGAGTAAATGCCAATGGAAGGCATGCCCATGCCGCTTGCCATAACGGAAACGCGCTTGCCCTTGTAGAAGCCGGTGTAGCCCTGCACGCCTCTGACGTCGTTTATGAGGATGGCGTCCTCAAGGAAATTGTCGGCGATGAACTTTGCCCTTTTGGGATCGCCGGGCATCAGAACTGTCTTTGCGAAATCGCCCGCTTTTGCGGTTATGTGGGGGGTGGGGATAGGCATGCTTTACCTCCTTAATCTCTTGAACGGGTCGTTACTTCCTCGACTACCTTTGCCTTGAAGTCGGCAAGGGGCATCGTGCCAAGGTCGCCGCCCTTGCGGGAGCGTACCGCGACTACGCCGTTTTCGACTTCCTTGTCGCCGATAATGAGCATATAGGGAATCTTCTGCATCTGCGCCTCGCGGATCTTGAAGCCGATCTTCTCGTTGCGAAGATCGCATTCGACGCGAAGACCTGCGGCCTCAAGCTCAGCGGCTATTGCCTTCGTCTGCTCGGCCGTGCGGTCCGTCATGGCCATGACCTTGACCTGGACGGGGGAGAGCCACGTCGGGAACGCGCCGGCGAAATGCTCCGTGATAACGCCGATGAAGCGCTCGATCGAACCGAATACGACGCGGTGTATCATAACGGGCCTGTGCTTTAAGCCGTCCGCTCCCATGTACTCGAGCTCGAACCTTTCGGGGAGCTGACTGTCGAGCTGGATCGTGCCGCACTGCCAGGTGCGTCCGAGACAGTCCTCAAGATGGAAGTCGAGCTTCGGACCGTAGAACGCGCCGTCGCCCTCGTTGATGACGAATTCCTTGCCCATCTCCGTGATGGCGGCCTTCAGGATCTCCTGGTTCTCGATCCACTCCTCCTCGGTGCCGATATGATCCTCGGGCATTGTGGAAAGCTCGATCGTGTATTTGAGACCGAAGAGCGAATAGACCTCGTCAAAGAGCTTGGCGACGCCCTTGATCTCGTCCTTCATCTGCTCGCGCGTCATGAAGATATGCGCGTCGTCCTGCGTGAAGCAGCGGACGCGGAAGAGTCCGTGCAGCGCGCCGGAAAGCTCATGCCTGTGGACGAGACCCAGCTCGCCGCAGCGCAGAGGCAGCTCGCGGTAGGAGTGAGGCTCGAGTTTATAGACGAGCATGCCGCCGGGGCAGTTCATGGGCTTGATCGCGAAGTCCTCGTCGTCGATCACCGTGGTGTACATATTGTTCTTGTAATGTCCCCAGTGACCGGAGCGCTCCCAAAGCGTGCGGTTGAGAATGATCGGGGTGGAGATCTCAACGTAGCCGTAGCGCTTATGCACCTCGCGCCAATAGTCGATCAGCGTGTTGCGCAGGACCATTCCCTTGGGAAGGAAGAAGGGGAAGCCGGGACCTTCGTCCATGATCGTGAACAGACCGAGTTCGCGGCCGATCTTGCGGTGGTCGCGCTTCTTGGCTTCTTCGATCCTCGTGATGTACTCGTCCAGATCGGACTTCTTCTCGAAAGCCGTGCCGTAAATGCGCTGGAGCATCTTGTTCTTTTCGCTGCCGCGCCAATACGCGCCCGCGATGCTCATGAGCTTGAAATTCTTTACCTTGCCCGTGTTCTCAACGTGAGGGCCGGCGCAGAGATCGACGAAATCACCCTGCTTGTAGAAGCTAATGACGGCGTCCTCGGGCAGATCCTCGATGAGCTCCACCTTATAGGGCTCGCCGCGCTCCGCCATGAACTTGATGGCTTCCTCGCGGGGGAGCTCGAAACGCTCGAGCGGGAGCTTCTCCTCAACGATCTTCGCCATTTCCTTTTCGATAAGCACGAGATCGTCCGGAGTGAAGGGCTCGTCGACGTCGAAATCGTAGTAGAAGCCGTTGTCGATGGCGGGGCCGATGGCGAGCTTCGCCTCGGGCCTGACCTTCTTCACGGCCTGCGCGAGCACGTGGGAGCCGGTGTGACGAAGGGTCCAGCGACCGTCCTCATCGTTGAAGGTGAGCAGCTTCAAGGAACAGTCATGGTCGATCGGAGCAAAGGCGTCATGCCTTTCACCGTCGATCTCGGCGGCAAGCACGGCCTTCCTTAAACGGGGGCTGATGGCTTCCGCAACGTCGAACGCCGTTACGCCGGACTCAAACTCCTTAACGGAGCCGTCGGGCAATGTGATGTGGATCATATTCATATCTCCTTAAAAATGATTTTTGAAAAATAAAACGCCCTCGTGAAAAACACGAGGACGGTATTTACCGCGGTTCCACCTCGATTGGGATATTTCCCCACTCGACCCGGCGCAGTTCAGGGAGACCGGAGACCCTATCGGTCATGGGACGGTAACTGAAGGAATGCTGCTGCGCCGCTTACAGCCAACGACGGCGCTCTCTTTGAACAGGCAAGACCCGAGCCTTGTTCCCAATCGACCCGATTGTAATGATTTTAACTATTATAACTCTCATTGAAAAACTTGTCAATCACATTTTCTGTTTTTTTGAACATATTAGTAATGAATTCGATGAGAGGAACAGTATAATGACTGATTACCCTTTTGTGAGCGAATATGAAGGCGCCTGGGAGGCTTTCAAAACTTCGTCCGCGGAATACTCCAGATCGATCCGTTTCGATGATGAGCGAAGGTCTTTTTCGGTCGACGAGGCGAACATGGGATGTTTTGTGAGATCGGCGGCGGCGTTTCTTTTGACCTATATAAAAAAGCGCGAGCTGGAGCGGCTTTCGGGAATGCTGCCCTTGAGCGCGTCCGAAAAAAAGGATCTGCCCTTTTATGCGGAAAGGTATCTTAACGATACGGCGCTGCTTGATTATACCGAGAAAGCCGTCGCCGATTCGATGGAAAACGGGAAGCCCTTTTGTCCGGAAGGGACGCTTCGCTTCAGGATGCCGCTTATAAGGGAAGCATGGGCATTGGCGGTCGACAAAGCCGCCGAAGAGCTTTTTCTCGAAGAGGACAGGGCGGAGCTTTACAAGCTTGCCGAAGCGCTAATATCTTTAACGAGCGGCAGAGAGAGCGGGGAAGTGAGGCTCGTCCTTTATCCGGACGGGAGCGGTGTGTTTTCTTCTTCGGACGGATTGCGTATCGAATGCTCTCCCGCGCTCGATGCGCCTGTTACGGGGATACTTTGCGCGCTCTCGCCTCAAAGGCTGATCGTTTACGATGTCGCGGGTAACTGCCGCGGGAGCCTGCTTCGTTCGATCCGATCGATACTCGGCGAAAGAGCGATTTTCTTTGTGCTCAACGAGACTTGACGTCTGCCTGTCATAAAACATCCTCGGCTTTTTAACAGATATTTCAAAAATACTCATTTTTTTCTGTCGAAATATAGTTATAATCATGTTATAATGTATAATACAGAAATATGCCATAGGAAAGGTTTGGGCATAATGTCACGCAAAAACGGTTCGGTCAAAGCGGTTTTCCGCTGGCTGAGAGTTCCATTGATTACAATTGCGGCCTCCTTAACGGTTGGTCTTATAGCTTTACCCATTCTTCAGGAGAACGGGGTATTGAACAAAAACGTCGTCAGCGTTAACGGTCAAGCTTTACCGACGAACGCCGTTCCTTCGGCGCGTCCTTCGCCGAGCGTATCTCCCGCGCCGACTCAAGCGCCCGATCTTAACGGGAAGGTATTTCAGGTCGGCGACGTCGACGATGAAGTCATCAACATCCAGACAAGGCTCATGGAGCTGTTTTACATGGCTTCGGACGAGCCCTGCAATATTTACAATCAATCCGTCGCGAATGCGGTCAAGCTGTTCCAGCGCACGCATTATCTCAATCAGACCGGCATAGCGGACGAGAATCTGCTTGAGCTTCTGTATTCGCCGGTCGCAAAGGAATACGTGCTTGAATTCGGAAACGCGGGGGAGGACGTCGGCACTCTCCAGGAACGACTGAACGAGCTCGGGTATTACGACGCGCTGATGAACGGATATTTCGGCGTTGCAACGGAGCAGGCGCTTGAGGATTTCCAGGCGATGAACGATCTTGTGATCGACGGCAAAGCCGACATCACGACGCGCGATCTGCTTTTCTCGCTCGAGGCGCTCGATTCCACGGGCAAGCATATCATCGTCGATCCGTATCCCGTTCTGCCCTCCGATACGCCCGTTCCGATCGATACTCCGACTCCGGAGCCTACCGAGACCCCGACTCCCGAGCCCACTGCTTCGCCTACGCCCACGCCGACGCCGAAGCCCACTCCGACGCCGACGCCGAAGCCGACTCCCACGCCGAAACCGACGCAGACGCCTAAGCCGACGCAGACTCCAAAACCGAGTACGACTCCGAAGCCCACTCCGACGCCGACTCCGAAACCGACGCCCACGCCTACGCCGAAGCCTACGCCGAAGCCGACGCCGACTCCTACGCCGACGCCCACTCCTACTCCGACTCCTACGCCGACGCCTACTCCTAAGCCGACGCCCACGCCGACTGTGCCGCCTACTCCGACGCTGCCTCCTGATCTTTCCGGCGTTGAAGGCTTTATCACCGTGCTTCGCGCACAGATTGGCATGCCGTACGTGCTCGGCGGCAACGGTCCATCCAATTTCGATTGCTCCGGTCTTGTTTATTACAGTCTTAAGCAGGTCGGCGTCAATATCGGCAGGCTTTCCGCTGCAGGTTATGCTATCTACGACGGCTGGGAGAGAGTGGACGGCATATCCGAGCTCCAGCGCGGCGACCTCATATTCTTCTATAACGACGCGCATACCTATATCAGCCACGTCGGCGTTTATCTTGGCGGGAACACCTATATCCACGCGTCAAGCTCGCAGGGTATGGTCGTAATATCCTCTTTCGGCAATTGGACAACCACTCATTTCGCATGGGGCAGGAGGGTGTTTTAAGGCTTATGATGAAGGTCAGAATGTTGACTCTCCTCGATATCCTGCATGAGAAAACGGACGAGGAGCATATACTGAACAGCCAGATGCTCCTTGCCGAGCTGAATAATCGCGGCATCGTTTCGGACAGGCGTTCGGTTTACCGTGATATCGAAGCGCTTGCGGAGTACGGCTTTGACGTCGTTACTACCGCAAAAGGCTTTTATTTGAGGAACCGCAAATTCACGCTTGCCGAGATAATGCTGCTGATTTCCGCTGTCCAGGCGGCGCCCTTCGTTACGCAGTCAAAGACCGCCGCGCTTATGGAAAAGCTTTCGGGCTTTCTTAGCGTTTATCAGCGCGAGGGCATCAAGAACGCCTCCAATATCGGCGGCGTCAAATTCGGCAACGAAGAGGTTTACAGAACGATCGAAATGATCAACTACGGGATCGCCTCCGGTAAGACGATCTCTTTCCTTTACTACAAGCGCTCGATAATGCGCCGCGACGTAGTGCAGAGGCGCGGCAAAAGGTACGTTGTAAGCCCTTATGCAATGGTTTGGGTGCAGGACAGGTATTATCTCATTTCAAACATGTGCGATAAGGAAGGGCTCACGCATTTCAGGCTTGACAGGATAAGGGACGTAAGGCTTGAGGAAGCGCCCGCCCGGCCCGTTGAAGAAGTAAGCGATTATACCGGGAAATTCGACGCGGAGGATTATGCATCGAAATGTCTCAATATGTTCGGCGGTGAGATCACGAAGATCCGTCTTCGCTGTCATATGGATCTCTTGAACGAGCTATTCGACAGATTCGGCGAGGATATCCCCGTTAAGAAGGACGGCGACGATCACTTTATCGCGCTTGTTGAGGCGGCAAATAGCAAGGGCTTTATCAATTGGGTATGTCAATACGGCGATATGGCGGAGGTGCTTGAGCCCGCAGACCTGAGGAACGAGGTCAGGGACAGGCTGCTGTCTGCCGTCCGTTTGTATGAAGAATGAAATATCATGCCGGGTGTTTGATTTCGGCAGGATACATGTTATAATAAACAACGAATAAGCATCAGGGAGGAAATCGATCAATGAAGAAACTCATTAGTGACGAAGAGATCAAAGACAATCTCCGCTTCCTTAATCAGCTTGCGAAGTCGTTTCCCACGAAGGAAGACGCGCTGGCAGAGATCGTGAATTTAAACTCGATCCTCGCGCTTCCCAAATCGACCGAGCATTTTATGAGCGACCTTCACGGTCAGGGAGACGCTTTCGAGCATATTTTGAATAACTGCTCGGGCGTTATCAGGAACGAGATATCGAGGCTCTTCAAGGATGAGCTTACCTTTGATGAGATGGAGACTTTGGCGACTATCGTTTATTACCCCCGCCAGAAGATAGCGCTTGACCTCAAAAACGTTG
>JAEEGJ010028013.1_pt1 | contig 11249 bp, 6 predicted proteins | sample 8958761 | NCBI WGS metagenome assembly JAEEGJ01 (sample SAMN16246546, study PRJNA631951) | gut metagenome | biome: gut microbiome; feature: rumen; material: RS-attached | host: Bos | place: Iran: Karaj | collected 2018-10
CTACCCTTGGCAGCAACGAATCACACATCTTCCCTCTGGAAAACACGGAAAAGTCGTGTTTCATCGAATGTTCAGGACCTGCAGCTGTGTATCTTTACAACACAACCCGTGGCGGCAATTCCATTGGAGACCCTTCGGTTGTTTGGATTGCCCCCATCGAACAGCGCATCGATGAAATCACCTTCTCCACGTTCAACAACGAAAACATCAACATTGACACCCACCACGTCAATATTATCGTGAACAAAAGTGATGTCGGCACCGTATTGCTAGACGGCAACCTTATCCCCGCCAGCCAATTCGAAGACGTCAACGGCACCGATAGCTACAGCTTCACCCGCCAGAACATCGCCCATGGCGTCCACCATCTTGAATGCTTCGGTGGTTTCAATGCCCACGTTTATGGATTCGGCATCGCCAAAGGATATGCCTATCTCGTTGGCTCAAAAGCCATCGACCTTAGCACAAGGGTCAACATGAACGAGACTTTCGTCCCAAAGCAGGGCACCTACGAATACTGTCCAGACGCCACCATCACCTTCGAGGCAGAAGTCAATTTGGAAAATGCCTCCATCGTATGGGATTTTGGTGATGGCACAACCAGCACACAGAATCCGGTCAACCACACATACGCCGAAAAACGCGTCTATGAAGTGGTGCTCACAGCCACTGCCAAAGGTCCGATGTCAAACGACGTCTCGCACTACTTTGTCGACACTCGAAAGAAACTCGTCACAGAGGAGATTGAAGTATGCAAAGGCTTTGTTTATACTGACCATGGGCTCAATGTAATCATCGCCAACGACACCATCCTTGGAACTGAGATTGACAATCCTGTCCACCCCATCTGCAAAGACAGTCTGTTTGTTTACGTCACCGCACTGCCTGGGTACTATGCCTCATACAACGATGCGCGATGCTGGAGAGGCGAGCCTGAGACTTACAATGAATACGGTTTCAATTTCGTGTATGACCACCCTGGCGTTTACGACCAGCAAATCAGTGAGCCGACATCACAAGGCTGCGACAGCGTTATCGATTTGCACCTTGTCGTTGCCGACCGCATTTTCAACCCCGACACACTGGTGCAAATCACGTGCTCCGAATCCTACACTTGGAACGACATCACCTATACCGAAGATGGTATCTATGACCAAACTTTCGTCTCGTCCTCCGGATGCGATAGTATTGTCACCCTGCACCTGACCCTCTCTAATATTGTAGAAGGAGACACCGACACCTTGACAGGCAGTTGCACAGGATTGTTTTGGCATGGACATTTCTATGACCAGCCTGGTTTTTACACCGACACCATCCCCAACTCCTTGGGGTGCGACAGCATCGTCCATCTCGAATTAAGCATGAGCTTATCGCCACATCCCACCCCTATTTTCCCAATGGATACCAATAATATTGTCCCGCACTTGGTTATCACAGCCACCGAATTCAACATTAACTCCTATGACTTCATGCTGAGCGACAGTATTGTTGGCAACGAATGGGACTCTGTTTCCTGGAGTTTGGAAACCAAATGCAACTGGATATTACATCCTTTTGGTGAGAAAAATGCCTGTTGCAGAGTTTTCGTAATCGAGCGAGTGGAAGACACCGTTTGGCTCAAGGCCAAGGTATTCAGTCCATGCGATTTAGAGGGCAACATTGAACGACGCTTCTGGCTGCTCTGCACGTTTTATGGGCTGGAAGATGGCAATTCGACTGGTTCATTTGATATCATCCCCAACCCCAACAATGGAGAGATGCGCATCAACACCAACAATTTGGCAGAAATGGTAGATGTCAGAATCTACAACATGACAGGATTGCTGATTGATCAATTCCAGCTTTCAGCTACGCCCAACAGCCCTTACTATTATAGGTTAAGCAATTATCCGAATGGTATTTATCTCATGGTCTTCAGTTATCATGGAATCACCAGCTCCAAGAAATTCATCATATCAAAATAATATTCAAGGCTTTACAATAAACAACAAAAAAAATCGTTTGGTTTGTTGTACGTAACGACTAAATCCTTACATTTGCCAGATTATTTTTTATCTAAAGAAAAGTACCTCATCCATAGCTCTAATACGATGAAGAAACACCTATTCAGAACACTGGTTTTCATTTGCGGGCTCACGCTTTTCAGCTCCTGCATGAAAAACGATCCAGCAAACAACAAGACCGTGTATTACGGCTACCAGCAGATTCCGAACATCAATGAATACATGCCTCAGCGACTATTGGAAGCGTTTGGACAGAATCATTTGTACTTTGGTGATGAGCCTCCAAAAATAGAAGGGAAATACCTTGTCGATGGATTTTACTTCGAGTCTTCCGTAAAAATAGACACACTTTGGCAGCCCCGCACCGGTTTGTTGCCCGTCAAAGAGTATTACCATTTTTACGACCAACATAAAGGCATCGCGACCTACACCCTCCAAAGGCCCTATATTGATGCCAACACGGGACACCTTCAGTTTTTGGAGAATTCGAGCAACGACAGTACGGTCAGCATTATTAGCGCTAACGACAGGTTTGACGCGTTCGTCAATGACACCATAGCTCCTTCTTATTTCAAAAATGAAAACGCCAAATATATGGATTTCAACACTATATACATCATGGGAAACGATCCATATTTCACGGCGTATTTTTATGAATTACGCAACATCAGTTCCAATACGCAGCCACTTCACGCCGTCATCATGTCTGGTAAAATGGCTGAAGAAACCATCGTAGAGACCGACACAGTCAACAACACTACTGATACGATAAAGATGCCTGTCATACAAGACTTTAGAATCGGCTATCAAACCATGTATTACTATAACAAGTCTTCCATCCTGTATAATGCGCTTATCAACAATGGTTCATTACCGCTTCCCGGTAATGTTTGGATTATGAAAAGTGTTGGTGATTTGCATTACGGAGAGTTTAATTAAGTACATAACCATCAAACTCAACACGCAATGAAAAAAGCGACCTTCCTTTTATTCCTGGTTTTTTCACTTCTTTGCAATACCATTCAGGCGCAATTCAAAAAGCCCCTGCAATCTGCCAACAGCAATGTGAATTCAACGGAAGCCAAATACAACGTCGGCCTCATTGGCGGCGTCACCTCGACTTATTGGTTCCACTTTGGCGGGACAAAAACCAAATACAACGAGCCTTTTAACTTCGGTATTGTTGGTGGCCTCTCTGTTGAACGCATGCTCAACAAAAGCATGTCCATCAGCCTCGAAGGATATTATGCCATGCGTAACCTGCAGCTGAACTACGAGATACACAACTTCCCAGTAAGTTTGGGAATGGGTCCCGAACATAACAAGAACTATTACCGCCAATTGGATGTTGACTTTACTGAGATTAATGTCCAAGCACCGTTCACCTACTATTTCTCCAATAGCGCCATCAGGCCGTATGTCTTCGTCGGTCCTCGTGTCAGCGTCCCTATGGCAGGAAAAATGATTTGGAAAAAGACAGAAATCCTGAACTATGGTACTCCTGAGCAACAACTGAGCAACACAGCAACAATTGACACTGTGGGATTGAGCGCACAAAACACATGGCAATGGAATATCGGTGTAGTTGGAGGAGTTGGCGTGATGTACAAACTCAACGTGGGCAACTATTATTTTCTCTTCAAAGCCGATGTCTCCGCTCACGCTTCTCTTGCATATTTTCTCGTCAACACAAGCCCCTTTGATGTACACGCCTCTGCACTCAACTCATTCACTCATGAGGAAACCAGCGGCACATCGCAAAATGTGATTGGCGCAGGTTACATCGACCCCTATCTGTTGGGTACAAGAATCAACACGGATGCTACCGTCAAAATCACCTTGCTATTCCCGTTGAAGAAGCAATTACAAGGTGCATGCATGAGATGGGGAGAGTATGATTGAGCTTCCTGCTAAGAGTTAGAAGTTAAGACTAGAGGCGCAAATCTATGATTCTTCGGAGTCAATGCTTGCGTCTCTTTTCCGTAAATAGAGGACGAAACAACAACAAGCAACATATAAAATACAATCAATATGAAAAAGTCATTATCCTTTACACTAGCTTTTACGCTATTTGCCTTTATCGGCAATATTGCTTTGGCGCAGACCTTCAACTATCCCGTCAAGGGGAAGCAAGGCTTTGCACTGACAGAAAAGACCCGCAGTGGCCTTCACATCAGCTACAACTTAGGGCAGATGTCATTGAGCCAACTCAACTATCGTGGCGAAGACATGTCGGAGATTACCATCTCTGCCATTGCCCTTCCTAACAACGCAGGCTGCCCCAACCTTCCCACCGAAAGCCGCATGATGGCTATCCCACAAGGTGCCACAGCAAGCTTGCGCGTGGTCAGCTTTGAAAAAGAGACCCTACACAATGTCAACATCGCCCCTGCCCTTCGCATTCAGGCGGAGACAGAGGAGCCTGACATGAACTATGTGAAAGACATGGCCATTTACGGCAAGGACGCCTTCTATCCCGTCGAGCCTTTCACCATGGGCAGCTCCTACATCCGTGGCGTTGAGTCGGTTACGGTATCCATCACACCTTTCCAGTACAACCCTGTCACAAAAGACTTGATTGTCTACACCAACATTGAGCTTGCCATTGATTTTGAAGGCGGTACAGACCATTTTGGTGAGGACCGTCTGCGTTCTCCCTATTGGGATCCTATCTTGGCAGCCGAGTTGATGAACTACGACCAACTGCCCGTCATTGACTATTCCGCTCGAATGCAAGAATGGCTTCGCGGCGATGAAAACGGTGCCGAGTACCTTATCATCACGCCGAACAACGATGCCTGGGCCGAATATGCCAACCAGCTGAAAGACTACCGCACCCGTCAAGGCATCATCACTAAAGTGTATCGTTTGGACGAGATGCCTGCCAACAACACCTCCCAATTGAAGGCTTGGTTCCACGACGCCTACCACACTTGGGATATTCCCCCAGTAGCGGTCTGTCTGCTCGGTGACCACGGCAACGACTTGGGCCAGTATATCCCTGCCGAGGTTGTTTACCACTCGGATTACTATGGTAACTGCATCACCGACAACAAATATGCTGATGCCCAAGGCAACGACAACCTTCCCGACATGGTCTTCTCGCGTCTGGTGGCACAAAACGCCTCCGAGCTTCCCATCTTCGTCGGCAAGCAGATTGAATACGAATACACCAACCCCAATACAGATCCGGACTTCTACAGCCGCCCCATCACCGCATTGGGCTGGCAAACTGAGCGTTGGTTCCAACTGTGTTCTGAAGTGTTTGGTGGTTACATGCGCAATCATGGATACGACACCAACCGTATCAACTGCATCTATGACGGTACGCCAGGCAGCATCTGGTCAAGCAACCAAAACACTTCAATGGTGGTCAACTACTTTGGTCCCAACGGCGTTGGATATATCCCCGCCTCCCCGAGTGAATTGGGTGATTGGAACAACGGCACCCCGGAGCTGGTGGTTCAAGCCGTCAATGAAGGCTCCTTCTGGCTGCAACATCGCGACCATGGTCTGGAGACCGGTTGGGGAGAACCTGCTGTACGTAACAGCCATATTGATCAGATGAACAATGTTGGTAAGATGCCTTTTGTGATGTCTATCAACTGCCAAACTGGTATGTTCGACTACACCGGATCAAACGGCAACTGCTTCGCAGAGAAATGGATGCGTCGGACTTACAATGGTGAGAATGCCGGCGCCGTAGGTCTGCTCTGCCCGACCCATGTCTCCTACTCTTTCGTCAACGATGCATACGTTTGGGGTGTCTATGACCTCTTTGACGGCGATTTCATGCCTACCTATGGTCCATTCGCCGAAAACACGGGCAACTGGATGCCTGCTTTCGGCAACGTGGCAGGTAAGTATTTCTTGGCCCAAAGTGCCTGGCCCTACAACACCCAAAACAAAGACATTACTTACACCATGTTCACCGCCCACTGTGACGCTTTCCTTCGCATCTACACGCAAGTGCCTCAAGAGATGGAAGTAGTTCATCCTGAAGTGGTACTCGCCGGCTTGGGCGAAGTCAGCATCACCGCCCCTGAAGGCTGCATAATTAGTCTCGTGAAGGAAAACATTGAAGGCGGTTGGGATATCCTCGCCGTCGCTGAAGCTACTGGCGACCCGCAAACCATCGCGTTTGAGTCCCAAGTGCCCCCGACCGAAATCAACCTCATCGTAACCGGTCAGAACTACCTGCGTTATGAAGCCGTCATGGGTGTCATCCCAGCCGATGGACCTTACATTGTCTTCGACAACAAGGTCATCCACGACCAGAATGAAAACGGGCAACTCGATTTTGGTGAAGCCATCGACCTTGACATCACTTTGAGAAACGTGGGTAGCGATGTCATGAACGCTTTCGAAGCCGTATTGGAGACCGAATCGGAATACATCACCATCACCAACGGCACCGCCCAATTCGAGAGTATGGATCCCAACGCTTTACAGTCAGTGGCCAATGCCTTCTCGTTTACTGTGGCTGACAACGTGCCCGACAACACAAGCAATCGCTTCACCATCACTGTGACCAATGGTGACGATGTGTATGTCAGCAACCTCGTCATGAAAGCCTACGCGCCTGTGTTAGAGCTTGGTGGCATGAGCATCACTGAAGTGAACGGCAACGGCAACGGACGCTTGGACGCCGGCGAAACTGCCCAAATCAGTTTCCCCATCAACAACAACGGCCATGCTGATGCTGCCACAACCACGGCTTTGTTGCAGATGCTATCGCCCTACATCATGTTGGAAGAAAGCACGGTCGAGTTTGAGAATGTCAATGCCAGTGAAACGCAGACTGCCGTATTCACTATCACTATTAGCGAGGACACGCCTATTGGCTACACTTGCCCACTTGACCTTAGCGTGACATCTGGCCTTTACAATGTCCAAAATGAGTATGTCGCCAAGGTTGGTCTCATCATCGAAGACTTCGAAAGCGGTGAATTTAGCGCAGGCTGGACCAACGATGCCAATAAGCCCTGGCGTTTCGTTACCGAAGATCCGTATGAAGGCCAATACTGCATCAAGTCGGGTGCCATCGGTGACAACGCCACTACCACGTTGACTTTAACCCATGAGGCAGGCTCAAACGACAGCATCTCCTTCTATTATAAGGTGTCGACGGAGAATGGCTACGACAAGCTGCATTTCTACATCGACAACCAAGAAAAGAACAATTGGTCGGGTACAGTAGCTTGGGCCAAAGCTTCTTATCCTGTTACCGCTGGAAGACACACTTACAAGTGGACCTACACCAAAGACCAATACACCACTGGTGGCAGCGACTGCGTTTGGATTGACTATGTCGGTCTGCCCTCCGATCGTATTATGGCCGGCACTGCTGGTTATGATGTAACTGTTTGCGAAGGCAGTGAAGCTCAAGTCGTGGGCTACGCCATCTATTACGACAACCTGCAATGGACGACCTCTGGCGATGGCACCTTCGATGACGCTACCATCTCCACCACGATTTATACCCCTGGACAACAGGACATTGATAATGGCCAAGCCACATTGACCCTGACCATCAACGGCGACGGCGAAACGATTACTGACGAGATGACGGTGTTTATCAAGGAGAATATATACATTTACGACGCATTATTTGATTATTATTACTGTGCTGTAAGCGAGCCACAAGAAATTGCTGTTGAAATCGAAGGAGAATATGTTTCCTTCCAATGGCTGACCGATGGCGATGGTGAATTTGAGGATGCTTCGGCATTGCAAACCACCTACACGCCCGGCTTCGGCGACATTGCCAACGGCGTTACCATTACTGCGTTTGCCGTTTCGCCCGGTTGTGGTTCTTTCACCTACGATTATCCTTTCGAGATGAACCCGTTGCCTGAAATGACTTTGGCCACCAATGCCATCGAAATCTGTGAAGGCGAGAATGCTATTATGAACTATAGCATGAGCGGTTCAGCCGGAACCATCGGGATTGAACCCGAATTCGTCTTCAGGATGAATGGTGCAAATTACAACGCACATTCAGGCAACAACATTCTTGACCTCGGCACTCTTGAATCTGGAGAACATGTGTTCAATGTCACAAGAGTTGAAAACGCTAATTGTGCCGTAGATTATGGAACGGGCGAATTCACTTTCACTGTCAAAGTGAATGCTGCACCCACGGTCACCGTGAATGAAATGTCAGCAAGCTTCTGCGAAGGCGAAAGCGTTGACATCGAGTTCAACTTCACCGGTACAGCACCCTTCATTGTGGAAACCAACGGTATCAATGGATTCACATCTGAAAGCGATAGCTACACGCTGACCATTGACTATCCCATAGATTTTGCCATAACCAAAGTGACCGATGCTACAGGTTGTGAAATCGTTCCTCCTTTGCAAATTGTAGCCATTGAAATGACACCTCTTGTAGCCCAACCCGAAATCGGCGGCGATGCCGATTTGGATGTGCGCCTCACGCCTACAAGCACCTACACCATTGCCAACGATGTGGAAGTCGGCTTCAGCATCGAGCCTGAAGAGGCCGGCACATTAGTGCCCGCCAACGATGGCAAGTCGGTAATAGTCGATTGGAGCGACACGTATAAGGGTGAAGTCATCCTGACCGCAACACCTATTTCGGAATGCAACAACGGCAACGGCACCTTCGACATCAAGGTGAAGAACTCCACCGATGTGAACGAGTACAGCATCAATGCCAGCCTCTATCCCAACCCGACCGACGGCAATGTCACCATCGAGGCTGAAGGCTTGCAACGCCTCACCGTAGTGAACGAGCTCGGCCAGGTGGTGTACGATGCCGAGCTGAACAACGACACCGAGACCCTGAATATGAGCCAGTTTGGTACAGGTGTGTTCATGATTCGCATCTATACCGAAAACGGTGTGGGTGTCAAGCGTGTTAGCGTAATCAGGTGATTTTCTACATGAATTATCATCAATTGAACACGAATTGTCATTAATGAAATTCATGAATAATTCGTGGCAATTCATGTAAAACGAAAGAAAACGGCTGGCCCGATGGGCCAGCCGTTTCTCATTACAAGGTTATGAAAAAGAGATTTACTTTCGCTGTTGTCAGTCGCCAAGGCGTGTCAAACCACCGCGACCCGCTTTGTCGCCTTCCACGACAGGGTTGCCGTAGTAACCAATATCGCCAGAGCCGATGATAGCGTAGTTGAGCTTGCCGCTGACCCGCGACTTGATGTCGCCAGAACCGGCAATATTGGCATCAAGGTTCTCAATGTCGCAGGTGAGGACGATGTCGCCCGATCCGGCCACACCAGCCTCGGCTTCGCGCACCTTTCCACTAACGACTTTCAAGTCGCCCGAACCAGCAATGTTACAGTCTAACTTGTCAGCGACCAGTTCATTGCAAGACAAATCGCCTGAACCAGCCACATTCAACTCGACTTTCTGAGTAGTGACCGTTTTATGGAAAACGATGTCGCCCGATCCGGCAACGTTGGCTTCAAATTTCTCCGCTTCCAAAGGACTGTTAGCGTTAAAAGTGCCACTGCCAGCAAGGTTGATAGCCTCCAAACTCGGAGCCGTTACTTCAATAACGAATTTCGTGGCTTTCAAACCTTTGTTTTTTTCTTCCTTGCATTTGCCCATGAGCAACTCATTGTCCTTCACTTTGATGTCGAGGTAGTCGAAAAGGTTCTCGTCCACACTGACGGTGCAGGAGTAACTGTCGGCAATGGTGAAGTTGACCGTTGCTGGCAGCGAAGTAGAGATTTCGTTGAACGCGGTCACATCGTAAGTGCGGGTAACGATGTTGCCGTCACCTTCGATGGTTTTGCCGCCGAGCGTTTCCCCATCCAAATTGATGGAGCAGGCATTGAGCGCCATGCTGATGATGGCCGCTGCGATGATTATGATATTTCTTTTCATTGTATGTTTGTTTTAATTGATTTGTAGTAAGACGGAGAATAGGTGAAAAAGTTACAGTCAAGTGTGATTTTTTAGGTTCCCGCTTCGCGGGAATCTCCTACAGTTTTATCTCATCCAGTCCAATGCCGAGCAATTTCATTTTCTTAATGACCTCAGGCAATTCCTTTTCAAGAAACTCCTCGCGCATTTGCTTGAGTACGATGTCTTTAGCTTCGGGCGAGATGAAATAGCCGATACCACGCTTGTTGTAGATGATGCCCGCTGCCGTCATGGTCTCGTAGGAGCGCATGATGGTGTTGGGGTTCACGCCGAGTTGGATGCCGTAGTCGCGCACCGATAGGATACGGTCGTCGGCTTTGAGCTCGCCGCTCAGGATCTGCCCATAAAGCTGGTCGCAGATCTGTAAATAGATAGGTTTATGTGCGTTGAATTCCATGGTTTAATATTTTTGGGTTTTTAGTTTAAAGAAAATGCCGATGTATAGGCCGATGACGAGCATGATATGCATGATGTTGTTGATCAACAACGATCTGTTGGTGAAGTCGGAAATCATGCTGACATCGATGTTTTCGGGGTTTGTAAAGAAAGACTGGCCGGAAGCGATAAGAACGATCTGCATGATCATTGACAAGACGTAGGAAACGCCGATCATGCAGGCCAGGGTCTTGCCGGTCTTGTGGGTCTTGAACAACAGGTTTCCGAACATGAAGAGTCCTGTGGAAAAGAACAATCCAACAATCATGTTGATGGTATAACCCGGGCCAAACATGTTTAGGAACATATTGACGTTTTCATCTGAGGTTAAGTCTTCTCCAGCCATTTCTCCGATTTCCAACATAAAGCTCTCCATGATGCCACCAAAACTAAAGCTCTTGATGTAATGGGTGAACCCACCGAAAGGCAGCAGGGTGAGCAATGAGTCAACCGCCCAAGAGCCGAAGATAATGATCACAGGTGTCAGCAGGCAGAAGAGTACATAGCTGAAGTATTTCTCCAGGTTGGAGACGGGTAGCATGGCAAACTGAACTCCCTCACGTGAGAGATTGATGTCGCCGAAAGCCTTGGCTGGAACCATGATGACGCCTAACATGATGGCGAGGTAGATGACCATCCAACGAGGAAGGGTGGGCAGGGTGAACCCAAAGATGAGGGTCATCAGCCATAGTACGAGGTTCAGTCCGCAGAGGATGGCCAAGGTGAGGCCAAAGTTGCGGAGGTATTTCCTGCCGTCGAAAGCGAGGAGCTTGCCGAACCGATTGAAATCGAATGTGTTATTCATATATATTAGTATTTTTGGTTCTTGATTCTACGATAAGTGAGCAAATTAAGGCAGGTAGTGAGTACCAACAGAAATGCGATGCCCAACCA
>JAEEGJ010028016.1_pt1 | contig 11248 bp, 11 predicted proteins | sample 8958761 | NCBI WGS metagenome assembly JAEEGJ01 (sample SAMN16246546, study PRJNA631951) | gut metagenome | biome: gut microbiome; feature: rumen; material: RS-attached | host: Bos | place: Iran: Karaj | collected 2018-10
CTCATAACCCTCAGCACCGAACATCTGTCTGAAAGCAAGACGACCGATACGACCGAAACCGTTAATCGCAACTTTTACTGCCATATTGAATTCCTCCTAAATTCCCTTAACCGGGATTATTAAACTTAAAATAGTGCTCTTTAATCTGCACCGTAAGAATTCTACTCCACTGATAATTTGTTTTCCACAGAATAATTGTCATAATATTGTAAATTTTAATAAAAAAGAGGCCGATTGCCCCTTTTTTCCCTCAAACGATTTTTGTTTGCTTTCAAATACATTTTCGAATGCCCTCCTGACAGGCCAAAAGAAGCGTTCATTTGGTCGGAATTGATCTAAATGCTATAATCTCCGCAAATGTGAATTAGCGGGGGCTGGATATGAACGGATCTGACGGATTTCTCTCAATAGCCGAGGAACAGCAGGCTGAACTTGAGGTAATGAAGGAACTGCACGCATTCTGCGTGAAACACGGCCTCAGATACATTCTTGCTTACGGCACCCTGCTCGGCGCGATCCGTCACAAGGGCTTTATTCCGTGGGACAACGATATGGATGTCATCATGCCCAGAGAAGATGTCGAAAAGCTCATCGAGATCAATAAAAAAGATCCCATCGGCCAAAATGTCAGGCTCTTCCACTATACGACAGATGCCAACTACCACTACCCCATCGTCCGCGCCTGCAACACCAAAACCATCGTCCAGCCCACTTATCTAAGGGAAATGATCGATGATATGGGTGTCTGGGTCGATATCTTCCCCATGGACGGCTACATCAAATCAAAGCTCATCTTCCAGAAGCCTTTAAGAAACTTTTATCTGAAGATGATGAACGCCACCATGTACATTCAGGAAGAAGAGAGCGGCGCAAAGGCTTTCGTGCGCAAGTCCATAATCAAGGTCTTCCCCAACAAGAACCACAGATACGAGAGAAAGCTTTCAAATCTCTGTGCATGGAGCAAATATGAAAACTCAGATACGGTCTGTGTTCTCTGCGAAGAGGAACCGCCTTTTGAAAAGCAGATAATGAGCCGTGAGGATGTCGAAAACCCTGTCCTTGCGCCTTTTGAGGATGCCGAGTTCTACATTCCCCGCAATGCGGACAAATATCTTACTTTGCAGTACGGAGATTACATGCAGCTGCCCGCCGAAGAGGACAGAATGACTCACTCCATCTGCTCAAGATATAAGGACTGATCAGAATTCGATCTTATATGCGACATGACAGTCGCGCTTTGAAGGCTCCGGAATCTGCATATAGTCACCGAATACCACTCTTAAGTTCTCATCATAATCTTTCGGTACCGGGAACTGCCGTCCGCAGAACTCGGCCGTTGTAAGTTCAAGATACATCTTCTCGGGGAAATTCTCGACAACACAGCCGCCCGAAGGAATGCCAAGCCAACCGGTGTGCTTTTTCATGTTGCCTACCTTTTCGCATTGCTTGAGATAGAACTTCATTCCGCCGATGTGTGAGAAAAAGCTACCTAGTCTCTTACGTGTCTTCCAGTATTTTGCAAGCTCCGGATTATCCTTTGCCTTCTCCTCGATAACGGGAGACGGATACTTATAGTCAACGCAGACACTCGCTGCCTTGTAGATGAAATTGTAATACTTGCTGTGGATCTTTCTTGCAAGCTTATTTGCCGGAACATTCTCGATTACGAGAACGTCAACGAACAGCATGTCGAATTTGCTGAGCCCTGCGAAAGGGATCTCGACATACTTCGTTCCGCGCTTGAAGATCTTGATCGATTTGACCACATACTGTTCATCGCACAAAGGAACGCCGACCATATATTTCTCAGGGAATTCCTCGCGCATGGCAACAACGAGCTTTTCAGCTTCGCTTCTGATCATCATGAGATCAATGTCGTCATCCCACGGAATAAAACCCTTGTGTCTGATGGCACCGATCAGGGTACCGCCGCAAAGCATATACTTGATGTCATGCTTCTTGCACACATAATCGATATCAAGGAGGATCTTGAAAAGTTCTTCCTGAAGACGCTTTAACATGGCATCGTCCAGGATATACTCCTTGAAATATGTTGAATACATTCTCTTACTGTCGAGCAAACCGGATCAACCTCTCAAAACTTTTTCGACCTGTGAGATTATAGCATCATCGAGTTCAGGTCTCATCTTGCCGGTCTCAAACTTGATCTTCGGCGTAAGGAAAGATGCCTCAGGCAACTGAATGTCGAAAAGACAAGGCTCGTCATCTTCAATCCAGTCTTTGTAGTTGTCGAGTTCTTCATATGAACCGAGAGTAGCGGCCTTTATGCCGTATGCTTCGGAGATCTTTTGGAATGAAGGAACGGTGTAGCCGCCTGAGATAGCAGTAGCGGCATATCTTCCCTCGTGCTCAAAATACTGTGTCTCTGAGATCTTACCCAGGACATGGTTATTCAGGATGAAGATCTTGATGGGGAGCTGCTCTCTGTGAACCGTCTCCAATTCCTGGATGTTCATCTGGAATCCGCCGTCACCTGTTACGCAGAATGACTTTGCTTTTCCCTGTGCGATGGACGAACCGATGGCAAACGGAAGTCCGCAGCCCATCGTGCCGTATCCGCCGCTGATATGGATCCTGCCTTCATATCCCTTCAGATGAAGAGACTGCGCGCACCAGCACTGGTTCATTCCCACGTCTACTGATACGACAGGGCTCTCAGGAAGAAGTGATGAGATCTTCTCTACAGCCATGTTGCCGGGCTGCTTATCGTAAGATTCGAGAAGCTTTTTTGCTTCAAGGCACTTATTTTTCCACTCTGAATAATCCGGGATATCTTCGTTAAGGAGCATCTGGAGAAAGTCTCTTGCATCAGAGTGATACTTTCTCTCATCTTCCTTTATCGTTCTTGCGAGCTCGTATTCATCGATGTCACAGCGGATGAGATCTGCCTGGGGGGCAAAATTTCTCGTATCCTTTCCTGCCTGTCTGATGCCGAGTCTTGCACCGATGGAGATGATGACATCGCATTCCTTGATTATCATGTTAGCAACACGGTTGCCGTGTGTACCGATAAATCCGATATGAAGGTCGTCCTGAGCCAGATCGACGGCATTCATCGTGGTAAGGACAGGGATGTTGGTCTTCTTTGCAAATTCATGTAAAAGCTTAACGGCGCCTGATGTGCGTATGCCGTTACCCGCCAATAATATCGGCTTGCTGTATGTCGAGCGGAAAATCAATTACAACCCCTCCTTTCCTTCCGAGTAAAGCCATGTTGTAGGCTCTTGAAACGATCTCGGGGAAGTCTGCCCCGCTGTTTGCAGTAACTGAATACTTGGATACGCTCCTTGTCATTGAAACGAGGTCCATCTCCTGGAAACCGTTCTGGCGGATACCGGAGAAACCCTTCATCTCGTGTGTGGGAACGTTGCCTGAGATGCCCATTATCGGGAAACCGTCGAACCAGCAGTCTGCAAGACCGGAAAGTCCGTTGACGGCACCGGGGCCTGATGTCGTGAAATATACGCCGAGCTTGCCTGATGTTCTGGCAAAGCCATCGGCTGCAAGCGCACATCCCTGCTCGTTATAGCAGACATGTGTAGTGATCTCGTCACGGCGCTTATAAAGCGCATCCATGAAAGGCACGATGTAACCGCCAGCGTATCCGAACACGTCGGTAATGCCTTTCTTAATCAGAAAATCGACCAAGTACTCTGAACAATTCATTAGCTTATTCCTTTAGTTGTATAAGTGTTCTTCAGGGATCTTCAAAAGAGCTTCGAACAATGCCAGGTCTTCTTTCCTGGTTATCTTTATATTACAGGATGTTCCCTTGGCGAAGTATACACGTTCGTGGCAATGTATCAGCAGCGAACTTGTAAATGTCGATGTGTGATAGTTCTCCTCCTCAGCCATCTCATAGCACTTAAGGGCAAGAGAGAACCTGAATGCCTGGGGAGATGCAGTCAGCATGACATGCTCTCTGTCGACATCTGTGATCCCGGATTCGTGATCTTCTGTATAAACGATTGGCGGATGACACTCGATGGAGGAGGATGCATTACCCTTCTCATGAGAAACTCTGATAACCTCATCGATAGCCTTCTGGGGCAGCACGGGCCTTACGGCATCGTGAACGATGATGTGGTCATCCGGATCGATCTTATCCTTCAGGAAGAAAACGCCGTTTCTTATTGAATCGTGGCCGGTATTACCGCCTTCGATGATCCATTCAACCTTTGTAAGAGAATACTTCCTGATGAGTTCCCAGGTTTTGTCGATCCAGTCCTTAACACAAACGACAACGATCTTTTCGATCTGGGGATTTCTCTGGAAATTCTCTATTGAGTAGACAATGATGGGCTTCCCGTCAACTTCGAGAAACTGCTTCGGGATGTCCGTTCCCATTCTTTTGCCGACTCCGCCTGCAAGCAGGATCACATAATTCTTCATGTCTTCTTATTCCTTGTCGATCTTAAGAAGTGTTTCCATGAACTTTTCCATGTACTGCTTATGAGCAATGGTAAGCCTGAGCCATCCTGTAAGTCCCTGCTTGCCGCAAAGGATGAGGATGCCGTTCTCCTGGAGAAGATCCGTGATCTCTCTTGATGTCTTGTACTTAGGCTTGATGCAGACATAGCAGCCTTCTGAAGGAAGTGTCTCATAACCGTTGTCGGCAAGAGCCTTCAGGATGTATTCCTTACCTTCAAGATAGGATGCGTTGAGTTCAGCCATGAGCTTGTCGTGATTGTCAACGATAGCCTCTACGAAGAGCAGACCTATTGAGTTTACTGTGTAGTGAGGCTTGTAGTTATCCATGTAACGGATGTTCTGCGCATTGGAGATGATAGCACCGACTCTCATTGAAGGAATGGAGAGCATCTTGGAGAATGTTCTGAGTACAACAACGTTGTCGTATTCCTTAACGAGATCTACCGATGTCTGATCGTAGAAATAGTAGTAAGCCTCATCGATGATGACCAAAGCATTGAATTCCTTAGCCTTCTCAACGATAGCCTTGATGTCTTCCTTAGCGTAAACATTACCAACCGGCATGTTGGGGTTAACGAGAACCACGATGCTCGTATCTTCATTGATAGCAGCAAGAGTATTCTCAACCTTGTAGGAGAAATCGCTCTCATACTGCATGTTTACGACCTTCATGCCGATCATCTCAGCATATACTTCGTACATTGCAAATGAAGGCGTAACCGTAATGATGTTCTTGCCGGGCTCACCGAATGTCTTGATGACATAGCCCATACCGACGGAGCTTCCTGCAGTAAGTGTTACATTCTCTTTCTCAAGACCTAAGAGATGCGCATATTTCTCGGTAGGGATAGTCTCTTCAGGATAGATAGCGAGGAATGCGGGTGTTACCTTCTCCATTACGGAATCGAATAACCACTGCGGAACTCCATCCGGATTCTCATTCTGGTCAAGTCTTATATATGCGCCTCTTCCCTCAGGCTGGGGTACACGGTATGTGTTCTTAATCATCTCGTCAACGTAAAGCATTGTTGTTCTCCTTAAAATTATTTATAGTTACATATTGAATATCCATGTATAAGGCAAAGAAGCGCCCTGATCGTTAACTATAGCATAATAAATAAAATCAAATATAAACCAAAAAACAAAATACAAATACAAGAAAGTCTTTTTATATCTATTATCAACCTTAGAAATAACCAGAGGGATAAAAATAACATACGCTATTTGTGAAATTCTAGAAAGTCTCGTATACCATGTGTTAAACAACCCTAACATTCTAAGAGGAATTTCCATTACGCAGATACGAAAAAAAGTATTTGTTTCTTCATCAGAAAAGATTTCTTTTCTACACAATATAACTAATGGAAGTAATATTGGAATAATATGCAATAACCATACCCAACTAAAGCTTATTGATTCGCTTGCACTGTATACTGATTTAGAAAAATATCTTTCAAAAAAGGGAATCTGTTCTGCAAGTTTCAATAAATACTTGCTTAAAAAAGGAAAAGAAATAACACCTACAAACATAAGAAGATTACGAGTGTTATTTATTCCTTTATGTTTAACCTGTTTAAGAAAGTACATAGCAAAACAAATCAAACAGGATTTATGAAATAACACAGCAAGCACAGTAAAGATAATGAATGGAACAGTTTTATTCTTAGATAAATAGACATAGCCAATCAAAGCAAAAACAATGGCAATAGCAAATCTCATTCCATTCATCAAATAAATAAATTGAGTAGAAAGATAAATAAAAATAGCAAATGAGAAACTAATTGTTTCAGAATATTCTTTAAGAGCCAATAACAAAAAAGAAATTATAAGAATTCCAATTCCCCACAACAATGATCTAAAGGTAGGGAAAAGAATATTCAACAAAAAATAACCAAATTCAATATAAAAAGACTTAGAATTGTCTGAATCATGCAAGTTAAAATAAGATTCAAATGTTGAATTATGTACTGCATCAAAAATGCTTTCATAGCTATGATAATCGGTCCCTATACCATATCTTAAAGCAAACATTGCAATAATTGGGATAAGGAATAAACAACCTAATATACAGTAAGTTAAAGTATTTACCTTTTTACTTCCAGTTAAATTAAATTTGACAAACGCTAAATTATAGAAATTCTGGAAAACAAACGCCAAGCAGGCTGTAATTCCAAAAACTATAAGATATACACTTGCTTCAACAATCATCAATAATCCTCAACAAAACAACAGATTATTTCTCAATTAAATCCATTACAATATGACATGCATTGCCTGTTTCATAACTCTCACATGCTATATGATGGGCTTTGACACGTTCAATATATTTATCCTCTTCAAATTCAAGAATATTCTTTCTCATCTCTTCATTGTCATGGGCAATCGGATAGGGCCATTCAGAAACAGGCATATAAAAACCTCTATCTCTCTCGTATGACTCAATATCAGGTGCATATAAGAAAATAGGTCTATATGTAAAAGAATAATCCCACATAAGAGAAGAATAATCAGTAATAATGGCATCAGCACAACATAGCAATTCCTGCATATCCGGATATGTAGTACAGTTAATGACATTCAACGAACTCATATCAACATTTGCCAGCTTAGGATGAAGACGTATACCACATACCCAATCACATTGAAAACGTTCTTTTAGAGAAACCAAAAGTTTATCAATATCAAGTTCTATATAGTCCTGTGCGACATTCGTATTAGAAAACTCATTGTTTTTAGATCTGAATGTAGGAGCAAATAAAATGAACTTTTTGTCTGATGGTATATTATAAAATTTTCTTACTTTTTCAGATAAATAACTATGCTCATTAAAGATAATATCATTTCTTGGCAACCCGGCAGGAACTATTTTATCAGGTCTGTATCCCATTGATATTGCTTCAACTTCAGAAAAGTTCTTGCATGTAGAAAGCATATAGTCTGTATTATTAGAATTTAGATCAGACTGTTTTTTATACCAACGATTATCAATTACATCCGTACTGGTTTTCTTATATGGTCCACCACCATGCCAAGTGCTTATTATCTTTTGATTCTTTCTTTTAGGAAGATAAGAAACACCACCAGCATTTGTAATAATTACGCTACTAGTCAATACTTCTTTAAAATACTTAAAAGAACCCGGTTTAACAATAATATCATTAGAATATTCGGTAGAGACCGCACCCTTTTTTATTGGGAATACAACCTTATAATTATTTTTTTCTAAACCATGAATATACATATCAAGATATTTCATACTATCTCCATATGTATAAGATAATTCATTCAACAATGTAATTTTGTGATTTTCAACAGGATATATCCAAAAGAAATGCAAGATAGTTTTCATTGCTATTTTCTTTAGATAATTTAGCAGTTCATTGCTCATTAATGTTCTTCCTCATCTTTAACAGCAATAGTATTAGAAGAATAATAAGGATTCCACATCACAAATTATAATGTGGATATAAATCACGATGAATTTTCATCCAGTCAGACAATTCAATAATCATGGTTTCATAATCCGGTACTTTATATTCAAAATCCCAACGTGTTCTTTTCAAAGATTTATCTGCAACCAAATTATCGACTGGATTTATTGTAACCTTATCGGCTCTGATATATTTATTAAACAAACCTAACAGATCACATTTTGAAATGCTTGTATCAGGAACAGTATTATATAAACCATGAGCTTTTTCTTTTGCAGCAGCTTCCATAGTTTTAGCAAGTTGAAGTGTTGTCTGACCGGTCCACATAGCTTGGGTATAACCATTTACTTCACCTTTTTGCTGCATAAACCAATTAAAAAGGCCAATACCATTAGGATTAATATCAGGACCAACAATTGAATTCCTTAATGTAATATTCTTATCATCTTCCAATTCACCAAGTGCTTTTGAACGATCATAGAAAGTTTCTCCGTCTCTAAAATCACTTTCTGTATAATGACCTCTACTACCACTAAAAACACAATCTGTACTCAAATGAATTATTTGAGTATCTGTATTCTCTGTAAGTTCTGCTAAATAATGAGGAAAATAAGCATTTAGGTATGCAGCTCCAGCCTTATTATTCTCAGCAAATTGATTTAAAAGACCAATACAATTGATAACACTATCATATTTATTTAATCCAATTGCATCTCTTACTGAATTTGCATCCATCGCATCACCAACGACACAATCAATTATTTGAGATGGCCTGCGGTCAAAACCATGAACTTCATGTCCTTGTTCTTTTAAATATAAGCTAATAGTATGACCTGCCATTCCATTACAACCAAGTACTAAAAACCTCATTCTATTCTCCTTTATATAATTCGCTCTTATTTATATTTTTTTAATAAATCAGCAATACAAAAAGCATATGATCATAGCAGAAGAAAAATTATATTACTATAGCACCGATTATTTGGGTCTTAGAGTTTTCAATCAGTTTAATTTCTTCCAAAACCAAATTACATCTAGAATAATTTCTTTGCTCAACTATAATAACACCATCATATTTAGCAATATCTTCTAGACCAGCAGGATCACTATAAAAACTAGGTTTAACAGAAGCTTTAATTTCAAGTTTTTTAACAAGCTCTTCTATTTTAGAAACATCAGCAGTTCCAGTAAATAAAACTGCATTCATATCACCAATAATATTTTTAACATTATTAGATAACAGCTTTATACTTTTTTCATCAGATAAAAAGTCATCATCTCCAGTTTTTCTATCGATCAGCGAAAAGAATTTAGACTTTTTATTATTGGGTTTAATAACACCTATTTTATTAATCCAATAAAACCTTGTGAAAAATTTCCCCTGAGTGGAAAACTTACTGCCAAAAATATAATTTAAAGAGATTACTAATAAGACACAAAAAACACCGAAAACAAATCCAACTATTGAATACTTCAATGCTGATTTGGTCGGTGAAATTGTAGCATTAATAATGTCTGAATCATCCAAGGCAAAATAAGAATAAATGTTAGTCTTAGAAACTCCTAGTTTTGCTGCAACTGTATCAAGAGATTGATCATAGTTGTTTATCTGCGCCTGTAAAACTTCAAAACGATTATTAAAATTATATTGACGATCTCTTGTAGTGTTATCAACAATATAAGCACATTGTCTTGATGCTGTTGTTACTGTATGAGAAACAATACTACTATCTAACTCTTTATGCTTATTTTCAACACTTTCAAGAATTGAATCCATTACACAATTAGTAAACTCTGTTGTTGGACCAATGACAGTTATCGTAACTATACAAGATACACCAGAATCTTCTCGATTATCCAACACCGTTATTGAAGAAACTTCATAGCTTACATTAATTAACTCAGTAATGTAAGCTTGATCAATGTCTCTTTCTTCAGAAATACTAGAAAGATAAACACCAGATAAGATGTACTGTCTATAGGTGGATATAATTGCTAAATCATCACCGTTAGAATAATTCTTGTCCAAAGATACAACCAGATTTGTTGTAGTAAAAGCCTCGTTTTCAGAATCGATTTTCATAAGAACCGAGTTCGCAACATATTTACGATTATTATCAATTTGATTGTTTAAAACACTTATACTATTCACTAAATCATTAGCGTGATTTACATTTAAGACACGTTCTTTGTAACTGGAGTCGGATTCTCCAGGCAATTTTATAGATGTATCCAAAATGTTTGAAACATTTGAACTCAATATATTGATAGAAGACTTTATACCAGAGTAATACTTATAACCGCCAAAAATTCCAGCTGTAAAAAAACCGACCAAAAGAACAATTACTATTTTCTTAAGAAATAAGAATAACAGGTCAGTAAAATTAATTGAATTTTGTTCTCTATTTTGATACATAACGCCTCCATCAATATGTTTAATTAGCAACACTTATATATTCATCAAATACCTATATCAGGAAGATAACTTAAGTAAAGATTATATAGTTTGTAAGCAAACAAGTCTTTATTACAATTAGAATCGCAAACAAAATTAGGGTTTTGCTTAAAGCTTTGCAATAAATCAACAATCTCGCCTAATGTAACTTTATAAGTAATAGGCACACAACAAAACTTGCCATTAAGGTTATTAATAGTTTCAACACCATCAAATTCGCAATGATGCTCTTTACCCTCAAGAAGATCATACATTCCATCAATGAGATCATCTATATAAAGTAATTCTAGTTCAATACTACGATCATTAACTGTAAATTCTTCATCATTCGCGACAGCCCAACAGAATGTAGAAACAGCGGAATTATATTTAGGTTTTGAATGCCCCATAATATTGGGAAAACGATAAACAGCAACCTTTGACCCAGTTTCTTTACCATATTCAAACATTAAGTCTTCACCGGCCTTTTTGCTTCTTCCATATTCAGAATCACCAAAACGGCCAGAAAGCGTAGCCTGAATTGAAGAACTCAACATAACAGTTGCATGATTATTATGTTTCTTTAAACAATCAAGCAACTGTTTAACAAAATAGCAATTACTAATCATGAATTCTTCAGGATTCTCCGGTCTGTTAACACCGGCAAAATTGAATACAAAATCTGCTTTCGAACAAAACAAGTCAAGTTCTTCACTAGTAGAATCAATATCATATTCAAAGATGTTTTCTATGACTATACCTGGTCTAACTAAAGTCTTAGTATCACGTGCATTCTTCAAACTTCGTACAAGTGCACTACCAGCCATGCCTTTACTCCCGGTTACAAGAATATTCATCAGCTATCTTTTCTCCAAACCATCTTGTTAACAACACCTACATAAGATTGAATTATCTTAACAACCTTATCTGA
>JAEEGJ010028017.1_pt1 | contig 11248 bp, 12 predicted proteins | sample 8958761 | NCBI WGS metagenome assembly JAEEGJ01 (sample SAMN16246546, study PRJNA631951) | gut metagenome | biome: gut microbiome; feature: rumen; material: RS-attached | host: Bos | place: Iran: Karaj | collected 2018-10
TTTCGAGAGAGAAAAGGAGCAGCCGATTGTATTGAACGTTTCCATCTGGCTTGACTTTACGCAGGCCGCCCGTAACGACGACCTGGTGCATTCCATTGACTACGCCCAGCTCTCCGACAACCTCAAGGAGATCATCCGCGGGGCGAAGTTCCAGCTCGAAGAGACGCTCGTGCTCGAAACGGCAAAGTACATCCTCGGCAACTACCCCAAGGCCCTCGCGGCCGAAGTGCGGGTGAGCAAACCGAACGCTATCCCGAATTGCGCGGGCGCCGAATCCAGCATTCGCATCCGCCGGTAAGGTTCTTCGCTTTTAGCGCCACACCGATTTTTAGAAAAGAGGCCGCGACGACGCGACCTCTTTTTTTCAGCAGTCAGTTGATTGTCCTGTAACGCAGGGCCTCCGAAATGTCCACGACTTCCACATTCGGCGCCTCCCGCATATCCGCAATGGTGCGCGAAACCTTCAGCATGCGGTAGAACCCGCGGGCGCTCAGGTTCATCCGGTCGGCGGCAGAGACCGCAAAGCGTTCAACCTCGGGCGACATGCCCGCGAACTTCCTCGCGTATTCCGACGACATCTCCGCATTGGACTTGAACGGCAGGTCCTTAAACCTCCGGCGCTGGATGGCGCGGGCCGCACACACCCGCTTGCGGATATCGGCAGAGCACTCGCGGTCGCGTCTGTCTACAAGGGCATTCGCCTCCATGGGCGGCACGCTCACCTGGATGTCGATGCGGTCCAGCAGCGGGCCCGAAATCTTTTCGCGGTAGCGCTTGCGCGCATCGGGCAGGCACGTACACACGCGCTTCGGGTCCATCGCGAACCCGCAGGGGCACGGGTTCATCGCCGCCCCCATCATGAACCGGGCGGGCCACACGACGGTCCCGCTCGCACGGCTCACCGAAATGAAGCCGTCCTCCATCGGTTCGCGGAGAGCCTCGAGAACAGCCCGGTTGAATTCCGGAAGTTCATCCAGGAACAGCACACCATTGTGCGCGAGGCTCGCCTCGCCCGGCGCAAGCCGGGCACCGCCGCCCACCAGCGACACCATCGAGGCGCTGTGATGGGGCGTGCGGAACGGGCGAACGACCACCGGTCTAAAGTCCGCGGAGTCGCCCGAGCGGCGAGCGCACGAATGTATGCGGGTCGTTTCCAGCACTTCCTCGTCGGTCATGTCGGGAAGGATTCCCGGCAGGCAGCGCGCACACAATGTTTTGCCGGCGCCCGGGGAACCCACGAGCAAAAAGTTATGCGCCCCCGACGCCGCCACCTCGAGTGCGCGCTTCACGCCCTCCATGCCAACCACGTTCTTGAAGTCGGGAACCTCAAGGGAAGGGGGCTGGGGCCTCGTTTGTATGCCGGACGCGATTGATGGTTTCGAGCCCCCGCCCCCTTCTAGAAATTCTACGCATTCCCTCAGGGAATCCGCACAAACGTAATGAAGACCTTCCACCAGCGAAGCCTCGGAAGCATTCGCCCGGGGAATCACCAGGATGTTCTCGCTATCCCGCGGTAAACCCATCGCGATGGACAAAACCCCTCTCACTGGCTTCAACAATCCATCCAGCGAAAGTTCACCGACAAAGACATAGCGCTCCACCTCCTCTACATTTATCTCTCCTGTAGAAACGAGCATCCCGATAGCCAGTGGAAGGTCTAGTGCACTCCCCTCCTTCCGCAAATCCGCTGGCGACAGGTTTACCGTAGTACGGAAACCCGTCACCACTTTCCCGATGGAGCGAATCGCCGAAACGACGCGCTCGCGGGATTCCCTCACCGCATTGTCCGGGAGGCCGACCAGAGTAAACCCAGGCAAGCCCTGCGAGGCGTCAACCTCTACACTCACAGGGACGGCCTTTATACCAAACAAGCAGTAAGAACGGATTCTGCGGAACATTTGCACCTACTAAGCTACGGCAGCCTGGTACTTTTCCAGGATGCAATTTTCAATGTGCTCACGCAGCTGGCGTGTAATCGGATTGCAGATGGACTTGAAGTCCTCGCCCTTGTAGAACGGGTCGAGCGGGTAGCTCACGAAGAGCCCGTTCACGCCGTCCATCACGCGGAGTCCGCGAATCACCATCTGGTCGTTCAGCACAATCTGCGCAAGGCCCTTCAGGTGCCCGAGGCTCGGGCCCTCCTTGAACGGGAACACCTGCACCTGCGTTACCGCAAGGCAATCGAAGGCGGGATCCACCTTCTGCTGGGCAGCATTGCTTGCTGCGTTCGTATTTTCTGCCATGTTATGGCCTCCTATAGTTTGTGTTAAACCGCCTCCACGACAACCCATTTGCCGCTTGCGACGGGCATACCTATAGTTGCAATTTCCGTGCCAATTTTAAAATGTCGTTTTTCGTAAAAAATCGCCATATCGCGACACCCCTACCTAGTGATTAATCGATTAAATCACTGATTTATCTATTTTAATCACTATGCTGTTAAAACCGAATATGAACTGGAAAGCAAACCAGGGAATCCAGATCCCGACCGTGATGGCGAACTTCACGGAAGAACGTGAATTTGTACAGATTGACTTCTATGTCGAGGAACCGCTCGACTGCTTCCGTGCCGAAGTCATGGAAGACGGCGGGCACAGCTGGGAAGATTCCTGCGTCGAAGTTTTCCTGCAGAACCCCGCAAACGCAGAAGAGTACTTCAACTTCGAGGTCACTAGCCGCGGTTCGCTACTCGCCGCACGCGGAACCGGTCGCGAGAACCGCACCGTACTCGGCGAAGTGCAGCTTTCGCAAGTCGAGCGCACCAAGCAGCTCGCAAGTGTCATCGGGGAATTCGTCAGCTGGGGAATAAGCATCCGTATCCCGGCAAGCATATTCGGGCTTACCTCGTTCGAGGGCGGCCACCTGCGGGGCAACCTCTACAAGTGCGCCGACAAGGCGAAGACCCCGCACTATCTGAGCGCCTTCCCCATCGATACCGAGAAGCCGGACTTCCACCGCCCGGAATTCTTCCAGGAACTCGCATAACCCCTTATAAAAGATGTCTACCGTAATCCTCTTCAACAAGCCCTTCGGCGTACTGAGCCAGTTCACGCCCGAATCGGGGCACGCGGCGCTCGATACCTTCGGGTTCCCGCCGGGAGTGTATGCGGCAGGCAGGCTCGACCACGACAGCGAAGGCGCCCTGCTCCTGACAGACAACGGGAAACTCATCAAGAAGTTGCTGGACCCGCAATTCGAGCACCCGCGCACCTACCTGGCTCAGGTCGACGGGCAGATTACCGAAGAGGCCGTTCGAAAGTTATCGAAGGGCGTAGATATCAAGGGTTACCACACCAAGCCCTGCAAGGCAGAGATTGCCGAGGAGCCCGACTGGCTCTGGCCGCGCAACCCTCCTGTCCGTTACCGCGCGAACATCCCCACAAGCTGGGTACGCCTAACCCTTATAGAAGGCAAGAACCGCCAGGTGCGCCACATGACGGCTGCGGTCGGGTTCCCCACGCTTAGGCTCATCCGCGTACAAATAGGGAATATCCCGCTGGGCGAACTAAAACCCGGCGAGTGGAAAGCGGTTACCGATAAGGTTATTTGATTTTTAGAGCAGGCCCTTCTTTGCCGAACGCATCAGGTTCTTAACCTGCTTGTTCGTGAGCTGCGGGACCTCGGCGTCCTTCTGGGCGCGGGACTTCGGAGCGCATTCCTCGCAGTAGTGCTTGAACACCGTCCCGAAACTGGCGGCACCATCCATGCGATCTGTCTGACGGCTACGGAAGGCACGAACCATCGTTTCCTTGTGACACTTGTCGCACACGCCCATCTTGGGGGCTGCGGGCTGACGCGGCTCGCGATTCTTGTTGTCGTGTTCCGTCGTCATGTCCCAGGCACGTCTCTGGGCTGCAATCTTTCTGGCAAAACCATCGTCTAAAAGACCCATATCTGCTCCTTATTTATCTTCTAACTCTCTTAATATACAATCTTGCAAGAAAAGCGATTCGAGCGTAATGCACAAAGAGGTGGGTTTTGCGTCTTCCGAGTACAGGCTACGGGCAAATTTGCCCCTTTCCAGCTGCTTTTCCTTGAAATTTTCCGCGTGCTTCGCGAAGTCGAGCACCTTCACCCGCGTGGGGAACGTTGTCTCGAACGCCCGGATGGCATTGTTGAGGATATCCACCTTGTCGCTCACGCCGGGCACGGAATCCGGAGGGATTGTCACCACGAAGATGCCAGACTGCGTCTTGTTGACAAGTTCACGTACGAGGCTCGTGTAGTTCTCCGCCGTAAGGAAGCCCGAGCCCGAATCCTTCTTCAGGTCGCTGTAGCCGAGCCCCAGCACTATGCGGCCAGCCTTCTTGCCGATAATGTCGGAAGCCGCACGCGCGATGAGCTGCGGTATGGTGAGCGGTACCGGGGCGTTTATGGAGAACTGCATGGGGCGCGAGGGTTCGCGGCACAGGAGCATCTCGGCCATGCGGGAGGCAACCTCGCCCTGCTCGCCAAGGAGTTCATCGCCGATTATGAGGATCCTGTTTTCCATGCCTTTAATTTACTTACTATCGATTGGTTTGACCACAGAAATTTCCCAAAAACCGTCTTTTTTTTCACGGGAGAGAATGCTGCAGCCGTCTGCGACCAGCGCTCCGGGAACATTCTCGATAGGGGAACCCTCGTCGAGGGCAATCCTCAGCACGCGCCCGCGGGGGTAGCCCGACATCACGAGCCTGGAACGGACCGCATTCCCGGGGCAAACCACGCCCCTAAGGTCGAGCACGTCGGGTATATCCAGGGTAACGCCCGTAAGCGGCACGCCCGCCTTCACGTCATCGCAGAAACGGGCGATTTCTTCGCAGTGGTCTTCCGGATGCTCGAGCCACAGCCCGACCGGATACGCAGGAACGCCTGCCAGCACCACCCTGGAAAGGGCGTCCTCGGGTAGAAGTTGTACCCCGAACGAGGCCCGGAACCACTCCGCACAGGCATATGACAGGAGCGATTTCAGGGCACTCCCGAAACCAGCCTCGCCCTTGTGCGAAAGCATCCATTTGACTACCGTAGACGGTCCGCCTGTATTCCGTTCATCCATCATTTTTACCTAAACATACATTTTTATCGCACTTCATCGCAAAAATGTCAAAAAACGCGTTTTTTTGTAAAAAAGTTAAACTCATCACATATTTTTCCATAAAAATAGTAACGAAACATAGCAAAAAGGGGCTATGATTTCTATATTTGCGCCCAAGCATTTAAATATGCAAAAGGTTTTGTAAACGATGAATACAGTTCTCCTCTACGCAATGTTCGTAGTCTATGTCATCGCCGGCGTGGGATTGGTGATTTACGGGTTCAGTTGCTACTACAGCATATATCTATTCCTGAAGAATAGCCGCCATACTAGACTATCAGACCGCAAAAAGATTCTCAAGTTCTACCGCGAGCATTCCATCAACGACCTCCCGCAGGTCACGACCCAGCTCCCCGTATTTAACGAGGCGAACTGCGTGGAACGACTGCTCGACGCGGTCTGCGCTATCGACTACCCCAAGGACAAGCACGAAATCCAGGTTTTGGACGACTCCACCGACGAATGCTACGAAGTGGCGAAGAAGAAGGTGGCCGAACTTGCCGCGAAGGGTTACGACATCAAGCTTATCCACCGCACGAACCGCCAGGAATTCAAGGCCGGCGCCCTCAAGGAAGCCATGGCCGTCGCGAAGGGCGATTTCCTCGCGATTTTCGACGCGGACTTCGTACCGGAGAAGGACTTCCTGTTGAAGACCATCCCCTACTTGGTGATGGACGACCAGATTGGCCTGGTCCAGGGCCGCTGGGGCCACCTGAACCGCACGGAATCGGGCCTTACGCTCGCCCAGTCCATCGGTATCGACGGCCACTTCGTTATCGAGCAGTCCGCCCGTAGCTGGGGCAAGCTGTTCATGAACTTCAACGGTACTGCAGGCGTCTGGCGCAAGCAGGCTATTTACGGCGGTGGCGGCTGGGAAGGCGACACCCTGACCGAAGACATGGACCTCTCCTACCGCAGCCAGCTCGCCGGATGGAAGATGAAGTTCGTGTTCGACGTGATTGTGCCGGCAGAACTCCCGAACGACATCAACGCCTACAAGGCACAGCAGTTCCGCTGGGCCCGCGGTTCCATCCAGACGGCCATCAAGATTCTGCCGCGCGTGTGGAAGGCCAAGGTCCCGCTTCGCATCAAGATTGGCGCGTTCCTGCACACCACGCACTACTCGATTCACCCCTGCATGCTGTTTACCGCCCTCTGCGCCTGGCCGCTCCTCGCGTTCTTCGAACCGGTCGCGCACTTGCCCAGCTGGGCATACACCATCGGCTTCAGTTTCATTTTCCTCGCCGCAATCGCTCCTTCCGTCCTTTACTTCGTTGCACAGCGCTGCTCCGGCTATACCGGCTGGAAAATCCGCATGCTGAGCCTCCCCATCCTGATGGCGCTTGGCGTGGGCATCGCCGTGAACAACACGCGTGCCGTGTTCGGTGCCGTGACCGGCGTGAAGGGCAGCTTTGTCCGCACCCCGAAGAGCGGCGGATCCAAGAAGAAGGCGAAGAGCCACTACGCACAGAAGTTCCCCTGGATGGCTGTCCTCGAACTCGGCGTGGGCGTGTACTGCATCTTCGGTCTCTTGGAATACATCGGCGCACAGAAGTTCATCATCGGACCGTTCCTCGCTCTCTATGCGGTGGGCTTCCTCTCCGTGGGCGTGCTCAGCTTTATGCACTTTATCGGAAACATTATCGAAGTGCACAAGGCCCGCAAGGAACACGGCAACGTCGAAGAACAGGAATCGTAATCCGCTACAAACGATTTGCATCAGGGCATTCGCGAAGTTCGCGGATGCTTTTTTGCATGGTATGGATATGCTCCGTAGCGCGGGAATCGTAGGCGGCAAGGCCGTGCACGTATTCACGGTGGAACATTCCGTAGAGCTCGAGCGCAGACGAGACCAGGATGCCTGCGACAGCGAGTGCGACGACGAGTTCGATTAACGAGAAACCTTTTTGCACCGGATGAGCCTCCTGAAAGTGTAGTCGGGCGAGCGGATTTCGAGCCACTGGAGAGACGTGGCGGGGACTGGAGTGGTAATTATTTCGGGGAAAATGGTTGTTTTATCGCTTATCGCGGGATTGTCGTTTATTTCGGGTGGGATGTTTGTTTCGGGCTGATTGCTTATTTCGGGTGGGTTGCTTATTTCGGGTGGGTTGCGGGTTAGGGATGCGCGGCGGGTATGGATGGTGTCGGCACAGGCGGGCAGGGCGGTAACTTGCGATTCCATGTAGGCGACGGCAGCGAGAGCGCTGTCGGAATGCGCGAACTCGAGGGAAGAAATATGCCGGAACGCCCCCAGGTAAAGCGAGAGGGCGGCCGCCCCTGCGGCAAGGACTGCAAGCGCCACGAGGGTTTCAAGGAGGGTAAAGCCTTTACGTTTATCGCGGGTTGCAAGACGTTTATCGATGGTCATAGCCGAGCGGCCCTCCGGAAGACGACGCTCCCCCCGTCGAAGAATGCGGGAAGGAGCGCGTGGGACGAGTCGCGCACGGCTCCGGGGTACGCTGCGCCGGAAAGGCTATCAGGATCATCGAGCTCGACCGTGCCACCGGGTGCGGCAAGCACGCCCGAGAAGGCGGCATGATTCAGGAGGGCAACGCGCCCGCCTCCCGAGCCGAGCGATACGGCGACGCTCGGGAAACCTGCACGTGCACGGTCGCGGATTGTCACGATATCGCGGGCATAGAGCAGGCCCGAGAAAGCGAAGGAGGAGCGCACCTCTAGCGACGATCCGGAATAGGCCTCCAGATGCGCGACCGAGACTTCCCCGCCGAGGGTTACCTCGCCTTCGGCATAGATGCGCAGTGTGTCGAAACGCGCTTGCCCCTTCACGCTCACGGAGCCATCGACCAGGAAGGCGGCGGACGGGACACGCGTATCGAAATCGAGCGTGAGGTCGCCATCGCTCACGTGCAACGCGATTGCGGAATCGAGCCGGAAGATGCGCCTATTGCCGGATACAACGCGAAAACCCCTTGCCGTCGTGATGGACTCGCGGAGTGTTGCGCGGTACTGTGCCATGGCGGTGTACCAGTCATCAAAACGCAGGCGGGAATAGCGCGTGCCGTAATATGCACAGAGGCTGGGGGCCGTATTTGCGGGATCCTGTATATTTTCGGGCAAGGCATGCCCGCCGGCCGGTAGCGGGGCACAGATGCGCCCCCACGGGCTTACTGCCTCGGCACTCACAGGCGGGAGCCCCGCAAAGAACCCGTCAGGGAATCCCGATAGGTTCGCAATAATTGCCGATTCCGCATCGTAGACCGCCTGCACCTCGCGGGCATAGCGGTTCGTATAACGCAGCACGCTTCCCGGCACCCGCAGGAGGCAACCGAACAGGATGGTGAGTGAAAGGATTAGCACGAGGACAAATCCCAGAACGAAACCTCGTTTACATTCCATTGCGGACCTCCCGATTCTCGCCCCCGCAGGCGAGTTGCACACGGTCTTTCCCGATAGAAACGACTTCGAATAGCCCGATGGAATCCCCGAGGTTGTACCAGGAAGGCGGTGCGCCCGCAATTGATGCACTGAAGATGCGATCAGCCACAACGCCGCGTAAGTGGACAGGAGGGAGGTCGCAGGTGTTCTCATTGTTTGTCGTTTTGTTAAGTGGCAGATTTATTCCATTGTTAAACGGCGCATCGTTCTCGTTAAACGGCGTGGCCGGCTCTTCGCTCGGGAGCATCTCCGGCGGAGGCGTGAGCGCCGGAAGTTCCGTGCCCGCAGGCGATATTACTTCGGGTGCCGCGCCCGGCAAATCGCCCGAAAGAACATTCCACCAGGCACTAACGGCAAGCAACAGCGCCACGCCCGCAGCAAGCGCAAGCCAAACAAGCTTCCCGCGGGTTCGTACCCGCCAGAACGGATCGCTCCCCGCACGACGCAGCCAGCGGAGCCTTTCCGGTTCCTGCACGTTCCCTACGTCCATAAACGCGCAGTACCATTTTTCCGCCCGCGAAAACAGGTCGTCGTTCCGGAGAAAAACGTCAAACCGCCCGAGACGTTCCTGCACGCTTTCTTTATTATTATACTGAGGTTCCTCGCTCCAGTGGCAAAGCCTTCCTTCAAAAAAGACGAGGATGTACAGCCAGCCGTTGTCCAGAAATGCGAAGCGGCAGTTTCCGCAGCTTTCGCGCAAGCTGTACCCGCAACAAATGCTATCGCAATCTTCCTCGCGCATTAGTTTATCTGCACATCCGTAGAGCATCGCCGTCCGGGGCAATACGCGGTCTCCGCGCCCTCGCAGTTTCGCGACATCCTTTTCCGCAGCATTCCCATTCGCAAGCATCACCAGGTAACGGTGCTTTCGCCCGTCCGTGCTGTTGAAGCTCACCATTTCCCGGAACACGGGTTGCGCCGTGCAAGAGCCTTCTGAACACGACTGCGCAACCGACGGGAAATCCTCGGCGAAACGTTTTCGCAACGTTACCGGGTCCAGCACGCCGTCAAAGCCCGTCACCACCTCCCAGGTCCAGAGCCGTGCCTCCACAAAAGCCGTTCTCGCCCACATCAGAATTCCACCTCGGGCGTGATGAAGATGGCCAGTTCGCTCTCGTCTTCGACCTCGCTCACGTAACTGAAAAGCCTGCCGATAAGCGGGATGCTCCCGAGGAATGGAACCGCATTCCGAACTTCGGATTTGCTCTTCCGCACGAGCCCGCCCAGGCAAAGCGTCTCGCCGTTTTTCAAAGTGACGGTCGTTTTCAGGTTGCGGGTGCTTATATCGCGCGGGCCATCGCCACTCGAACGTCCCGCCGTCTTGATTTCAGGCGAAATATTCAGCGTAATGCTCCCGCCCTGCGTAACCGTCGGAGTGATTTCCAGCGAGATGCCGTCATTGAACGAGCGGTAGTCTGTAATCGGGTAACCATCCGCAGAAACCTGGCTCACCAGGTAATAGACCGTGTTCGTCACGTTCAGTTCCGCCTTGTTGCCGTTCAACGTCGTGAGTCGCGGGCGTGCAAGGACTTCCGCCTTGTTGTTTTCCTCCATCGCGGCTAGTTCCATCTCGAATCGTGCCGGTAAAATTCCGATTTTCCCGAACGCACCCGAAGCGGAAACGTCCTTCCCCATAAAATCCCAGAACCCGCGCACGCCCAGGTCGTTCTCGCCCGTCTTGCGCGTAGAGCCGCTATGGAGCCCGATTTCGAAATTGCGCCCGCGCTTGAGTTCCACGATTACGCACGAGATGGTCACCTGCATGGCGGCCCTGTCCAGGTTTTCAAGGATAGCGACAGCCTCCGCAATTTCTGCTGGCGAGCCGCGCAGCATCAGCGCGTTCTGTTCCTTCACCTCCGACACGACAAGCCCTGAGCCTGGCAACAGCTTGGAAAGTTGTGCCATCATAATTTCGGGAGAGGCGTTCTTCAGCGGGTAAAGTTCCGTACGCGAAAGCACATTCTTCGCCCCGCGCTCCGTCACAAACAAAGTATTCGAGTCCAGCGCATAGGTGTAACGGCTCCCGCGGAAAAGCGACTGCAAGAGGCCCACAAGCGGGACACGCTCAAAGCGCATCTGCAAGTTTTCGCGCACGTCGCCGTATAAAACTAGGTTGAGGTTCGCTACCCGCGCACATTCCTTGAGGAACGCATCCAGCGGGGTGCCGTCCAATTCCACGGAATAGAGCGAATCGTCCTGAACGATATCTGGCACGGAGCCCGCTCCATTATTACCCGCACCGCCCGCAGCCCCCGCGGGCGTATTGCGCGGCAATTCCACGCGAAAGCAGTCCGCATCGCGCCTCACGCGGAAACCGTGCGATTCCAGCAGGACACGGAGCGCCGTCCCGGGCGGTACGGATTCCAGATGACCGCTCACAGGCCCAGCGACATCGGGCGACGCCACCACATTCAGGCCCGTATTCGCAGAAAAGTCCCGGATAAACTCGCGAACGTCCCGTTCGCGCACGTCAAGCGACACAAGCGAATCCGCGACCCGGAAAAAATTCTCGCCACGTTCCAGGCGTTTGCGGATATGGAAAACCGTCCCGTCGCGAATGAGTTCGAGTCCGAGGGTAGAACACAACGACGTGAGCCCCTCCAGCAGCCCGACGCCATCGAGGTGGAACGTGACACGCGCCTCCGCACCGACGTCCACAAGCACGGGCACCCCGCAGGCAAGCGACACCGAGCGGGCCACATCATTCAGGCTCGCATCCACGAAATCGAGCGAAACTTTGTCGGGCACGTCGCGCTCAGCGCACCACGCGCGCCC
>JAEEGJ010028024.1_pt1 | contig 11245 bp, 10 predicted proteins | sample 8958761 | NCBI WGS metagenome assembly JAEEGJ01 (sample SAMN16246546, study PRJNA631951) | gut metagenome | biome: gut microbiome; feature: rumen; material: RS-attached | host: Bos | place: Iran: Karaj | collected 2018-10
GGCGTTGATAATAACCACGTTGTCACCACAATCCACGTGAGGGGTGTAGCCGGGCTTGTTCTTGCCACGGAGCACGAGGGCTACGCGGGAAGCCAGGCGACCGAGCACGAGATCGGTTGCATCAATGAGGATCCACTCCTTGTTCACAGTTGCCTTGTTCAGGGAAACTGTCTTGTAGCTAAGTGTGTCCACTGTCTTGATTATTAATGGTTTAACATAAAAGTTGCGATCCCCCTGCATTCAGAGGGACCGCAAAGGTACGCAATTTCTGTGAAAATACCAAAAGAATCTGCCTAGAAGGCGTCTCAGTCTTTGGGTGTTCCCAGTTTGGCCAGCAGGAACTCCGTGAAAGCGGCCTCCTCTTCCGGGGTCAGGAACGTGGCCTGCACCGGAACATAGAACAGACGCTGTTTCACTTTGTCGTCCACCTTCTTGACGTCCCGCATACGCTGGGCGTCTTTTTCCGTGGTCATAAGACAGGCCGTAGGATTCTCTTTGATGGCCGAAGCGAGCTTCTTCATATCTCCAACGGTATACCGGTGATGATCGCTGAACTCCATCCGTCTTACTATCTTATAGGAATCGGACAGGTGGCTTCTGAGCGGGGCGTCGTTGGCAATGCCGGTTACCAGCACCAGGCGCTGGGAATAGATGTAGTGGGCATCGGCCTCCGGGAACACGGGCTCTGCGTTGGTGTAGCTTACCGTGGTGAAGAACAGCGGCTGCTCGGGCTTGAGGGAGAGCTGCTTTCTCCACTGCTCCTTCTCCCACTCGTCCAGGTAGGGCGGGCACTTGGTGAGAATCACGGCATCGGCCTTTTTAAGGCGGGAGGGAAGGTCTCTCAGACGGCCCCAGGGAAGGAGGTGGTCCTTGTTCACCGGACGGTTGTAGTCTACCAGCACAATGTTGACGGTGGCGGCCAGCTTCCGGTATTGGAAGGCGTCGTCCAGGACAACCAAATGGGCATTTTGTCCTTCTACCAGGTTCTTGCAGCCCCGGACGCGGTTTTTGTCCACCGCTACGGTGACCGAGGGGAACTTGTAGGCTATCTGGACGGGCTCGTCACCGTACAGGTTGGCGGAACCGTCGCGGGGAACCAGCTGAAATCCCTTGCTGCGCCGCTTGTAACCACGGGACAACACGGCCAGGTTGCGGTAGGCCCAGTTGTCACTTTGCAGCAGCTGCCGCAGAATCATTTCCGTGTGGGGGGTCTTTCCGGTGCCGCCAACCGTAATGTTTCCCACACAAATGGTGGGAACTTCGGCCTGGCAGACCTTCTTGATCTTTTTGTCGTAAGCGAAATGGCGCAGGGCCAGGATGAGCCGGTACAGCATTACATCGAGAGCACGTTGAGAACGGAGATAAGCTCCTGGTTAATGGGTTTGTCGGTCTTGATGGCACGGGAGATGGGTACGTACACAATCTCGTCGTTCTTGATACCGATCATAATATTGCGCTGGCCTTCCTGCAGGGCCTCGATGGCTGCATAACCCAGGCGGGAAGCCAGGATGCGGTCGTAGGCACTGGGGGTACCGCCACGCTGCAGGTGACCCAGGATGGTCACATGGGAATCCAGTTCCGGATATTCTTTCTTGACACGCTCGGCGTAGTACATGGCGCCGCCGTGGCCGTCTTTCTGGGACTCGCTCACCAGCACGATAGCGCTGTTCTTGCTCTTGCGCTTACCGCGCTCTATGAACTCGGCCAGCTGGTCCACGTCCGTCTTGCCTTCGGGGATGATGGCGGCCTCTGCACCGGAAGCGATGGCGCTGTTCTGGGCCAGGAAGCCGGCGTCACGGCCCATCACCTCCACAAAGAAGATGCGGTCGTGGCTGTTGGCGGTGTCACGGATCTTGTCCACGCATTCCACGATGGTGTTGAGGGCGCTGTCGTAGCCAATGGTGGAGTCCGTTCCGTAGAGGTCGTTGTCAATGGTTCCGGGCAGGCCGATAATGGGAATGTCATACTCCCGGGCAAAAAGCTGGGCGCCGGTAAGGGAACCGTTGCCGCCAATCACGATGAGGGCATCGATTTTGGCCGAGACCATATTCTCGTAGGCCTTCTTTCGGCCTTCTTCTGTCATAAACGCCTGGCAACGGGCGGTCTTGAGGATGGTACCACCGCGCTGGATGGTGTTGGACACGCTGGAGGAAGTGAACTTAACGAACTCTTTATCAATAAGTCCCTGGTAGCCTCTCATCACACCAACCACATTGAGGTCATAGAAACGGGCTGCACGGGTAACGGCACGGATGGCTGCATTCATTCCGGGAGCGTCTCCTCCGGAAGTAAGAATACCTATTGTCTTTATCTGTCTCTCCATATACTAATTAATTATCTTGCAAAGATAATAAAAATAACAGCTCCTTCGTCACTTCGTTCCTCAGGATGACAAAAGGCTTGTCATTCTGAGCAAAGCGAAGAATCTGTTTTTTACTATCTTTGCAGTGTGAAAATTGGAAACATCGATTTAGGGGAGCGTCCGGTTACCCTGGCGCCTATGGAAGACGTCACCGACGCCAGCTTCCGCATCCTTTGCCGGGAAGCGGGCGCCGCTATGGTTACCACCGAATTCGTGAGCTCGGACGGCCTGGTGCGCGATGTTTCCAAGACCATCGCCAAGATGCACACGCTGGAGGAAGAAGCTCCGGTGGCCGTGCAAATCTACGGCAGCATCCCGGAAGCTATGGTAGATGCGGCCAAGATGGCCGATAAAGCAGCAGAGCTGGCCGGAGGCCACGGGGCCGATATCATAGATATCAACTTTGGCTGCCCGGTGAGCAAAATCGCAGGCCGCGGCGCCGGCAGCGGTATGATGCGGGAGCCCGACAAGCTGGTGGCCATCACCGAGGGCATCGTAAAAGCCGTGAAAAAGCCCGTCACCGTCAAGACCCGCCTGGGCTGGGACGACAACTCCAAGATTATAGTAGAGCTGGCCGAAAGGCTGCAGGATGTGGGCATCTCGGCCCTTACCATCCACGGCCGCACGCGCTGCCAGATGTACAAGGGAGAGGCCGACTGGACCCTTATAGGCGAGGTTAAGAACAACCCCCGGATGCACATTCCCATCATTGGCAACGGAGATATCAACAGCGCCCAAAAGGCCAAGGAAGCCTTTGATAAATATGGTGTAGACGGCATTATGGTGGGACGCGCCTCCTTTGGCCATCCCTGGATCTTTACGGAGATCCGGCACCTGCTGGATACCGGCGAGGAGCTGCCGCCTATGTCCGTAAAGGACCGCGTGGCCCTGGCCAAACGCCACTTCCAGCTGTCCCTGGACCTCAAGGGCCCCGTGACCGGCGTGTACGAGATGCGCCGCCACCTGAGTTGCTACTTCAAAGGACTCCGGGACTTCAAAGACACCCGCATTAAGCTGGTTACCTCCAAAGACCCGGAAGAAATCTTTGCTACCTTAGATTATGTAGCTGAGCGCTGGGGAGCCGAAACCCCCGAAGTAGAAGGGGTGTACGGAATCTAGCCCTTCAACACTTCGTTCTGTACCCGTACAGACTCGTCGTGGATGGCATTCATAATGGCGCTGACGCACTCCTCGGAGAGGCCCAGCGCCTTTCCTTTTTCTATCATATCGGACAGCACCTGCTCCCATCGGCCCGCCTGCAGGATGGCCACGTTGTGGTTCTTCTTGTAGGTACCTATCTGGCTGCTTATCTTCATACGGTCTGCCAGAAGCTTGAGAAGATTCTCGTCCAGGACGTCGATGCGGGCGCGGAGGGCGTCGATGCCTTCCTTGTAGGCCTCGTTCTCGGAGGTATTGTCGCGGATGACCAGGCTCTCCAGGAGAGTCTGCAGGTCACGGGGGGTGAGCTGCTGCTTGGCATCGGACCAGGCGCAGGAAGGGTCGCAGTGGCTCTCCACCATAAGGCCGTCCAGGCCCAGGTCCATAGCGCGCTGCGACAGCTCCAGCAGGTACTGGCGGTCACCGGCCATATGCGAAGGGTCGGCAAAGAAGGCCAGCTGCGGGTAGCGCGTACGGAGCTCAATGGCAATCTTCCAGCCCGGATCGTTGCGGTAAGGGATGGGGGCCGAAGTGGAGAAACCGCGGTGAATCACGCCCAGCTTGCGGAGGCCGGCGCGGTTGAGGCGCTCCAGGGCGCCAATCCAGAGGTCGAGGTCCGGGTTCACGGGGTTTTTCACCAGCACGGGGATGTCCGTGCCTTCCAGAGCATCGGCAATCTCCTGCATCAGGAAGGGATTGGCCGAAGTGCGGGCGCCAATCCAGACAACATCCACGCCGTACTTGATACATTCCAGCACGTGCTTTTCGGAAGCTACCTCGGTGCAAACCTTCATTCCGTACGTTTCCTTCACCTTCCTCAGCCACTTGAGGCCGGGGGTACCCACGCCCTCAAAGGAGCCCGGGTGGGTGCGCGGTTTCCAAATACCGGCACGGAATACGTGAATGCCAAAAGCGCTCAGTCCTTTGGCGGTTTCCATCACTTGTTCCTCGGTCTCTGCGCTGCAGGGACCGGCAATGCACATAGGACGCGGCAGGGTAAAGAATCCCCACTCGGTTCCCGGAATGATATCTAGTTCGTGGGCCATTAGCGAATAATCTTTTTAATGCGGTTAGCTTCCTGAATGAGTTCGCGAATCTTTTCTTCGTCGTAGGTGGCTACGGCGTCTCGGAACTGCTTCATCTTTTCTATATAGGTGTCCATCACGTGGAGCACGTTGTCGTGGTTCTGGGTGAGGATGGGGACCCACATATCGGCATTGGACTTGGCCAGGCGCACGGTGGAGGCAAAGCCGCCGGAGGCCAGGTCAAAGATGTGCTTCTCGTCCTTTTCCTTGTCCAGCACGGTAAGAGCCAGGGCAAAGGAGGTGACGTGGGAGATGTGGGACACGTAGGCGGTGTGGACGTCGTGCTGCTCTGCGTTCATATAAATGGGACGCATATTGAGCACGCCATATAGTTCCTCAATGGCCTTCACGGCTTTGGGAGACGACTCCTCGGAGTCTGCGAAGATGCAGGCGCGGCCGTCAAAGAGGCCGGGCTGGGCCGCCCAGGGGCCGCTGTACTCGGTACCGGCCATAGGGTGCGTGCTCACAAACTGCTGCCGCTTGGGATGATACTTGACCGCGTGGCAGATCTGGGCCTTGGTGGAGCAGACGTCAATGACCAGCTGCTCAGGCCCAATCCGGTCCAGAACCTCCGGTACCATCTTCACGGCCGTTCCCACCGGAACGGCTACCACAATGATATCGGCCTTCTGAATGCAGGTCTCGTAAGGGACTATCTCATCGGCCAGACCTATGGTAAGGGCCGCCTGCGCGCTTACCGGGTCGTTCTCAACGCCCAGCACCTTCTGCGCATAACCGCGGCGCTTTAAATCCAGGGCCAGGGAGCCGCCAATGAGGCCCAGGCCGATGACACCTAATGTTTTCATAATGCTTTTTGAATTCTTTCCAGGGCTTTCTCCAGGGTGGGCACGTTGGCGCACAGGGAGATGCGGAGGTGATGGGCTCCGTTGCTGCCGAAAATGAAGCCGGGGGTTAGGAACACGCCGGCATTGTAGAGGATGCGGTCGCTCCAGTCTTTGGCTTCTCCTTCCGGAACGCGGGCCCAGACATAAAGGCCGCCGGCCTCGGTGTCGTACTTGCAGCCCAGGGTATCCATAATGCGACGGGCCACGGCCTGCCGCTTGGCGTATTCTTCGTTAAGGGAATCGTACCAGGAGGCATCGGAGTTGAGGGCCACCACGGCTGCTTCCTGAATGCCGCGGAACATACCGGAATCCATCTGGGTCTTCACCTTGAGGAGTTCCTTGATGGTATCGGCGTCACCCAGCATCATACCCACACGCCAGCCGGCCATATTGTGGCTCTTGGACAGGGAGTTCATCTCCAGGCAGCACTCCTTGGCGCCGGGAACGGAGAAGATGGAAGTGGGCTTGTTGAGCACAAAGCCGTAAGGGTTGTCGTTGACCAGCAGGATGCCGTGACGGCGGGCAAAGTCTACCAGCTTCTCATACACGTCCATACGGGCGGGAGCGCCGGTGGGCATATTGGGGTAGTTGACCCACATCAGTTTTACACCCTCGAGGTCCATAGCTTCCAGGGCCTCGAAATCCGGATACCAGCCGTTGGCCTCCACCAGGTCGTACGTTACCAGTTCGGCCTCGCACATACGGGTAGAGGAAGTATAGGTGGGATAGCCGGGATTGGGAACCAGCACCTTGTCTCCGGGATTGAGGAAGGCCAGGGACAGCAGGAGGATACCCTCCTTGGAACCCATCAGGGGCTGAATCTCGGTAGCGGGGTCCAGCTGCACGCCATACCACTTGGCGTACCAGTCGGCCATAGCCTGGCGAAGCTCGGGGATACCCACATAGCTCTGGTATCCGTGCACGCCGGCTTTGTGGGCGCAGTTGCAGAGGGCCTCAACGGCCTGGGCCGAAGGAGAACCGTCCGGGGAGCCGATGCCCAGGTTAATGACAGGCTCCAAACCCTTGGCGGCACGTTCCGCGTTGAGTTTGGCAATTTCCTTGTTTTTGATAGAGAAGTAATACTCTTTGACCGACAGGGTCCGGTTGGCGGGTTTGATAATCATAGCTCGTTTTATAATGCTGCTTTATATTCTCCAAGTATCTGGAAGTCTTCAATGAGGGGACGCACGGCCGAAAGGGCCTGGAGGTAACGCTCCACATTGGAGAACTTGATGTCTGCGTAAAAGAAATACTGCCACTCGTGGCCCGGGATGGGCAGCGACTGGATACGGGTAAGGTTCATCTCGTAGAACGAGAGGATGGTAAGGATCTGGGCCAGGGAGCCGGGCTTGTGGGGCAGGGTGAAACAAAGGATGGCTTTGTTAATCTGCCCGCGGGGCACGGTAAGGGACGGATCCAGGATAAGGAAGCGGGTAAAGTTCTGCTTGTAGGTTTCAATGCCGGGAGCCAGGATATTGAGCCCGTAGAGCCGGGCAGCCAGGGCCGAAGCTACGGCGCCCACACCCTTTTCTCCGCTTTTGGCTATTTCCCCGGCGCTCTTGGCGGTGTCTTCGCTCTCGATAAGCTTGATCCAGGGGGCGTTTTTCTCAAACCAGGGGCGGGTCTGGTTGATGGCCATATAATGGGTGCGAACCTCCCTGATATCCTCCAGGCTCTGGCCAGGAAGGGCCATCAGATTCTGCTCAATGCGGATATAGACCTCTCCCTTTACCTGTACGTCTTTGCTGCGAAGGAGTTCAAAGTTATGGAGAAGACCGCCGGAGACCGTATTCTCAATGGCCATCACGGCAGCATCGGCCCGGCCTTCTTCCATAGCCTTGTACAAACCCTCAAAGGTATCGCACTCTACTATGGACACGCCGTCCTGCCCGGTTTTCCCGGGCATCTCCCCATAAAAAAGACGGGCTGCCTGTTCGTGAAAGCAGCCCATATAACCTTGAATAGCGATCCTGTGCATTAACCTTCTTAAACGGTAAGAATGTCTTTTTCCTTGGCGGCAATGAGCTCGTCTACCTTCTTGACCCACTTGTCCGTGACTTTCTGGAGTTCGTCTTCTCCCTCCTTTTCACCGTCCTCGCTCAGGCCGTCGTTCTTCTGGGCTTTCTTGAGGAGGTCGATACCGTCACGGCGGGCGTTGCGGATGGTAACCTTGGTGGTCTCACCCTGGGCCTTGGCTTTCTTGATGAGCTCCTTACGGCGCTCCTCGGTGAGCGGCGGAACCATACAGCGGATAATTTCTCCGTTGTTGGACGGGGTCAGGCCCACGTTGGCGTCCAGAATGGCCTTTTCAATTTTGGCAATCATAGAACGATCCCAGGGCTGGATGGCAATGGTCTTGGCATCCGGCGTGGTAATGGAAGCCACCTGGCTTACCGGAGTGGCCGTTCCGTAGTAGTCCACCATCACGGGATTGAGGATGGAGGGCGATGCCTTACCCACACGATAGTTCTTGAGGTCTTCCTCCAGATAATCTACTGCGTCCTGCATCTTGACGGACATAGCGTCCACTATTTCTTTCGCTTGCGGTAACATAGGTTTCTTCCTTTATTGATTTGCGTGGATGCAAATATAATAATTTTTACCTAAACCCTTTTGCTGATTTAAAAGATTATTTTCTATCTTTGATGCTAAACAACAATAAAGGATTATGCTAAAGAAACTTAGAGTGGCGCTGGCCTGGGTTTTCTGGATAGGGATTACCCTCCTGTTCCTGGATTTCACAGGCGCGTTGCACGGCTACCTGGGCTGGATGGCCAAGGTCCAGTTCCTCCCTGCCCTCCTGGCCCTCAATGTGGGCGTAGTAGTGGCCCTGGTGCTGCTTACGCTGGTTTTGGGCCGCGTGTATTGTTCGGTCATCTGCCCGCTTGGCGTCTTCCAGGACGGCATTTCCTGGCTGGGCACCCACAAGAGCAAGAAACCGTACCAGTACAAGAAAGAGAACAAGTGGCTCCGCTACGGCGTGTGGGCCGCCTTTGTCATCTGTTTCATTGTGGGTGTACAGGTTGTAGTAACACTGCTGGCGCCGTATAGCGCCTATGGCCGAATGGTGCAGAACCTCCTGCAGCCCGTTTACCTGTGGTGCAACAACCTCTTTGCCAAACTGGCCGAGCGTGCCGGCAGTTACGCCTTCTATAATGAGGAAGTATGGCTCACCAGCCTCTCTTCCCTCATTATCTCGGTGGTAACGCTGGTGGTTCTGGTGGTCCTGGCCCGCAAACACGGCCGCACCTACTGCAACGCCATCTGCCCCGTGGGCACCACGCTGAGCTTCTTCTCCCGCTTTGCTATGTTCCGTCCCGTCATTGACACGGAAAAGTGCAAGCACTGCAAGGCCTGCGAGCTCCACTGCAAGGCCCAGTGCATAGAGATTACCAAGGACAGCGCCCACATTGACTACTCCCGCTGCGTAGACTGCTTCAACTGCATAGAAGAATGCAAGTTTGGAGCCCTCCAATACAAGTACGCCTGGAAGAAAGATTCTTCGCCTTCGGCTCAGAATGACAAAGGCCGAAGGGCCTTTATGGCCGGCACAGCCATAGCCGTGGGTGCCGCTGCGCTCAAGGGCGTGGAAGCCCGGGCCCAGGAACTGGCCAAGAAGACGGACGGCGGCTTTGCCGACATCCTTCCCAAGCAGGCCCCCAAGCGCGAGACTCCCATCACGCCTCCCGGCAGTATGGGTATCAAAAACTTCTACCGCCGCTGCACGGGCTGCCAGCTCTGCATTGCCGAATGCCCCAACAATGTGCTTCGGCCTTCCTCTGACCTGAGCCGCCTCATGCAGCCGGAGATGAGCTTCGAGAAGGGCTACTGCCGTCCCGAGTGCACCCGCTGCTCCGAGCTCTGCCCCGCCGGCGCCATCCTGCCTGTCACCAAGGAAACCAAAACCAACTTCCACCTGGGTACTGCCCGAGTCAATATAGACCTCTGTCTGGAAGCTACCGGCAAGAGCGCCTGCGGCAAATGTGCCGAGGCCTGCCCCACCGGCGCCATCGCCATGATCCAGCAGGGAGAACATCGCCGCCCTGCCGTGACCGAAGAAGTTTGTATCGGCTGCGGAAAATGCGAATATCTGTGTCCTGTTAGGCCCATCAGCGCCATCACCATTAACGGAAGGGAGGTACACGTATGAAACGGAGAGATTTTATCAAGATAAGTGGTGCAGCCGCCCTGGCTGCCGCCTGCGGTCCCAAGGGTACCCAGGCCCAACCCACGAAAGAAGAAGGACCGGAAGAAATGCTCATGCGGGAAAATCCCAAGAACGGGGACCGCATATCGGCCCTGGGCTTTGGCTGCATGCGCTGGCCCATGGTCAAGGATGCCAGCGGCAAGGATGTCATTGACCAGGAAGCCGTGAACGAGATGGTAGACTATGCCATCGAGCACGGTATCAATTACTTTGACACTTCCCCCGCCTACCTGCAGGGCCAGAGTGAAAAGGCCGCGGGCATTGCCCTGAGCCGCCACCCCCGCAGCAGCTACTACATTGCCACCAAACTGTCCAACTTTGGGGATGCTTCCGCAGAAGCCTCCATCCAGATGTATAAGGACTCCTTCAAGCAGCTGCAGACAGACTACTTTGACTATTATCTACTGCACTCCATCGGCCGTGGCGGCAAGGATGCCTTCAACAAGCGGTATGTAGACAATGGCCTGCTGCCCTTCCTGCTGGAAGAAAAGAAGGCCGGCCGCATCCGCAACCTGGGCTTCTCCTTCCACGGCGCCAAGCACGAGTTCGACTATTTCATGGAGCTCTTCGACTCCGGAGAAATGATCTGGGACTTTGTGCAGATTGAGATGAACTATGTGGACTGGACCCACGCCGACGGTGTCCGAAATGTGAATGCAGACTACCTGTACGAGCAGCTGGACAAGCGAGGCTTGCCCATCGTCATTATGGAACCCCTGCTGGGCGGCCGCCTGGCCCGTGTGCCGGAAAGCATCTCCCGTCACATGAAGGAGCGCGAACCGGACAAGAGCGTGGCCTCCTGGGCCTTCCGCTTCTGCGCCACGTACCCGCGCGTGCTGTGCGTCCTCTCCGGCATGACCAACATGGATCCGCTCCGGGAAAACTGCGAGACCTTCGGCCATTTCAAGCCCCTTTCGGAAGAAGAACTGGAGTTCCTGGAGCAGATGGCCACCCAGATGATGGAGTACCCGCTGGTCAACTGCACGGACTGCAAGTACTGTATGCCATGCCCCTGGGGCATTGACATCCCGGGCACCTTCCAGCACTACAACCGCGCCATCACGGACGGTACCTATGCCCAAAGCACGGCCCAGAAGGATTACGCCAAGCTCAAGAAGGCCTACCTCGTAAGCTACGACCGGGCTGTTGCTACGGTACGCCAGGCCGACCACTGCATCAATTGCGGCGAGTGCCTGAGCCACTGTCCCCAGAGCATCCCCATCCCCACTCAGCTGAGGCGCATCGCCAAGTACATTGACGACCTGAAGCAAGACAATCTCTAACAAAAAAAGCTCCGGGAGAATCCGGAGCTTTTTTATTGGAAGGAAGCTTCTTAGCGGAGCTTCTTGTAACCGTAACGGGCTTCGTCGGCCAGTTCAATCTCAATGCGCATGAGACGGTTGTACTTAGCGATACGGTCGGTACGGCTGAGGGAACCGGTCTTGATCTGGCCGCTGTTGGTAGCGACGGCGATGTCGGCGATGGTGGTGTCCTCAGTTTCACCGGAACGGTGGCTGGTAACGGTGGTGTAACCGTGACGGTGGGCCATCTCGATAGCGTCCAGGGTCTCGGTGAGGGAACCGATCTG
>JAEEGJ010028025.1_pt1 | contig 11245 bp, 8 predicted proteins | sample 8958761 | NCBI WGS metagenome assembly JAEEGJ01 (sample SAMN16246546, study PRJNA631951) | gut metagenome | biome: gut microbiome; feature: rumen; material: RS-attached | host: Bos | place: Iran: Karaj | collected 2018-10
AGACCGCCACCAAGCAAAATGGTATGGATATGAAAATGAAAGTTAATGGCAATTCCCAATGTGTGCATGATGCATAGATAGCCGATATCAGCACCAAGAAGTTTCTTGTCAGAAGCGAGCTCACTTAAAGTATCAGCTGCAGCGTGATACAGGGCATTATAAAGCAGCTTCTGATTGCTGTATATGATAGGGTTCAATTCTTCCGGCACAGTAAAGACAACGTGAAAGTAAGGAGCGTCCAGTACATCCTCCCTGCGGGCATCAACCCATTTTTCTTTTGGGAACTCCTGGCACATGGGACAGCATCTGTCCCGGCAGGAATTGTAATGAACCGAAATGCATCCGCAGTCTTTGCAGACGCTGATGTTCATGCCGAAAGCACCAGTTTTGCAGTTCATTATGTGATAAGCGACTTTTCTCTGAATGCCTGGGACATCATTGGATTTCTCGTATTCAGTATAAAAACGGCTGAATACGTCCTGGATAGTGACTTTACTCCTGCTCATGACTTATCGCCTTCAGGGGCATCAAACGGGCTGCGGATTCCGAGGAGGGTTTTGTTGCTGACGTGAAGGTAGATGTCAGTTGATCTTGGATCGACATGCCCTAAAAGCACCTGGATGTATTTTACGTCAACACCTGCCTCTAACAGGTGGCTTGCAAAACTGTGACGGCAGCTGTGGCTTGACACACGCCTTGTTATTCCGCAGCGTAGGGCACTCTTTTTGAAAAACTGATTTATGCTGCATTTGTCAAGATAAGATCCGGTCCATGCACTTGGGAACAGGATGTCCATGGGTCTCCCGCATTTAAACCAATACTCTGTTAAAAGATCAAGATTACGTTTGGAGAGGATTGTGTACCGGTCGTGCCTATTTTTAGTATTTCTTACGTGGATGGTCATACTTTTACGTGATATGTCATCGTAATGGAGATGGGCTACTTCCGAGACCCTTAATCCAGAAGAGTACATCGTGGCAATGATAGCTTTATGCTTTAAGTTTGGAGTATTCTCAATAATCGCATTGATCTCATCCTTTGTAAGAACTGTAGGGAGCGAATAGTCCAGCTTCATTCTGGGGATATCTTCATCGTCCCAGTTCAGTTTCAGAACATACCTGAAAAAGAACCTGATTGAAGAATGATAATAGTTGTAGGTTCGTGGGGAAATACCGTCCAACCTTTTGGACGAGAGAAAAGTGTCCACATCATCAGACGACAATTCAGACGCCTCTTTATTGACAGATTTCAAGAAATAACCTACAGCATTACAGTATGCAGTATATGTAGATGACTTAAGGTTACGTTTTTGAGCTTCAAAGCAGATTGATTCTAAAAATTTATCATACATAAATAAAACCTCCGAAAAGTAGTTATAAATGGTTACAAGCATCGAACTACCCATTCGGGAGGTGCATTAGCATCATATTTATGATTGCATTTGAAGATAAAAGATGTTATAATTTTCATTGGCAGTGGAGGTTCCTTGATTCAGTTGTTTTGTTGTGGTGACTAAACTATACCGAATTTTTAAAGAAATATCCACTGCTTTTTTTAGTAAAGTAAAGCTAAAACTGCGCAACAACCTTGGCAGGCCATCGCGCAGCGATTTTGTTCAATTGGATTTTATTTAGTAAGTTATCAGTATTTAATTTTGGATTAACTTACTACCGGTAATGTAAAAATAGAATTGATAGCATAAATAATAGGGAAAAAGATTGTCTTTGTTTATATTTTATGCTATAATGTTCATTGGTAAAAGTACTAAGCAGAGGCATAATGATCGAATCTATACCTACTGAAGAAAGATTTTTAAAGGAGGTAAATTATGAAGAGAACAAACAAGGATAACCTTAAGAGTTTATCAGTACTTTACTTGATTTTTTTTATCATTGGTATCGCATTGATTCCAGTATTGGAATTTGTACCTGAGCTAATGAACAAAGTTCAAGAATATGTTAAGCCTGAAAATCTGGATATTGAACCGAAATACTATATTTATATTACTATTGGGGTTCATGCGTTATTGGATTTATGGTACTTTTATCTGTGCAGGAGATTCTGTTCCGGAAAGAGTAAGGGTGCCTTGTTGGCTATTTTATTAATTCTAAGTGTTGCCGGATATATTGCCGGATACTTCTTCTCAGGAGAGTCACTTACTTCGATACCTGCGATATTAGATATTCTTGCATTAGTTTTCTTTTTACTTGCCAAAAAAAATCAAGAATAAATAAGGCAGGCTGTATCAATAATGGGATATGCTAGTTTCCGTTGATCGATTCTGTAAAGCTTTAACCATTCGTCAGGTTAAGTGTAAGCTTTGAATCGTTTCCTACGAGTTTACTAAACAGCAATATAATAATGAAATGTTAATTAAGCTACACTTTCAAAACGATGTGTAGCTTAAACTACGTTTTGGGGCTATTCTGAATATTGAATTATGCGTAAATCAAGCGTATTATAAAGCCGCAACGAAGGGAACAGAACCCAAACAGTATAAGGAGGTACAAAAATATGATTACAACAGGAGTTATAGTATTTGGTTGTGTAGTGGGAGCAGCAGATGTTTTGTTCTGTGGACTTTTGATTTATCTCCATAGTTAGAAAGACCGAATGGTGAAAGGACTCGGGATTAGCTTATTCCCGAGCCTTTTAATTATGTGAGATTAATTTGACTATAAGTGGTATATTGGATATACTTTTTAGTATAAAAATTGATTTTTTATTAGATTAATGGTAAAGAAATTTTAGTTTTTCTAACTAACAATAATTTTTCTGTTAGATATGCATGAGCCAATTTCGCCTTGGAATAAGTAATCATCAGACATCTGGCCGTTCACCCAAGTTAGCAAAAGAGTTGACTTTATGTCATCAATAGGGTATACTGATAAAAAATTATTTTTCATAGAAGAAACTTTTTTGCAGCATGAGTTAATCTTTGGAAGATTTCAGGATGAGGAACGTTAGTCGTATCATCTTTTTTTCGATCATGACATCATAAATAAAGAAGGGGAAAACTAAGATGAAATATGATTTTGACAGTTATTTTTATTACGAATATTCAAAAAATGTACCGTTTACCGTGCGTATCCGCGTGACGATGACGGAGCCGGTGGACGGACAGGCATTGAAATTGTCGGCGCAAAAAGCGTTTGCGAGATTCCCGTATTTTAGCAGAAAAACACGCTTGGACGAATCGGGTGGCTATGTACTGGAGCCAAACGATAAGCCGATTTCGGTATTACCCGAAGCTGAAAAAATGCCTTCACTGGGGTCAGCAGAGGTAAACGAGCATCTCTTTTCCATCACGTATGAGGATTACAACATCTATTTTAATTTCAGCCACAGTATTTGCGATGCCACCGGGGCGATGTTTTGGATCAAGGCAACGCTCTGGCAGTATCTGACGGATACAACCGGGGAGACGCTGGATTCTACGGGCATCCGGATTCCCGGATCACCGATGGAGGAGGGCGAAACCGCGCTTCCAGATCCGAATGCACTGCCGAAGGATAAGCCTATGAGTATGTACAACGGAGGTAATTCCTATATGCCGCTGGGCGATTATCTGAAATATTATCTGAATCCTTTTGCCAAAGATGCCGTGTATTTTCCTATGGAAATGGATTTACAGAGCATGCTGAAGTATGCCAAGGAAAACGACGGAAGTCCTAACTCCATTCTAGCCGCGTTTATGTTCAAGGCGGTTTGCCGGTTGTGGGATTCCAATAAAAAAGTAACGCAGATTTCGGCTGCAATCGCAAAAAATTACAGGAATGATGTCGGCTGTCCAAACACCTACAGAAACCTGGTTCGCCTTTTGCATGCGAAGTATACCAAGGATATGAAAGATTGGCCGGTCGAGAAGCTGAGCACGCTTACCAGAGGAAGCATGTATATGCAGATGGAGCCGGAGATTGGCTGCCTTGAATACCGGAATTATCGGTCCCGGATAGAAGAAATTGATGCTAAACCAACGCTTAAGGGAAAATGCAAATATGCCACCAGCACGTCCGTTTTCCGAAAAGGAATCCGGGATTCCTTTAACATTAGTTACGTTGGGAAAGTAGATTGGGGTGATATGGAGAAATATATCGCTGCCGTTCATACCATTTCCGACGGACATCTGATGCTGGAGGTCAATGTTGTTGGCGACAAGCTTTTTGTGAACTTCCAGCAGGTAAATCGTAAAAGGGAATATCTGGATGCATTTCTTAATGTCTTAAAGGAAGAAAACATCAAAGTAACCCTCGGAGAAATGAAGGAAAAACGACTGCCCAAGATTTCACTGCAGAAAAAGAGTGTATAAAAGCGTTGCTGACTTTGCTGATTGCACTGAGCAATCTGACGATCAGACTATGCTTTATTTTCAGAGACGATAAAATGAACTGCAACCCCCGTTCCTGTAGGCCATAGAATATTTATGGAACCAATTATTGTATATTTCGTCTAATGTATATCAAACGAGGAGGTGGCATTTATGGTGAAGAAATATTCAATATTATTGGTTATATTGATTCTTGCTATTCTTGGCTTAGGGTGTACCAGGAAAGAGAGCAAAGAAAGCCTGGCGAAAACAGAAGACCCGATAAAAGCGGAAGATTCGATAAAAACTGAAGATTCGGTAAAAGTAGAGGACCCGGTAAAAGCAGAGAATCCGAAAAAAGCAGAAGACCAGGAAAAAGCAGATGGTTCGGTAACAGCAGATGACCCGACAAAAACAGAAGGAAACAGGGAATCTGATATTGGCACAGAAAAGGAATCTCTTAGAAAATTTAGTCTTCTTTCAGAAGATGATATTAATCAGCTTTCAGATGATGAAGTATTATATTTAGCTACCCACAAGTATAAAACCAATGATTTTGTTGATGATTTTAGGTGGGATTCATATAGTGATTTTGGAACGCCTCTTGATGATTTAGAAAGGTTTGAACCGGTTTTACTTGATCCGGGAGGAGAAAGACAGGATTACGATGTTAATAAGAAGATTTCAGATCAGGATTTTAGGAAATTAACAGAAGAATATATGAGCAGCTTTAAGGAACATTCTGATGATATGGAGTTTTATTATATAGGTGAGACAGATCATTATGTGGAGTATCGTTATTCTACATCTCAGCAAATTGGATCAGGCAGAAGATGTTTTTACCGAAATATGTTTATGGTATCGGAAATGATTGATGGGAGTTTCTATGCAGGACCAGTTTATCTAGGTGAACTTACTGTTGATAATGTTTTATCGGAAGGAGATTTTTATTTGTCTAGCTTTTTCGATTCGGCTATTATGTGGCGAGGGGTTAAAGAAAATATGACCTCAATAGTTTATACTTATTATTGTCCGAATTGGAAGCAAATCGGAGACTATGATGAATATGGAGAGAATGAGAAGGCAGAGATACTAAAATCTGAGATTATATATGATAAGGAGACTCACAGAATAACTCAGGAATCAATAGTTATCCATTCTGTCGATATTCCGGATACTAAATTGTACATCCCTGAGCCTGTGTAAATCCGGAGGAAAAGGTGGAGAAAGCATAATGTGTCTGATAATACATTAGCCACTATTTTATAGTGAAAAAATTATTGTTTTGTAGTATAAAAAGATTAGAATGCGCTATGTTTAGTGTAGAAACTCATCAGAAATACTTTTATAAAAAGGGTGTTGTTTTAATACGATATGAATATAAAAAGTTAACAATACATACTGCTATAGTATGGAAAAGGCAGATTAAGATATCTTATTTTGCATCCAAATATCTTTATTGATGAGACCTTGTATGATAAAGTATGATATAAGGAGGACACAGATATGGTAGGGAAATATACAAAGGCTGAAAAGATTATAGAAATACTTTGTATATAGACTGTAAATCTTTTAATAGGTGACTTAATTATTTCAGAGTAGAAGCAAGGAGAATTCATATGGAAAACAAATGCAGTAAATGTGGTGGTGACTTGATAACAGGAAATCTTGCGACAGGAGCCCATGGACTTGGGTTTATTCCGGCAGAGGATATGAAGAAGTTCAAACCAAGATATTCAGGTATAATATGCGAGGCTTGTGTGCAGTGTGGAAATGTTGAAAATATACGAGTTCAAGAACCTGAAAAGATAAAATAAAATATTTAATATACATCGATAGCGGTGGCTTAAGAGAAATCTTATCCCACCGCTATTTTATATAAAGATACAGTTTAGCCGAAAAATGTAAATTAGGCAACAGATTTCTCCTAAAGTGTAGCATAAGCAACATTACAGCATTGTTCTGAATATTGAAATAGCAGGCTTTATGGCGTATATTAAAAGCACAACAAAGGAAACAGAACAAAAAACGATGAAAGGAGAACAGCAATGGGAACAATTTTATTAATATTTGGAGGAATTAATGTAGCAATTGATATAGGTGCTGTAATCTGGTTATGGCTTTCAGATTGAGCAATAAGGTAACAGAAACTAACAAGAGAAAATAGGTGAAAAGAAAGGGAAAAAATCATGGGACTTATAGTAGTACTCGTAATAGACACAGTAATCTGTGGAGAAGCGATAGCGACCACACTGATGCCGAAATAGTAAGAAAGACACATATAAGAAAGTCGAATACAGTATTTATGGAAAGTGTATATTAAAGCCACAATAAAGAAAATATTAAACGAAGGGAGAAAAAATATGTTAACCGGACTTTTGATACTCGGAGGAATAATCCTGCTTGAGGGAACATGCATAACAATCGGTGTTTTAATTAGCAAGTAAAAAAACAGAAAATAGACGGATAAAACAGCATATGAAAAACTAAATATTATCACAAAAACAGATGCAGGAATGAGAGATATCTTATCCCTGCATCTTTTTTGTTTATGGAAAATAATGAGTATAACGGGTATTCCATAGCATATGCAAGACAGAATGGACTGAAAGGAAAAGGTAAGAACAGGCTAAGGCGTGGCTTTATGGAGTAGAATTTTTGGTAATTTGACAGAATATTGAGGTATTATCATCAATACTGAACAACGCCAAGCCTTGGTTTGAGGCTTGGCGTTTGTTCATCTGGAAAGAAAAACGTAAATGGTTGTTTTATGCCGGAGTGCACAATCCGACATTTCTAAAGGAGGCTTTAGCATATGAAAAGTGGTTTGTAGTCTTCTTTAATAATATTATTATAAAACTGTATCAATATATATTCAATAAACTTTTTATTAAATCTAAAATAATCAAGAATATTATTAACATTACTATTGACCATAAAGCGATAAAATATTATTATTTAGTAAATATAATTTGGGAGAGAAAAAAGTATGAAGAACATGAAAAAAATATTGGCTTTATTATTTTGTGTGGTAATGGTAATATGTACGATCGAATGCCCTAAGGTCAAAGCTGCAAGCAGCGGAAGCTCAAATCCCCAGATAAGCGTCAAGCTGGTAAATAAAAAAACCGGGGTAAAGATCACTATTGGAAAAACCAAAGGGGCACAGGCATACAAAATTGAACTGAGCGGCTTAGGCGACGCTTATGAAGGATATAGGGAAGAGTATTCCCCCAGAACCATTGCAACCATAAAAAAGGACGGTACGGCAAAGAGAACATACACTATCAAAGGGCTTCCCAAAGGCACCTATTATATCAGCGTAAGCGCCCTGGTAGAGAAAAGGTATTATGAAGAGGGCGAATGGGATACAATGCTAGAGGAGATAGGCCGTAGCGAGGATGTCAAGGTAAACATAAAAGCTGCTAAGGTTAAGGCAGAAGCAAAAACCTATGATTTTTCATCAGCAAAGGTTGGTGACATCATTACCTTCGGTTCTTACGAACAGGATGGTCTCATGACTAACGGCAAGGAGGACATAGAATGGATTGTCCTTTCAAAGACCGATAAGGAAATGCTGGTGATAAGCAAATATGTCCTGGATTTACTCCCCTACAATACCAAGGCTACAGAGATCACCTGGGCAGACTGTTCTTTACGCGGATGGCTTAACAACAGTTTTTATAAGACTGCATTTACAAAATCAGAAAGAAAAATGATCAAGACCACCAAGTTTAAAAACACCGGCAATTCAGAACATGGCACAGCTGGTGGAAAAAGCACAAAGGATAAGGTATTCCTTCCTACTGCAGAAGACATGTTGAATACCAAATACGGTTTTTCAGACAGCGGGTATAGTGACGATAACCGTATAGTGTATATAACAGAGTATGCTACGATTCAGGATCAGAATAAGGCCTACTATAATGATGCTCTTATATCTGATGAAGGCAGATACCCTGAATACTGCTGGCTGCGCACCCCTGGCATGAATACTATGAGTGCCTCTGTTCTGGATATTAATGGCAGCCTAAATATGTATGGATACTATTCCGATTTCTTATTTGGTGTACGTCCTGCGATTGTGATCAGCTTGAATTCATGATTTTGAAACAATATAAGCATCCAGATTAAGGATGCTTATCTTTTACCATGGCATTATCAGGAAATATATTGAACTAGATTATTAGGTGATTGCGAAACTCTTCTGTAGGATTGTGAAGCAGAGCCCCTAAAATAAAAAAATAAGTCAAAATTAAAAAAATAAGATGTTTATGTGAATTTAGGCATAGCAAATAAAACGCTATTGTTTATAAATATGATTTTGATTATGCAACTAAAGGTTTCAAGCTTCGAATGTATTTATGCTGGTGGATTTTATCAGCAAGTATAACTGTGATCAGCTGAGTAATACCGGCAAGGATAAGGTCAGCGTGCAATGTTTTTTCGTTTTGTGTTCGCCGGCCTGCAAGACAGTAATTGTCTTTTATGTGGTTTATGTCTCTTTCGACAGATGTTCTGATTTTATAAGTTTTATCCCAGTCATCCGTACCACGTAATGTACCGGGATAGGCACGCAGATCTTTTTCAGGATAAGTATACACCATACGTCCGGAGGTAGAAGAAGTGCAGGGATTTTCACAGGTACATTTGCGGTAATTTCTGCCTGTTTTATCATCCTTTTGCCATTTGATTTTGGGACATACAAATTTATACCTTTTCACATCGTTGCGTAGTTTAGAAGTGCCTTCGTATTTCATGGGTAATGTTGGATCATTTGGGCAGCAAGGTATGCCATCATCGTTAATGGTATAATCAGGATTTTCAAGGCCGGACCTGGAATTGAGAGGAATATATGCTTTTGAAAAATGCCTGTCGGTTCCAAAGGTATCACCAGTAAGCAATTGTTTATACAGATCAACGGTATCAAAAGCAGCATCACCGAGGAATGTTTTCGGATTGATGAGCGGATGCTTGGAAAAGAAATCCTTAAGCGTAGGGATCAGAAGCTTTGAATCATGTACGCATTTATCCTCGTCAGGGGAATCAGATTTCTTTTCAATAACGATTTCGGGATGTAACTTCATGTACTCTTTGTTATACAGAGAGATATGACGCACAATGCCCAGACCATTGGTCACTATGCCGAACTTATATACATAACAGAAATGTCCGTTGATATATAGCTGCTTTATTTCCTGATTTGCAGAAGCGTGGGAAGGCATTGATTTATAAGCGGCCCTATAAGGATCATAGGATTTATCAAAACCTTTAACTTTAGCGTAAGCTTTGAGTTGCTTGATTATACGGTTGGCATACTTAGGATTGTTTTCTGTAACAAAAGCTTCGATGCCTGACGAATCAAAGATAGTCATGTCGGCTTTTGCGGAGTCTATGGCCTGGCATATGGGTTCAGTATAATCAACAAGTTTATCGAACACAAGCTGCAGGTCAGCAACAAAATCCTGCTTGAAACGGGTGATTTTTGAGGCATCGGGGACCTTGGTAAAGCCACAGAAATCACGAAGCGGCTTTGAGTAGGAGAGAAAAGTTAACAACAGTGTATCTGTCGGGATTGAAAAAATCCTCTGGATAATAAGAGCCCACAGTAATGCCTGCAAGGGGTATTTACGGGTTCGTCCCGTCGATGCATAAAAATGATTTCTGAAAGAAATCGGGATAATCTCATCAATATCGATATGGGATTCGAGCAAGGAGAGGAATTTAGGCTTATCATTTTCAAATTTTTCCTTGCAATCTGAAAAAATATCTTCCAAAGAGAGCTGTTTATATGGTATCATAATATCAGATAACTCCTTTCTTGTTGGTAGCTGGTTTTTGGCAATTCCATTATACCATATATGGTGAGGAGTTATCTATTATTTTGCAAGAAAAAATGCCGTATTTATGCGGCTTGTGGCGTTTCGCAAACGCCTATATTCAAACAAAATAAAAAGAGGAGGACAAAACCATGAAAAGAATATTATTCATATTTTCAATGATAGTTCTATGCCTCTTATTTGTTTACGGTAATGTCACAATCCATGGAGCAGAAAAAGCGGGGATAAGTGTAACCATGTTTGATATTGGTCAGGGGGATTCATTCCTTATCCGCGTAAATGGGAAAACAATTATGGTGGATACCGGTGAAAAAAATTTTTATGGATTTCTCCAACAACAGCTTGATCATCTTGGAGTAGATAAAGTAGATACCCTTATTATTTCTCATATGGATACTGACCATATGGGATCAGCACAGTTACTGATTCAAGACTATGATGTTTCAAAAGTATTGATGCCAAAAACACCTGGTAACTCAAACGATTATTACAAACTTATGAACTATCTTGATAAAAGTAAGATAGAAACTGTATATGTAAAAACCGGGGACAAGTATTCATTTGGGAAGAAATGCACAATTAGGATTCTAGGGGCCGATATGGGTGAGGATACAAACGACTCTAGTATTGTAATGAGACTGAAGTATTACAAAAATACGTTTCTATTTACAGGTGATGCTTCGGCAGTAGTACTCAATAAGATAATGGACGAAGGAAAAAACATAAAGGCCGATGTAATAAAAATACCTCATCATGGCAGTGACTCCTCAAGCCCTATACTTTTCCTAAAAAATACAGAATCTGAGTTCGCATTGATAAGCGTGGGAAGAGAAAATTCATATGGACATCCGACAGATAATGTCATTAGGCGTTTAGAGAAGTTCGATTCCAAAGTATTGAGAACAGATAAAGATGGAACCGTTACCATCTTTGGCGATGGAAAAGATCTAAAATATGAATGTGAACAGATTATTGATTGGGGTATAGAAAAAAAAGTAAAAACAATAAGTGGTAATACAATAGGTAATATAAACTCAAAAGTTTACCATAATCCAAACTGTTCCTCTTTACCCATGGAAAAGAATAGGATATATTTTGA
>JAEEGJ010028027.1_pt1 | contig 11244 bp, 8 predicted proteins | sample 8958761 | NCBI WGS metagenome assembly JAEEGJ01 (sample SAMN16246546, study PRJNA631951) | gut metagenome | biome: gut microbiome; feature: rumen; material: RS-attached | host: Bos | place: Iran: Karaj | collected 2018-10
TCACATACAGTATGACTGACGATGATGCACGCTGGGTGCCCACCTTGGGCGACAGCGACATGATGCGGTAGGGCTCGCCACCCATCAGTCCACCAGGGGTAGCATAATTCAAGGCAAAGGCCGAGATAGTGATCTTATAGAGCCACCAGAAGCCCACCTTGCATTTGCGGCACACGCCCATCTCGTTGCCGATGGTATTGATAATCAGATACCACGAGGCGGTGTTCATCATATACAGGAAAGCCCAAAGTACCAGCACACCTACGAACCAATAGCCCGCATGCTGGATGCCCTCCCAAGCCTGACGGAAGTCGAGCTGCGAGGCCATGATAATCAGTACCAATAATCCGAACAGGAAAAATCCGTTCTGATATTTTTTATTCATTTTGTCTAGTTGCTCGTGATTTTATTTAAAGATATCCTTGGCACGAGGCATCTGGAAACGTGCCTTGTCGCCATCCTCACGCTTCTCGTGATACAGTTTTGGCAGTGGATTAGCCAATGGCTCATCGTACTCGGCACGATGGCGGAACATATCTACAGCCGTATAGATGGCATGGCGCAACGAGGTAGCATCGGCAATTCCCTTACCGGCTATCTCGAACTCAGGACCATGAACGGCAGTAGTGCAGATGGCAGTCATACCAGCCTTCAGCTTTACGCCATACTCGGTAGCCAGCGCATTAAATGGCAGTGTGCCCTGATCGTCGTACATAGCCAGCACACCATCAAACTGCTCGTACTGGTTGTTGGCAAAGAATTCCTCGGCAGCATAAGGACCAAAGGCCATCATGTTCTGCTTCTCCAGCTCGGCAATGGCAGGGGCGATAATCTGCTCCTCCTCGGCGCCTGGCTGTGGATTCAGTGCCAGCACAGCGATACGGGGATTGTTTACACGGAAATCGCGCTTCAGACTCTTAAAGAAGATGGTACCCTTCTCAACGATTTTCTCAACACTGATGCTCTGAGCCACCTCCTTGATAGGCAGATGGTTGGTAAGCAGACCGATACGTACACGCTCACTGAGCATGATGGTAAGCGGCTTTTCGTCGCGATTGGGGTTAGCATTTGGCACCACGGGGCCCAGCACCAGTACATCAAACAGGTGCTTCTGCATATCCTCTTTAACACGCTGCATCACAGCCTTGGCTGCCTTATCCGACTCATCGGTGGGCTGTCCGAAATCTACCTTCACCTCCTCGTCGAAGGCGGCCAACAGGTTCACACGCCCGTCCTTGGCCTCGGCAGCGTCGTTAATAATGCTATACTGGGTTTCTATCTCCATAGCCTTACGATGAAAGGCTGCGGCTTTAGGCGAACCATAGATGATAGGTGTACACATATCCAGCATCATGGGGTCTTCGAAAGCACGAAGTATCACCTCATAACCAATGCCGTTGGTGTCGCCATGCGTAATGGCCACGCGAATTTTCTTATCCATTTTCTTGTTGTTTTTTGGCGGTTGATAACAGGCCGCAAGCGGCAAAAATATCTTGACCACGACTGGCGCGGATAGTGGTAAACACACCATGGGCGGTGAGATAGTCACGCAAGGCTTCCATGCGCTTCTCGTCGGCACCAGGCAAATCCACACCAGGTATCTCGTGGAATCGAATCAAATTTACACGACAGTCCAATCCACGCACCAGCTTCACAATCTCGCGGGCATGCATGGTGGTGTCGTTCAGTCCGGCAAAGCAGATGTACTCGAACGAACAACGGCGCTGGTGCGAGAAGTCGTACTGCTTCAGCAGGTCAACCACCTCGGTAATCGACATCTGCTTCTCGGCAGGCATCAACATCTGGCGCTGTTCGGGCAGTGGCGAGTGCATCGATATAGCCACGTGGCACTCACTCTCGTCGAGGAATCGCTTCAGCTTGTTCTTCACACCCACACTCGATACAGTGATGCGGCGCGGACTCCAGGCATAGCCCCAATCGGCAGTCAGCACCTGAGTGGCCTGCAGGATAGCGTCGAGGTTATCCATGGGCTCACCCTGACCCATAAACACGATATTGGTCAGTGTGTCGCGCTCTGGCAGTGCATATATCTGGTTCAGGATATCAGCAGCAGTCAAACTGCCCTCAAACCCCTGTTTACCAGTCTGACAGAACAAGCAATTCATTTTACAACCCACCTGGCACGATACACACAGCGTGGCGCGATCGCCAATTCCCGAGCCTTGCTCGCCTACCCGTCGCCTTTCTGGTATATACACCGTTTCAACAAACTTACCACTACGGGTTGGGAACAGATATTTGATGGTTCCATCCACCGAACGCTGACAGTCGATGGGCGCCATGCTGCCCACCTCGTACTGTTCGGCCAGTTTTTCACGGTTTGCCTTCGACAGGTTGGTCATATCGGCAATGCTACCAACATGTTGCTGGTAGAGCCACTTGGCAATCTGTGCAGCCGTAAACTTGGGCATTCCCAATTCGGTTACCACTTGCTGCAATTCGCCAGGCTGCATGCCTAATAATACCTTCTTTTCGTCGTACATCTTTACTTTTTGGGTGCAAAGGTAGAAAAATTTCCCTAATTTATTTGGTTTTCTCGGAAAATATTACGAATTTTGCGCTTTATAAATCACTAATTACACGTAATGAGAGAAAAAATTGACTGTTTTTTGCCTTGCAACGACCTTGAGACAGCACGCCAATTGGTAGCGCAAATCAAGGGTAGCAAGACTATTCAACATATCTGTTTGCTGGTAAACCACCCCCTTGAGGCCACCGACGAGGCCCTGAGCGATTACGAGCAAATAGTAGTTAACGACCTGACAAGCAGCACAACCCTACAGGCTATTTCAGAACATGCCAAAGCTGATTACGCCCTGTTGCAGATTCGTCCACGACAGATACAGATGGCCAAAGGCACACTCGACCGCATGCTGCGTATCGCATCCGATTCGGATGCTGCCATGATCTACGCCGACCACAACGACCTGATTGATGGCAAGCTGCAGCCCCATCCTGTTATCGATTATCAGATTGGTAGTATCCGCGACGATTTCGATCTGGGCTCGCTCATCCTGGTTAAAACCAGTCTGCTGCACTGCTTTACCATGCAGTGCAACGAGCACCCCTACCAGTATGCTGCTGTTTATGCCCTGCGCTTGTTCCTGAGTCGTAAAGGCCGCATCTTCCACATTAACGAGAAGCTTTATACCGAGCAGGAGACCGATACCCGCGCCTCGGGCGAAAAGCAGTTCGACTATGTGAACCCACGCAATCGCGAAGTACAGATTGAGATGGAGCATGCTGCCACCGCCCACTTGGCTGCCATCGGCGCCAAAATCGACCCCACGTTCTATCGTCGCCCCGACTTTAACGAGCAGGAGTTTGATGTAGAAGCATCGGTGGTTATACCTGTTTACAATCGCGAAAAAACCATTTGCGATGCTGTTAACAGCGCGCTGAGCCAGAAAACCAAATTTAAGTATAATGTGATAGTGGTTGATAACCACTCTACCGATAAGACGACCGAGTTGCTGCGTGGTTTCCACGACGAGCGACTTATCCATATCATCCCCGAGCGTAACGATTTGGGTATTGGTGGCTGCTGGAACATGGCCATCCACGACGACCGTTGCGGACGTTTTGCCGTGCAGCTGGATAGCGACGACCTGTACTCGTCGCCCAAAACCCTGCAGCAGATTGTAGATACCTTCTACAAGCAGAATGCCGCCATGGTGATTGGTTCGTATCGCATGTGCGACTTCGACCTGAACACTCTGCCACCAGGACTCATCGACCACGCTGAGTGGACCGATGAGAACGGCCCCAATAACGCCCTGCGTATCAATGGTCTGGGTGCGCCACGCGCCTTCTTCACCCCACTGCTGCGCCAGGTTGGATTCCCCAACACCTCGTATGGCGAGGACTATGCGTTGGGATTGATTTTCTCGCGCCACTACCGTATCGGTCGTATCTTCAGCGAACTATATCTCTGTCGTCGCTGGGGTGGCAACAGCGATGCAGCCCTCTCTATCGATAAGGTAAACGCCAACAACCTGTATAAGGACCAGTTACGCTCGTTAGAGATTATGGCTCGCCAGCAGATGCTGCAGGGCAAGCAGGAAATGCTGAACGATTCGCCCCTGATGCGATTCTTCAACCGCCAGTTAGAGAAGTGGGACGATGCCCGTCGCCGCTATCACGACCTGCGCAACGTGAAGACCCGCGAGCTGTCGGTAGGCACTTCAACCATGAAGGTGCAGTATAACCCCGCCCGTATCGTATCAACAGGCGCTAAGATTGACAAGCAGACACTGGCCGAGCGCCCCTGTTTCCTGTGCGAGCAGAATCGCCCCAAGGAGCAGGTTAAGAAATCTATCGATGGACAGTTCGACCTGCTGGTCAACCCCTTCCCCATCCTGCCCATCCACTTTACCATTCCATCGGTAAAGCACGAGCCGCAGTTGATTCGTAATGCCTATGGCGAGATTCACAAGCTGCTTACCGAGTATCCACAGATGATGGTATTCTATAACGGACCAAAGTGCGGTGCTTCGGCTCCCGATCACGCCCACTTCCAGGGTGGCACATCAGGTGTATTACCCCTGCAGATGGCATGGGGCCGCTTGTCGCGCAGTCTGAAACCCATCCTGGATCTGAATAACGAGGAGGGCATCTCGCTGATTGAGGAGTATCCATGCCCCGCCCTGCTCATCCACAGCAAAACGCAATATGGCGACGAGCAGCTGTTCCGTCGTTTGTACGAGTCGCTGCCCATCAAAGAAGGCGAGCCCGAGCCAATGCTCAACATCGTAAGCTGGCGAAACGATGCCGATTACTACTCGGTGGTATTCCCCCGCGACAAACACCGTCCCGACTGCTACTACAAGGAGGGCTGCGAGCAATACATCATATCGCCAGGTGCTCTGGACATGGCAGGTTTCATCGTTACCCCACGTAAGGAGGATTTCGATCGCATTACCCCCGAGGTAGCCCTGGGCATACTTAACGAAGTATCGCTGCCAGCCGATGCGCTTCAACAGGTTATCGAACGCCTGAGAGCTACTCAAAATTCAATGGTCAATGGTCAATGTTCAATGAAAAAAGAGCCAAACGTTACCGTGGGTATCGTCAGTGGCGAAAAGATATCGTTCAGCCTTAACAAACCTTACATGGCTAAGGGCGAGGTGATTACCGGCGACCAGGTAGTTGAGTTTAGCGATGGCGGTATTCTGTGGCGTGGCACCCAGTATCGTAACCTGACATTTACCCCACAGACCGACGATGCCTCGTTCTCGCTCAACGATGTGACTATCGGCGTTAACTTCCACTGGGAGCGCAAGGAAACCCAGACCTTCGAGGGTACCCTGCGCATTGTGGTTGAGGCCGATAAGATTGTGGCCATCAACGAGTTGCCGGTCGAGAAGTATCTTACCAGCGTGATATCAAGTGAAATGAGCAGCACCTCGAGTGTTGAGTTCCTCAAGGCCCACGCCGTTATCTCGCGTTCGTGGCTGCTGGCACAGATTGAGAAACGCAAACAGCACGAGAGCGGTGGCGACAATTTCTTCTCGTTTACTAAGAGTGACCAGGAGTTTATCCGCTGGTACGACCGCGAGGATCATACCATCTTTGATGTATGTGCCGACGATCACTGCCAGCGTTACCAAGGCATCACCCGCGCCAACAACACCCATGTTGAGGAGGCTATCAGTCAGACCCGCGGTCAGGTGCTGATGTATGACGATGAGATTTGCGATGCCCGTTTCTCAAAGTGCTGTGGTGGTCAGACCGAGGAGTTCCAATACTGCTGGGAAGATACCCCTAAGCCATATCTCGTTTCGTTCCACGATCCTTACTGCAACACCAGCGATAAGCACATCCTTTCGCAGGTACTCAACGATTTCGATCAGGAAACCCCCGATTTCTATCGTTGGACGGTAAGCTACACCCAGCAGGAACTGTCGGAGTTGGTAAACCGCAAACTCAAGATCGACTTTGGTACCATTACCGACCTCATCCCCGTTGAGCGTGGCAAGAGCGACCGTATCTGGAAACTCAAGATTGTTGGTACCAAAAAGACCCTCACCATCGGTAAGGAGTTGGAAATCCGCCGTGCCCTGAGCGAGAGCCACCTCTACTCATCAGCCTTTGATGTTGAGAAAGATGGCGATAAGTTTGTGCTTAAAGGCAAGGGCTGGGGCCATGGTGTGGGCTTGTGCCAGATAGGTGCCGCTGTGATGGGCGAGCAAGGTCATCCTTACGATGATATCCTGCTGTTCTACTATCGCGGTGCCCAAATCAAGCGCCTCTACGATTAAAAATATTTCATGTTTAATGTTTAATGTTTCATGAACAATAAGAATCCTTGGGCCTGGGTGCCCACCCTTTACTTTGCCGAGGGCGTTCCCTACGTAGCTGTGATGACCATCTCGGTTATCATCTACAAGCGCCTTGGTTTGTCGAATACCGACATCACGCTCTACACCTCGTGGCTCTATCTGCCTTGGGTTATCAAGCCCCTTTGGAGCCCGTTTGTAGACATGTTACGAACCAAACGCTGGTGGATACTCAGTATGCAGATACTGATAGCTGCAGCCCTGGCAGGTGTGGCTTTTACCATCCCGGGACCGTTTTGGCTGCAAGGCTCGCTCAGCTTTTTCTGGCTGTTGGCCTTTAGCAGTGCCACCCACGATATTGCTGCCGACGGCTTTTATATGTTAGGACTGGAGCAGCACGAGCAGGCCTATTTTGTGGGCATCCGTTCCACGTTCTATCGCATAGCCACCATTTTCTCGTCGGGCTTGCTGGTAGGCTTGGCAGGTGTGTTGCAGGTGCTCACCCGTAGCATCAGCTATGCCTGGAGCCTGGTGTTCTATCTCATAGCCGGTCTGTTTATCGCCTTGTGGCTCTATCATAGCTGGGCACTGCCCCGCCCCAGCGAGGACACCCATCGCATACAGAAAACCGCTGCCGATATCATCACCGAGTTCTGGAACACACTCGTAACCTTCTTCAAGAAACCACAGGTATGGGTAGGCATCTGCTTTATGCTGTTCTATCGTATGCCTGAGGGACTGCTGGCTAAGGTATCGGCTCTGTTCCTGGTTGATAAGATGGCCAATGGCGGTCTGGGCCTGAGTGATGTAGAGTTTGGTATGGTTCAGGGCACCGTAGGTGTTATCGGCCTTACCTTAGGTGGCATCTTAGGTGGTATCGCCGCCAGCCGCGACGGACTTAAACGTTGGCTGTGGCCTATGGTGATGGCTATCACCATTCCCGATTTGGTATACGTATATCTTTCGTGCGCCCTGCCATCCAGTCTGCTTATCATCAACATCTGTATCTTCTTAGAGCAGTTTGGTTATGGTTTTGGTTTCTCGGCCTATATGCTATACCTTATATATTATAGTCAGGGCGAGCACAAAACAGCCCACTATGCACTGTGTACCGCTTTCATGGCCCTGTCGATGATGATACCAGGATTGTTTGCCGGCGCCCTGCAAGAAGCAGTGGGCTATCGTGCATTCTTCGTGATCGTCGTGGTTTGCTGCGTGATGACCTACATCGTTGCCAGCTTACTGAAGATCGATCCCGAATTCGGAAAGAAAAAAGAGAACGCCTAAGCGCTCTCTTTTTTATATTCCGGCTCCGTCTTGGAAAGCCACATCCACTGCTTTACTCTGCTGAATGCGCGAGTAAGGCGGCACACTGTGCGTTACCCAGATGTTACCTCCAATCACCGAATGATGTCCAATGGTGATACGTCCCAATATCGAGGCATTCGAATATACCGTTACGTTATCCTCCAGTATCGGGTGTCGTGGTATATTCAGCATATTTCCGTTCTCATCATACTTAAAGCTCTTAGCACCCAGTGTTACACCCTGATACAGTGTTACGTGGTTACCAATGATGGCCGTTTCGCCTATTACCACACCCGTTCCATGGTCGATGGCAAAGTACTCGCCAATCGTAGCTCCTGGGTGTATGTCGATACCCGTTTTGCTGTGTGCCTGCTCTGTAATGATACGTGGGATGACGGGCACCTGCAGCTCGTGCAACTTATGTGCTATGCGGTAGTGCGTCATCGTGTTCATTGATGGGTAGCAGAAGATTACCTCGCCAAAGTTAGGTGCAGCAGGGTCGTTATCAAACATCGCCTGTATGTCGGTATAAAGCAGTCGTTTAATCTCGGGCAATGCATCAATAAATGCAAGTGCTTTCTCTTCGGCTATGCCATAAACCTGTGCCTTGGTACTGTTAGCCTCGCAGTCCTCGCAGAACTGTAGTCCGTGTGCAATCTGCTTGGTAAGCAGTGTTGTCAACTCCTCCATCCACACACCTATATGATAGGCGCGGATAGCCTCGTCGGGCTGTCGCTTTTCAAAATAATCAGGAAAGATAATGCTCTTTACCAGCGTTACGATACGCTTCACCATCTCTACCGATGGCAGCGGTGCCACCGTGGCTGGCATCATACCCAACTCTCTTTCCGATTGCTTCGACAGCAGCGCCACATTCCTGCGCAATGTCTCGTTTATCTTTGTTTTGTCCATACTTACAACGTTAAAGTTCGGGGGCAAAGGTACGAATAAGTGAGCGAAATACAAAATAAATCGACAAATATTTTTATTTCCGAACGAAAGTACACTCTTATCTACTACAATCTGATTCCGTACTTAGCTATCCGCTCCTCCATCATTCCTTCGGGCATGAATCGGAGGAGCGTTTTTGTGATGGTATTCAGCATGGCCTGGCGGATGTAGTCCTCGCGGATGTAGAGCGACACACGGCGCTGCGACAGATAATCGCCCTCGATGCGGCGCACATTCTCGCGCTGCGCATCAGAAAGGAACGGCAGGTGCATCTCAGGGATAATGGTAAAACCGCCATTCTCGTCAACAATGCGTATCAGGGTATCGATACTGCCAGCCTCGTACACCCTGCGGCCCTTGGTGCGCGCCTTGCAAAAGCTGAAAGCACTATCGCGCAGGCACTGGGCATCGCGCATAATCCACATTTTTTCGTGCTCCAGATTCTCGGGATGGAACACGGGCAGCTTGCGCCAACAGTCGGCCGAGAGATACACCATAAACCGCTCGGTATAAAGCGGTATCTCGAGTATGCCCGGGTGTGCATGTCCGCCAGTGGCGATAGCACCATCGATATGTCCCTGCTGCAATTCGGCCAGAATGGCATCGCCCTTAAGCTCGATGATGGAAAGTCGCACCTGCGGATAATCCTCGGTATAAAAACGGATAAACTTGGGCAGGATATAAGGCGCGATGCTGGGCACAACGCACAGGCGCAGATCGCCAGCCACGTCGCCCTTGTCTTCGCTCACCAGCTCGTTGATTCGCTCGGCCTCAGCGATGGTACGCTCGGCCTGACGGATAATTTTCTCGCCGGCAATCGTGGGCGTAACACTCTTGTTGCTACGCTCAAAAATGCGCACGTCGAGTTCGTCTTCCAACTTTACCAACATGGCACTCAGGGTGGGTTGCGAAATGCCTAAGGCGTCGGCAGCCTTGGCAAAACTGCGGTAGCGATCGATAGCTACAATGTACTTAAGTTGCTGTAATGTCATACGTTCCTGATATTTATAATAGATTACATCGATGCAAAGATAGATAAAATAATTCGTATATCTATCAAAATATGCGTAATTTTGCACCGTGAAATAATAAAAATGGTAAAAAGGTAACTATTTAATAAGGTAAAAAGTATGGCTAAAAATTTTCATCGACACTTTAAAACGCCAGGTAAGCCACTCTACTGGATTATCATCGCCTACATCCTGCTGGGATGGTTTTTCCCAGTGATTGGTCTGGTGGCAATCATCTGCATGATTGGTCCGGTGCTATTCAGTATCTGGAAAGGACGATGGTGGTGCGGCAATGTTTGTCCGCGCGGCAATCTGTACAGCCGACTGCTGTCGAAGTATTCGCCCCACCGCGAGATACCTAAGTTTGTGCGCACCTTCGGGTTCCGATTGTTTATGGTGTTCTTTATCTTCACCATGTTTGGCATACAGCTGAGCTTTGTGCCCTGGAGCGAGGGCGGACTGCCCATGTGGGCTGGCATCGGTAAGGTGTTCTGGACCATCATTGTGGTAACCACCATCGTGGGTGTGGCGCTGGCATTCATCTATGCCCCACGCACCTGGTGTACATTCTGCCCCATGGGAACCATCTCGAACTGGGTATCGCCCAAGCACGCACCACTGCCCAAGGCATTTACTAATGTACACGTATCGAGTGCCTGCCAGATGAAGTGTAAGAGCTGTGCCCGCGTATGCCCCATGCAGCTCACCCCGTACGACTCACGCGGTCAGGAATCGGGCTATCTGGATGCCGACTGCATTAAGTGCGGCAAGTGCACCCTGGCCTGCCCCACGAAGATTATGAGCATGAAACATTCTTGCGTCCCTTCGGTAGCAAGCGCCACCCTACGGGATGTCGAGCGAAACATGAAACATTAATACCAACACAATTTTTTATATATAGCATAGAAATAATGCGAATGAAAAATTCTCAGACATGATTGTATGTCTGAGAATTTTTGTATATTTGCGGTCAAATACAAAGATTAGAAGGAAAATGAGAAAAGTAAGCAGACAGATGGATGCCGCCTTTGCACTGGAGGTGCTGGATAAGGCTCCATACGTAACAGTAAGCATGACGCGCGCCGACGGGACTCCTTATGGATTGCCCCTGTCGTTGGCACGAACCGATGAGAAAACATTTTATTTCCACTGTGCCTTGGAGGGCGACAAGCTGGACTGCATAGCTCATCAGCCGACGGTATTTCTGTCGGCAGTTACCAAATGTGCACCAACTGTAGGACCGAAGGACGGCAGTTTTACCATACAGTTTAAATCGGCCACTGCCGTAGGTAAGGCTGAGATGGTGATCGACCGCGACGAAAAGATAGCCGGATTGCGCGCCATCTGCGAGCGATTCCTACCTCACCACATGGACGCGTTCGACGATGCCATCGACCGCAGTCTTGACCATACAGCCGTAGTCCGCATCACCCTGACCGAGCCCCCCGTTGGCAAGCGCAAGCAGTACGACAAGCAGGGCGAAGAGATGAAATACGGCCGTATGGAATAGCAAAATTTGCGAATTATCATCATTTTAGCCCGAAAAGTGGAAAAAAATTTGGAAGTTTAGAGTTTTATTCGTATATTGCACCCCAAATACCAATAACGAATGAAGCTGAAAGATTTCTTTGCGTTTAAGGACTGGCTATCTTATCGACAGAAGGTGGGTTTGCTGG